>Ga0116230_10001848_pt1 | contig 20307 bp, 20 predicted proteins | sample S1TSphfallax_3_FD_88678 | JGI IMG/M metagenome (GOLD analysis project Ga0116230, IMG submission 88678) | Host-associated microbial communities from peat moss isolated from Minnesota, USA - S1T2_Fd - Sphagnum fallax MG | ecosystem: Host-associated > Plants > Peat moss > Unclassified | place... | reverse complement strand
GTCTTTCCCGGGACTTCTAGCACGCCCCTTTTACCCCCCTCTAGTGCTGGAAGTCGGGATCGTGCCCCAAGTTCCAACTGCTTCCGCATTGCCGCATACTTGGACCCTCAAGTGGGTCTACAAAGAACTTGGGGGCGCGACATTAATGCATAATCAATTTTTTCATTCTAATAAAAATGTGTAATTAGTGGTGATAATTGAATAGGAGGTTGTTGCACCATTGATTATAAAAGAGATGGAAAATCATTTAAATCTATGGTAACTTTGGGATCATTAATTTGAAAAATAGGCAAATATCTAAATACACCATTAACATATTGAATTGGTTCAAAATGTTGAAAAGTGTATGATATATATAATGGGATAAATTGAAAGTCCATGCCACATTAAAACATAATGCATTTTGATACTTTATTCCAAATGTAAATTGACTTTTATAAATATTCAATCATCCCATATTTGTATGTTGAAATTAGATTAAAGCCATATGAATGCAATACATGTTCAAATGATGAATCAACAAGATTTAATAAATTTTTTGTTTCATTACTATGAACTTTAATTTAATGGATATCTATATAAACAAAAACATGGTCCCACATAAACAAATTCAAAAAAATAATATCAATGATTCATTCAAAATATTTACATTTTAATTTTTCTGGGGAAAATTTTGTGCATTGAAAAACTTTTTATATTAGAAAAATTGTTCAAATGGGAAAAAAAATTGAATTGAATTTTTTTTACATTAAAAAATTACTTGCATTGAAAAAGAATTAAATCAGAAAAATATTTACATTAAAAAATTTCCTACACTTAGAAAATATTTTCATTAAAAAACTACTTACATTGGAAAATTACTTGATTGAAAAATTACTTATATTGAGAAATCACTTGCATGGAAAAAAAAATTACATTGAAAATTTGCTTTCATTGAAAAAAATTACTTACATTGAAAAATTACTTGCATTGAAAAATTGTTTTCATTGAAAAATTGTTTCACATATAAAAATGTTGCATTTAAATTTATGTTGGGCACTTGATGTAAAATTGATGTATGAAAACTTTCCTTTTCTTCTAGGAAAAAAACTATGAAAATGATTGTATAATAAAGGTTATTTAAACCAAAATTTTGATATAGGGAATTTCCACATACATAGAATATTTGTATACTAAATGTAATTATACAAAGGTCACATAAAAAATTAATTTCTAAAAGGTTTTGTTTAGAAATTGACTTTGATTCATCAAAATCTAGCTTGTGTTTCACACTACGTTGAACATTGTCACTACGAATAATTAACAAAGGAGCAACTAAACTTTCGCATTTCAAACTAGTTTCCCTTTGTGGGATAAATTGTTGGATGTCTTTTTGAAATCTAATAAGGGCAAACATGGGCGACAATCGAAATTTACCATGAATGCAAGTTGAAATGAGGAGTTGAAATTGTTCTAGACAAAGCAAATCCAAGAATTCAGATTTTGCCGTATGCACAATTGTTTCAAGCCATTTGTCTTCAATATTTAATAACATAGGTTCGTCATTGGTTGCAACAGAATCAGGAAAAAAACCCGATTTTTGAATCGTTGATTTTTGAACAATAAACATTATAATGAACACTACTCATTGGAGAAATGATGACATCCGCTATATGAGCATTTCCACATACTATTTGAAATGGAGGTGTAACCAAGCTAGCTATGGGCAACACTTTAGTCACCTAAAAATCAAAATCAAAATGTTTATAAAAAAAAGGTAAATGAACTTGAACATGAACAAAGGGTAAATGTGAAAAGATGTGCATCAATCAAGAAAGAAAGAAAATCATGTACACACATATACATAATATGTAAACAAAAAAAATGAAATGCATAAGTGCATAATAAAAGATTTTGTGAAAATTTAATAATCTAAAGATTTCATACCTAAAAAAAAGATTAAAAAACAAGATAAAAAATTAAAAACAACAAAAAAAATGACAAGAAGAAAAGGTGATTCAACATGAATTTGTTTATATTTTACCCCCTTATTTCAAACCATATATCTCTTTCATTTCTTATTCATTTTGAGTGTTTTAAAAACCTATGGGTGTGAAATATGAAGCTCTAAAAATAATCCTTGAAGTGTAAAAGCATTAGACCAATGTACATACATTTTAAGCATTAAAACACAAACTATTTTTTATGCTTAAACATTAAACCCTTCATTTTCAAAAGCCATATCTTCCTCATTTAAAAACTAATTCCAGTGATTGTTGTGACATTAAATGTGCCAAAAAAAGGGGTTACAAAATCTTTTCAACGTTCAAAGGCCATGGACCAATGTGGAAAAAGTTTAAAAACTTTATTTACAAACTTCTCTACCTTACCATGTTAAATACACAATATATTCTTCTTTGAACAAACACACTCCAAATGTTCTCCTTCTTCAAAGAGAAATTCCAATGGATTATATGAAGATAACTATTTCATTCTTAGTAAGAACATTGTATTCTACATCTAGTATGCAATGGAAGGTTGATTTAAAAAAAAAAATTAATTGTAGTAAAAATATCATTTCAATGTAGTTTTACTTTCAATACACCATTTTAATAGAATACATGATGTGGTTGTTTGGTTCTCCCTTTCTCAAGGAAAAAATAATCAAATGGTTGGGGTTTTTTTTTTTCATTAAAATCAAGTTTTTCATTAGAATCAGGTGGCTCTCGATTTTTTTCTATAGTTGCAAAAACACACACTTGGCAAAACATACACTTACAAAGGAAGCTTTAAATAGTCAACAATGGTGAAAGCTTAAATTGAGCATTTATTGTTTTTTTTATGAAAAATAAAATAAAATATATATAATGTTATATTTTTATGGGACAAAAGACCATCAATATGGCAATTAAATTATGGTTTAATAATGAACAAGATATCAATATCCTTGGAATTTTATGAATTTTAGTTATGCACCTTATGCTTACACTCGAACCTTAAATATCTCAACCTCGATTTGAAAGATATTAATAAATAAACCTTAAATTTTTCTCCACTATTTAACCATTATTTTTATTTTCACTCAAATATATTATTATTATTTGTTAAACATGAACTTTTTTATCATGTACATAAAAACTTTAGACACACAAAAAGTCAAAATTGATTTTTTTTCCTTTTTTGATTCAATGTATTAATTTTTTGGTTATAAATTTAAAAAAATTGGTTTTTTTTGTTAAATTTTTGTGACGAAAATTTTCTATTCCCAAAAAAAAATACTAATTTTTATAAAATATTTTCTTGAAAAAAATCTTCATTAAATCATCATGTCACAAAAGACAAAAGAAGAAATCCAACCACCCCATCCCACACCACAAATTTATTTAATTTTTGAAAAACGAAAAGAATCCCACTTGCCTACCTTGATAATCAACCAAACTTCTCCCTTTCATGCCACCGAAGAAAGAAACCCTTGGGTTTGTCCCCATCCCAAATAAAATTCACTTCTCCCAATCCCTTAAAAAAAACTCCTTTATAAAGAGGTGGAATTAATCCATCCTACCCTAGTCCTCACCCAAAAAAAACCCTTTTGAAAAAATAAAATAAAATTCCTAACCCCTCATTCCCTTTTTCTTAAAACTCCACTTACAACTTGTAATTCTTTCAATCTAATTGAATTTTCCACTCCTTACACCTATTGAAACCCCATAATAAAAAACAAACCTGTGATAGAGGAAAAAAAAAAAAAAAAACCTTAACTTTTTTGCTTTCCCTAAATTTTCACTTACAAACCCGATTGTACCCCCATCCAACTTTATAAACTAGTGTTCCCCATAGCACCTCACCCAATAAGATCTGCATGCTATGGGGAACACGTTGGTGAACACATTGGGAAATTAAGGAACATATGAACAACCTGAAGGGAACCCATTGGGAACTTAAAGGAACATATTAGGAACCAGGGAAAAATGAAAAAAGATCCCTTCCCAAAAGAGTTCGTCACCATTTTTGGCCTGGGCAAATTACCTCTTGCAAAGAACACCCTACATATGGAGTTTGAGCACAACATTTGTGAACTTGGGAAAGGTGGAGAAAAAGAAAGTGACATGTTGTAAACGTGACCACTGAAGCTTACTTGCAAAATGACAATATACATATATAGGTAGGCACAAAACATATGTACAAACCTATGAATACATGAACACATGGGAGAAAAGGGCACAACATACATACTATGTACACATGCACACCTAAGTTATTAATCTCCATTGGGAAAGAAAAACATTTAGAGATGACCCAAAATGGTGCATGTGGTGGTGAACCAATTGCATATACATTGTACATAGTCTGCTTCTTCTTGTCCTTCTTTAAAAAGGTGTTTTTCCTTTATTTATTTATTTATTTATTTAGTTATTAAAAAATCATGATCATGGTGAAATCTCTTGGTTGTCTCATTCTTCTTTTCTTGCTATAAATATGGTTTCATTTTGGTCAATAATGTTGTGTGGGGTGGGAGGGGGGGAAGAAGAAAAAAACATGCAAGGTGGGTATGCTTTCATTTAGTCAATGTTGTGGGGAAAAGAAAAAAAAGGGGAGGGGAGGGGAGGGGAGGGGTAGGGGCGAAGGGGGAGTATGCATGTATGCATTTCTCAATGGCATTGATGGGAGGAGAAACAAAAGATCAAACCAAATACCAACAAAAAAATTGTTGGGTGGCCCACTCATCAGGTGATACACCACATGGGTTTCACATGGGTGAGTGTGGGCCAAAGCCCACTGAAAGCCCACTGATTGCTTTGCCATCCAACTTAGAACTGGTTTGGGGGACCACTTTGGATGGCAACTTGCAGACAAATACGTGAAATAATGAATCAATTTTTATTTGGAAAATTTCAACAAATAGATTAAATACTCTCCTTCACAAAAAACTTGGCCTTCAAAACAAAAAAAAAACATTTTAAAAAAAAAGAAAAAAACCCCCTAGGGTTTGATGGTTCGCTGATATAGCCCATTCTGGGACCTGGCGACCTGAAAAAAAAATTAAAATAAAAAAAAAGGTCAGGTGCAAGTGAGATTCCTTCTGGCCCTCTGTCAATGAGCTTGACTTAGGTCTGCCATTGTGCTTTAAATTTTATTTTATTTTATTTTGAAAATTTCAACATTATCTAGAAAATATAATTTAGTGTCTGCCCTGCCAAGTAATTTAAAAAAAATAAAAATTAAATTCGTTTTTGCCTGGGGGTGGGTGTAGGCAGAATTCTCGTGATCAAATTACTTTGTAGAGGTAAACACAACCTCCTTTCCTCCCCAAGCGGAGTTTTCAATGGAAGGAAGTAGTAGGTAGGTAGTAACTTTTTGTTAAGGAAGAAAGGATCCCCAGTTTAGTGCAAAAACTTTACACAACAGGTAAAAAATCAATTGCTACTTAGTTACTGGCTGGCCGTTTCAAAATATCCGGACTTTTCCGGATGGCGGAAACCGTCAGGCGTTATTATCGCCCCGAGAGAGTGACACGTGGCGGCAGGAGATGTGTGCGCGATAGACCGGGGATGGGCGAAGACCGGCTCCGGCGGTTATGTGGCCGCCAGGAGCCACAACGTGGCGGTCATCCGGTCAGCAGCAGAGAGAAACATCGGGTTCCGGGAGACGGGTCATCCGCTCAGCCCACAGCGAGAGAGCGAGAGAGAGAGGGTTCTCGGTGGCGGGTGACCCGGAGTGTGGGCGGTGCAGGCGTGTCATCGCGATGAGGTAACCAGAGCGCCACATCCGGACCGTCCGTGTTCAGGCGACATCACCAGGATAGAGGGGTGGTTTTAAGTGGTTGTCAAGGGAAGGACATTCCGGGTCGGAATGGTGGAAGTGTTTGTGGACTGGAATTGGGAGTATGTGTGGTAGAATTAGCAAGGAAGGAGGGATTGAGTCGACGTTCTGGCAGAATAACGGGCCTGTCTTCACTCTCTTCGTCATTACTTGGCGTTTGTGGTTTTTGGTGTTTTCGTGCTTTCGTATCCGCTGCTGCTACTTCTTCTTCTTGCTCGTTGCTGTGGTAGGGTTTGATGCCGTGCTTCTAAGAACGAGTTCGGCGTTCTGCGCTTCAGGGATTCGTCTCCGGAAGTCAAGGCCCTTGCTTTGGAACCACTTTGTCGTCGCTGGCTGGCTTTCGGTGCTGCCTCTTTGGTGCTTTTGGCTAGGGGTTTGCGGTCTCTCGAACATAAGTGAGAGGGGGAGGAGCAGGAGCAGGCAGAGGAGGACTAGGAAGAGGAGCAAAAGCAGGAGCCAAAGTGGGTTTCTTCGGTTGTTTTTTTGGCTGGGAGTTATTTGTATAGGCGGTCCTGCTCTGGGAGGGGAGACTGCGTTTTATGTGAGGTTTGGAAGAGAGAGAGAGAGAGTGACTCCGTGTGTGTGTGTGTGTGTGTTTGTTCAAGCTGTGCTTTTGGGATGGTCTTTTGTTCGGTGGATTTGGTTTTTGCTTGCTGGAGAAGGAGGGGGAGTTGGTGAAGTCGTCGGAACAGGGGATTTCGGGCTCTTGTTGTGTTGGCGATTTGTGGACTGTTGTCTCTGAGCTCTGCGTTTGTTGGAGTTTAGTGGGGTTTGGTTTGATCCTCGATGCGTGTGGGACGTTCGACAGATGGCAAGTTCCTGGACATGATGATGAAGGAGCCGATTATGTGTGCCGTTCCGAGTCAGTGAATCCGGGTCCGTGGGGGGGGGAAACCAAGTGATTGAGTCTCGGTGTGAGGGAATTTGTGATTGCTGCATTGGAACTTGGCATGGCCTCGCAAGATGATGCGGACATCCTGCTATCTTGGATTTGCAGCTGGGAGTCGTGGTACAGTGCTGGGAGACAGTGGCGACGTTGGGCTCTTGGTACTAGGGTTTGGGGCTGAAGAAGGGATGAGGAGGAGGACTCTGTGAAAGGGGGAAAGGGGTAAGATCCCATGACATGGAATGGTGCAAATTTCGTGCAGAGTTGTGGACGCAGTAGTGCAATGAGGCGAGTAAATTGCAGAGTAGAATCTTCAGGCATAACAGGGACAAGAGAAACGGCATCTGGCCCCAATATAACACCTGAAGTTGCAACCCAGGAACCGTCTCTGGGTGGCCAACCAATTCCTCTTGCAACTCATGAACCAAGCGCAGAAATCAGTGAAGGAATTGGGCGGTCTCAGGTCACATTACGGCAATGGTTGAGCAGATTGGGCCGTCCTGTTGACCGTGTAGAAAGTTTGCATATTTTTAAGCAGGTTTTAGAATTTGTCGAGCTTGCGCATGCACAAGGTGTTATTTTACGAACTATTCGGCCATCTTGTCTATTGCTATCTCCTTTGAACCGAGTTACATTTATCGATTCCACAAGCAGTCGCTCCAGTTCCGACCACTCGGGGAATCACTCTTGCAGAAATGAATCCCCTGACTTGGAGGCAAGAGTTACTGATGGAGTTCAGGAAAGGAGCCAGGCACAATCTGTGGTGAATCAGTCTATTACAGCAACTGGTTCCTCGGTGCAGAACATTGGACTCAATTCAACTCAGCAAGTGAACTCTCAGCAAGAGGTACAGAGATTGTGCCTCTGTCAGTTTTTTCTGCCTGTTTATTGTCATACTTCCAGTTACTTCGGTTTTTTCTAAAGTCTAGCAAGTTTTTATGTGTGGATGTGGAATGTGAGGTTTTGAATTGATCAAAGGCAGTAACTTCTGAGGGTGCTATCATAGTGATGGGTTCTTGTGATGAAGGAGTCAATAATTTTGATTTATACAAATCCCAATGAGGTCAACAAAAGTAATTTTGTACTGTGAGCCATGTAGTGAACTTTGAGATACTGTTACCAACATGGCAAGTCTGTGAAAAAGACTGTATCAGATGTGTTCTCTAATCAACACTTGTCCCATTTCCAGAGATGTGTAGTTGCTATTTTGTGTAACAGCTTTTAAATTTCTGTCTAGTGCAGACGTCTGGATTCCAAACCTTGTGCGGTCCGCTCCCATTCATGCATGTTTTTGATAATGTTTGTCTGATTGGTGGCAGGGAGAAGGGGATGGCAGCTCAGCTTCAGATTGGTGTGGACCTAATACTACCAGAGGCAGAATGGGGACTGGAGCACATTCTTCAGAAACGGATTCATCTTCAGCAAAGCGATCAGATGCTGGAGATGACACAGGTGTGAGGTTGGATGAATGTTTTCCCCAAAGACAAGTGTTACTCATGGAGCAGACTTGGTACACTAGTCCAGAGGAGCTGGAAAACATGAGTACCAAATTTGCCTCAGACATTTATAGCTTAGGGGTGCTCATTTTTGAGGTACTTAATTTTCTTTTTCTTTATCGTTTCACTAGAGCAAGCTTGTTTGCAATCAAAGCTGGTCAAGGTCATAACAAATTGTCCTTTTTTCTTTCTGTTATTTTTCCTTGTCTGATAACAGAAATGTCTGTAATTGTTCTTCCTCACTACCTGAAGATGTTGCTGTTGTACCCTGAAATTTGGAGCTCTGAGCTGTTGTAAAAACAGAGTGCTGTCCTTATTTTACCTGCTGTGGTCAGCCTAGGGGGTTTTTGCTGCATCCTGCTAGTTGTTTACTAGTGCCAAGGTAAAATAAGGACAGCATGTGTTCCAACCATCCAATGTCAGCTTGAACAATTCGATTGACAGGCAATCTTCTGGTGGAAAATCTTTCAGGAATTCAACAAAGGCTGTCTTTGCCACCTCACTTGTCCCTCAGTACAAGTGTCTATAGTTCGATTCCCCAATTGTGCCAGCCTTTGCAATTGCTTCACCTTTTCTGATTGTTGGGCTTCCTAGCACGTGGAATTACAGCTTTTTCTGTTTCTATGTGCCCAGTTATTTTGTACTTTTGGTTCGGAGGGGGAGCGAGCAAGAGTTATGGCAGATCTTCGGCACCGTATCCTTCCACCTCGTCTTTTATCAGAGCGACCAAAAGAAGCTTCTTTCTGCCTTTGGTTACTTCACCCAGATCCAAGCTGCCGACCAAAGGCCAGGTAGAATCACATGCCCATGTTTATGCTGCTGTTTACCCTGAAGCATGTTTCTCATTTGCAATCCTAAATCACATCATATTCCAGGGAACCTAATACCTATTGATGGAATGGCAGGGAGTTGCTGCTTTGTGACATGCTATGTGAAGCAGAAGAGGCAATTGAAGCAAGACAAGCTGCAGTGTACTTGGAGGAGAAAGAAGCGGAGGCAGAGGTTCTATTAGAGTTTTTGTTACACATGGAGAATCAGAAGCAAGCCAGTGTCCACACTTTGACACAACAGATATCTCGCCTGAGCTCTGACATTGAAGAAATTGAGAAAAGACAGTCACTGTTGAAGAGGAAACAAAGCTTAGCAACGATGGAGAAGATGGACAAGCCAGAAGGAGGCAGAAATGGGAGGAGAGGCCTGCTTGGCAAAAGATCACAGCCAGAAGGTAGGGTGGATGAGAGAGAGAAGGGAATTGTTTGCACAGACAGACGAGAAAGGTGGCCTGATAAAGTCTCATCATCGTCAAAAAGTACAAGATTTATGAACAACTTCAATCACCTGGAACGAGTCTATTTTGCCATGGACTGGAGGTTTGGCAACCCAGGGATGGATGCAACACGAGCTTCATCAAGCAGTATGAGCATAGGTAGTGCATTTGGTGAACAGAAGGAAAGTAGCTCTCAAAAAAGTGGGGGAAATGAAGAGGATTGGTTGGGCTGTTTCTTTGACAGTCTGTGCAAGTATGCTCGTTACAGCCGGTTTGAAGTAAAGGCTACATTGCGGCACGGAGACCTTTTGAATACAGCAAACATGGTGTGTTCTTTGAGTTTTGATCGTGATGAAGAGTTTTTTGCCACTGCTGGAGTCTGCAAGCGGATCAAAGTATTTGAGTGTGACACAGTGCTGAATGAGCATGTTGACATTCACTACCCAGTTGTTGAGATGGCATGTCGATCCAAGCTCAGCAGCGTATGTTGGAATGGCTACATCAAGAGTCACCTAGCCTCTTGTGATTATGAGGGTGTGGTTCAGGTCAGCTTTATCTTATCAGCCAAATCCCAGCTGATGATTGAAGTCTTGTGTTTGTAGTCTTGTTTTCTCAGCTTCATCATTCTGTCTGTCTGCAGTTATGGGATGCAAGCACGGGCCAAGTGCTGATGGAGTACGAGGAGCATGAGAAGAGGGCCTGGTCGGTGGACTTCTCACGGGCAGATCCTACCAAACTAGCCAGTGGCAGTGATGATGGCACTGTCAAGCTTTGGAGCATCAATCAGGTTTAGCTTGCTTCTACACTTCTTTTATTATTTTTCCTAGATTTCCAACTGAAACTATTTCAAAAGATGTCATTTGCAATGTTTGAAATCCCTGCTGATATGTGCATTCTTTTACTGTAGGGACTGTTTGAAATTAGAATTGAACTGGATATTCTGCAATTGGTCGGTAGTGCAATGTTTTATCATGCATGTTCTGAGTTTGTAACAAAAGAGCTTTGTTTGCATACTTGCTGCAGGAGAGTAGCATAGGGACCATCAAAACAAAGGCAAATGTCTGCTGTATACAGTTTCCACCAGATTCAGGTCACCTGCTCACTTTTGGGTCAGCAGATTACAAAATTTACTGCTATGATCTCCGCATTACCAGGCAGCCATTATGCATCCTGGCTAGCCATAACAAAGCAGTGAGCTATGTCAAGTTTGTGGACCCAACAACTCTTGTGTCTGCCTCAACAGACAACACACTTAAACTATGGGATCTGAAGCGAGCCAATATGACACCTAATGCCTTAACCACGTGCTCTCTTACCTACACTGGACATACCAATGAAAAGGTATGGCACAGGTCTCAAATCTTGGTAGGGCACCATCTCATTGGTTCAGGTTTTTTTAGGATTACTCTATACACATGAAAAAGTTTAGCAAGCAACTTGTTGCTAATTCTAAATTCTGTTGCTACACTCACTATATGTTTGCTGCTTTTTTTGTTGCAGAATTTCATTGGACTATCCATTGCAGATGGGTATATTGCTTGTGGTTCAGAGACAAATGCAGTGAGTTTTGTCCTGCCTTTCTTTTTTTCTCTATCCTGATAGTCATGGAGCTCTTTTCCTTTCTTAGGAGCCTGAGCAATGGTCATTGTGATTTTTCTGTGCTGATTCTGGGGCCCTCTTACACAAATGTGTAATGCATCATCCTTGCCCCTTGATGATGCTACCTTAAATTTTACTCTGTTTAAGAATCTCATTTGCATATTTGTGGATTTGTGAGGTGTAACTATAATTTATGTTTCTTCTTATGTGTATGCAGGTTTTTGCTTACCATAAGTCACTCCCCATGGAAATGGCATCACATAAATTTGGTTGCACTGATCCAGTAACTGGCCGAGAAATTGAAGAGGATGGTGGGCAGTTTGTTTCAAGTGTCTGCTGGAGAGGGAAGTCACAAACACTAGTAGCAGCAAATTCTATGGGCAATATCAAGATTCTGGAGATGGTTTAGTGCTTTTTTCCCCTGGGAATCAAAGTGTTTTCTTGACCTCAATTCTTTCATGTCTCAATAGTCATGAACTATTAATATGCAATGGCTTTTTAGATACACAAACATTATGCTGTCCACTCAACAAGTGGATTTCCAGCTTCTGAATCCAAAACTCTTCTTGTAGATTTATTGGTGAAGCTTGAAGCAGCATCCAGCTGTCAAAAGCAAGGAGGTTGTATTTCACCCATTCTGTATTTGAGCTTGTGCTTTGTCCTGTCTGGCCTGTGTGGTAGTTATTTCCCACACATTCTGTGCCAAGTGCTTCCCTTTTGTACACTAGCAACCTTGTCATTGAAAACTTCATAACCTTTGTTTTCCCAGATCCTGTGCTTTTTTAAACACTGGAAAGAGTATGGTATCATGGTGCATGCCTGTTGGTCCTTTTGCTAGTCACTCTCAGTCCTTTTTCTTTCATATCTTTTACCAATGGAGGAGGAAGGAAATTTCTGCTAGATGCAAACATTTGATGCAGACAGCAGCCAGTTGTGGTCTGGAATCAGACTTCCAAATGGCAAGATCAAGAGGTAATGTAATATGTCATAGAATTGTGAAAACAGCCTTGGTTAAAGGTTGATGATGTGACAGTAAACAAGAGTAGTTGTAATTGAAGCGAAGGGAGAGTTTTTGAGTAGTTGCAGTTGCAGCCAAGGAAGAAGTTGTTATTGCAGATAGGCAAGAGTTTTGTCATGCCCATTGAAGCTACATGAATTGGTTTTACTTGGTTGTTAGGTGAGAGATTTGAAGGGTAAGTCGAGATATATGTTTGTTTCTGTGCAGGAGCATATTCTCTAAATCTAAGAGTTGTGCAAAAGCAGTTGAGCAATGTTTCTGTGCAGAGCATATTCTCTTTGTATGAGAGTAGTGCAAAATCAGATAGAAATCAAGTAGAGAAATGTCTTATCTATGTTGAAAGCTTTCTGGAAATCTTTCCTTTCCTCCCAGTTGCAGGAGTATGTCTTTATCTTTATTGGAAGCTTCTGGAAATCTTTCCTTTCTTCCCATTTGCGAAGTATGTCTTATCTTTGCTGGAAGCTTTCTGGAGATCTTTGCTTGCAGTTGCAGGAGTTTCTTACCCAGTCTATTCTGGAATAGAAACATGCTGCAGACTGTAGTGTATTGTGTCTTCCAGTGATTGGTGGCTTGCAAGCTGCAGATGGGAATAAGTAACAGTTGGGAGTGCTTTCACCAAATGAGGATGCAATCCAATCCCTGTATCCAGTTTCTGATACAGCAGACAGCAGTGGGTCATTCTTGTATTGAGTGGGTATCCCTGTTTTGTTTAGAATGTATTTTTTTTGCTACCTGTAAGTGTGATGAATGTTAACAATATCTATCTTAATTTATTTATAAACATAGTATAAATTTAATAAATGAGCTTATAAGCTTATTTGTAAATGGAGGTTGAGACTTGAAACAATCTCTTGAAGGAATCTAAATTGTCTGAGAACCTTTTGTACTATAGAGTAGGCCTGCCCCTCCCCCACCATTTCATACCAACTCTTTCTGAGGTCAGAATAGTTCAAGATTTTGACTCTACCCATTTACTTGGCATTGTGCAAAAAATGCCCCTTGGTTGCTGCTTGCACAACAATATTGAAGTGAAAAAGGGTTTTTGTCGAAATTACAGATTTTCCAAGTATCACCAAACCTTTAACCAACGGAACCTACTTAGCATCCTAGCCTGGATTGGAAAGTTGAAGAATTAAAGGCTTGCATCTTTATACCATTGTATATCTTTAAGTCTTGTCTTGTCACTGAGCGTGACAACAAACTAAATAAAAGTAAAAGCCAGTGTTGTCCAGTGAACTAGCTTTTGGAGAGAACCTCAAAATTTTGAAGCAGTTGTTTGGTTTGAAGTGCATAACAGGACCCAAATACTTAATCCATGGGCTGCAGCATGCTGATAATCTCAAGTATCACATCGCCCAACCAGCTTCAGGCCATTAGAGCAAAGCTAAAGGCTGTCACCCTAAAGGTTTGGAGTACAAAATACCTTAGCATCCGCAGAACTCATTGGACTGTAAGCATTTATACCAAAGTGCTGCCCATGCTTAAATAAAACCAAGGGTGCCAGTTTTAAAGGAAAATCTGCATTTTAACTGTCTCAGAGAGAAACTCCTTTGAACACTTCTGTTTGCCACATTTTGGGTAGAGCAAATGATTTATGATGGAACTTGCATTTCCTTACTCAAGTGGAGAAAGGTCTGCTTTTCCAGAATCATTGATACAGCAGCCGAGGTGATAAAAAATGGAACCATGGCTAGGGCAATCAAATGTTGCATCGAATGGATTCCATTTCACCACACACTTCATATGTGGGCAAATAGCTGCATGTGTTTCCCACATCCATAGTTGGCTGCTAACTTTCACTTTGTCACTATACTTTCACCCCACCCTAATGAATCACTCATCCAAGCCAGAAACTGTTAGGGTGCTCATTGCTTGCAACAATGCAAAATGAAGAATTTTCACAAGACAGTCAATGAGTTTGCTCTGACCTCAAATATCAATCTCTCTGCAGTTTCTTGATCAAAATGCCTTCACTTGAACCCAAAGCTTTCAGGTCTATTTAGACTGATTGTGAAGGAAAAGTAATACGTGTTAACTCTTCAGCAGATCTTTAGTCCTCCATTACCAAAGAGTGGCAATTCCCTCATATGCTCAAGAACAAGTATCTTCAGGGTATGAGATTGAAAAACATGACCTGAAAACAGATCGAGGTTTCCATCACTATCTTTATATACAGCAACCTTGCTAAGCCCCTCTTGTACAACACAACCACTGAATGGGAGTAGTTCTTTGACATCAATTGGGTCAGTGCCAACAAGAGCTATAAAGTCTTGACCAAACAGGGCCAGACAAACATTTTGCAGAGTAATTTATGATGCACAAGTGTTCCATGCAAGCAAGAGCTGCTCCCCAACCCCAGCAATTGAAACCAGTTGAAGAACATGTTGCCAGCTTTTGAGCTCACAGAGAAAAGGTTAATTCTCCTTAATGAAAGTATAATGGTAGTATAACGATCAATGAAAATAAAAAACCTCTAGAGTGTGCTCAGCTTCTGCTCCCATACTTGAAAGTGTTGTTTTCGAGATGGCAAGTCTTAGTTGAGGATTGTAAGCCCCAAGCATTTTTCTTCCCCACAATCATGTCCTTAACGAGAATCCCAGATAAGGCACTTCCAGTCATACCTTGCCCACTGTCACCTCCAAAGTTTGACAACTCTCCAAAGGAGCAAACCCATACTGCAAAATACCTTTCCACTTTCCAACACAGTATCTGATGTTTTTACAATCTAATTTTTTTACTGCTGTGATTAAGTCAAAATGAGCTGATTATCTAGCCCAATTGCATCTAGTACCTGATGCCACTCTGTATATTCCACATATCTAAATGGCAGAAAAGCTGGCTAGTCTTCCTTGACTAGCCAGCTTAGATTTTCTGATGGCTCCTCCCTCAATCTTTCCCTTATTGGTTGTAAGTAGTTCATCATCAGATAACGTACAATATATGAATCCAGGATAACTACAACACTTCAGTTTCTTTCTAAAAGTGAGAAACCCTGTTAAAGACCACTAAGTATCTATTCTCTCAACATGCAACCAACAATGACCTTCCATTAATTCAGATGCCTTGTCAACAATGAGGTATTCAGTTGAATTGCAAACCCTGCCTTTCTCAACCCTTCTGTAAATCCTGCTTCTACAGAGAATTGGAATAGCATCTGTGTGCATGACCTAACCTGGAATCATGAACTCAAATTTGTCTTGAAAAGTGGCAAGAGAATTTACAATGTGAGAAGAATGGGAGCTGTCTATTCCTGCTGGAGATTCCTCTTTTGGTCAGGGGTAGAAAGAAATGATTACTGGTAACAATGTATTGGTCAGCTCTGCCACTTCAAGGGGTCAAGGACCAATGATGTGCAACATATCTGCTGGCTCAAACAAATGTCATATAATTTCATTGACATCAAAGGCACCAAGACCAGACCTCTCCACTCCTAAGAACTCCCATCTTTCCACATTCACAAGATTGTAAAGCCTCTTGAAACTGACTGTTGATCATATATGATTGAACCTGATTCAATCTAAAATACAGCTTACATTGTTCAATCCATGCTGGGCAGAAATGACAAACCTGGCTGGTCTACCTGCAAAAAACCTGCCATGCAGAGGTCCATCTTGCCTTAGCCCATTTCTCTAAATTGCCATATGGATCATGGAAGTTGGTAGCTTTCATGCCTGTGCTTGTGTCTTCTCCACCCACAATCAAAACATCAAAATCTTCTTTTTGCTTGATGCGCACATAGTGATAGGTGTTGGCTGTGTCCCATCATTGAGCTCTCCTGCTCAAACACCCATGTACTTATATATCTTATAAGTTTCACAAAAGCTTCATGTTTGTTGACCAAACATGTAAGAATGAATAATGCACCTATTCCTTATTCCCTTTTTTGTTCTTTGGGGAATGGCTCACAGGAACTTTTACAACTGAAGGGTTCTGTTGAGAACAGCACAGAACTGGCCACTCTAAGACACTGATGCACAAATCAACTAGAATTTGTGGCCATAAGAAGTTCATTTCCAGTCACTTCAAGTCTTTCCTCTGTCATCACTTTTGTCCACTCACACCTCATCACTTTGGTCTCCTCATATATTTTTCCTCTATTTCTCACAATGGCCTCTGCCAAGCCATTTATATACCTACCCCTCATGCACTTTCAGAGAAGCACATGCATTTTACATTATTCACAATCTGGAGTATTTTGAGTCCTTGTAAGGTATTCACACAGCAGAATACCTTACAAGGACTCAAAATACTAAAGGTTTAAACAACTTGTAACATGACTGTTGCAGATACAGGTTTTTTGGCTCCAATATGGATTGCTGCATTTGACACTGAGGAAAAGCTCCAAAGACTGGCAGGTTATCATAGATATTCACAAAATACCGATTCAGGAGTTCAGGAGTTTGATGCCTGGAACCTGTGTTGTGACTGCACTTTTCCTGACATCTTCCTGGCTAATTAGGTTAATTGCAGGATCAATCATTACATAGCTCACTGATAGTTCACTAGCGCAGCCTGTGGCTAGCCTTTTGCTGGACATTGTGAGCTATATGTAGGGCTTGTACCTAAAGACAATCAGTCCAAATGGTCACAGAGAACACTTGACACTCACCAAAGAGGGTGGAATTCTGCAGCATTTGCAAATTTCACAGCAGTGCCAATTTTTCCATTTGCAGGATCATTGCCCAAGTCCACCATTTCCACTTTAATACCAAGGTTTTGGCAAGTATCAAAACTCCTGCAATCAGTTTTACCTTCAGAGACTTGGGCACCAAAAGAAAAGTGCTGTCAACCCTCAGAGGACCTGATTGGTCATGTTTATAAGACCCTGCAAAGCAAAGAAACTCTGCCAACTAACAATTGTGGACATGATGAGACCAAACCAACATATTCAAACTACAATTTGAACACTAGAGAACTACCATGTGGTCACCATCACATAGTGGAGGACCCAATTCACTGGGTTGAACACTGTCGTCTCCACATCTTTTAGTAGAATTTGAAGGGGCTGTTTAAATATAGAATACCTTTCTCAATTTGTCATGGACTACTTTGTTTTCAGCATGTGGAAATAGGTAGCCATCAACTCAAGCAAAATTGAACTGAATGCCTTCTTCATTTACAGTCTGCTCAATCCAATCAATGGCCACCTTGTAGCTATCCACCACAATCTGGGCCACTTCAATTTCATACACATCCTCAACCTCATGGTATAAATCATCATTTATCATAAATTAAAGGTATGGTGGATAGGTTAGGACTTTGACTTTAGGCTATGAAAATAAAGGTTCAATTTTCTCTTGAGACAATTTATATTTTTGATTTATGTGATTACATAATTGAATTGCACATCTTTGACCTATACAGTTATAGTCAAGACTTACATGATTACATAACTATATTAAAAGGGGCCTGCATGATTATAGTCAAATTGGACACCAACGTCACATTTATTATTTAACATTTACGAATACATCCATGTGCATGATAGTTCTTATGATTGTGATTTTTCAATCATATATAAATAAATTATGAGTAAATCAAATTGTGGGATACATTTATTTCTCTCATAATATATTTATTCATTATTAGAATTTAAAAAATTATTGTTGAAGTTTTGCTTGTAAAATGCCATGGTAAAGATAACATATCCAAATGGACTATGGACTTTGGAACCCCTCAAAATGAATATAATCCCCACATGAGCAGGTCAATGTTTTCTACACCCATGTTGAAATTGAGTGTTACCTCCATTGCAAAATTTAGTTAAAATTTTGGTCCAAATGTATTCATCCAAAATGAGATTATGAAATCAATCCTTGGATTCAAAGTTTACATAGAATTTTCAACCCAAACCAGGCAAGGGATAATAAGATTACAAACTTAGATTAAACTCATGTTAAAGCAGGTGCTATCAAAGTTGGATACAAATTTCTACCAATCAAAGGTATACATCTAAATATGGCACTCATAATGACAAAGTTAAAATGGTCATAAAAACAAAGGCAAAAATGTGACTCTTCAAGTAAGTATGCAACATAGTAATTTCTTGAATGTGAAACAAATTTTGAGGGGGGGGGAGGGGGGGGGGCCATTTGTGAAAGGGGTTATTTTCAATTTTCTCCCTATTTTTAACCCTCCCACTTTATCTTGAGAAGCAACTAGGATCATCTTCTCTTTTTCTTCTCCAAGACCTTCGTCTTCACCTTTGATCAAATGTAATTGAAAACATGCAGGGTTTTGGACAATCCACAAAATGAATGTTCACAATCTACCAAAATGTAGGAAAATATAATACACCCCAACACTCATGGAGTGGGTACTAGTGTAATTGACTATTGGGGAGAACATCGTAGGCAAAAGAAAACCTTAAAACCCATTGAAACAAAGCAATAATAGTGAAGAGGCCCAAATTTTTTTCCTTCAGAAAAAAGGGGGACTAGATTGTTTTTGGTTTGTCATAGGAGAGGGGCAACTTTCATCTGAGAAAGATGACAAATGGTCCTCCCCAGGAACACTATTTATGTTGCCCACAAGGAACATTAGATTAGTTGTGTTTCTAAGGCTAGGGTTGCATATCATCCCCACACAAAGGTACAATATCATTTTAACTATTTTTCCCCAGAATGACACAATGAATGTTTCCTGGTCAAGGAATGTGTTGCCCATTGCTATGTTGTATAAGCTAGGGAGTAATTGTGTTGTTAAAGTTGGGGTTTGATATTTTCCCAGCAAAAAATGATTTCATTTTAATTATTTTTTATCATCATGAAAATTAATTTGTGTGAAATATTTTAGAATTTTGTGGAAGGTTGCACAATGAATGAAACATTACACAATGGTTGGAAACCTGAAAAGTTGAAAATTGTATAATGAATGAAAAATTGAAGATTAAAGAATAAAATTTCAAATGAAATGGCACGTTCATCAATTGTGCAACCTTTTATATTTTCCCAAGGGCATAATTGTTTGACTATATAAGCTTTTTTCATCCTTAGGCACAAGCTAATTCCTATAAACCCCATAACTTGTGTATATTTTCATATTTATATTAATCATATAACCCTTGTTCATATACAAACAAGATAAAAAATGTGAGATATCATCAAAGTTCAAATGTTTATCATAACTTAGATATTTAAACCCATATATGTAAGGCAGGCTGAAATTACTTACAAAATGGGAATAAAGGATTGACTATCTTCATTCAAATCCTCATCTAAAATTTGGTCAAGATTTTACATCTAAACCAAGAACCAACTGGGATGGAAGTTTGGGTTGGATGTGGCCTAGACATATTAAATAGATGATACAAAAATTTCTATCAAATATAAAGAAAATTGAGACCAAAAGTTTGAGATTACACTAAAATCAATTAAAAACTCCATATCAATAATAAAGGTATTATATATTTTTAAACATTATTAAATGTTTAGACCAAAATCACACCTAGATGACCACAATTTAGACAAATTCAATAAATGATTTGAACTTCAATCATCTATTCAAGTGCACCCCTTTATGGCCCTTATGATCAAAACGATTCCCCCCTCTCCAAAAGGTATTGGCTCCCTATCATTCTAAAACTATTGATTTTATCCATGGAACAATTTAAAATTTTTGAAAAAATGGATGAAAAACTAAAACACAATCAATCAAACATAGGAAATAGTCCTCCACAACTCTAATTTCATGCAATCATATTTTGAACACATAAATACAAGAAAACAAAGTCCAAACCTCTTCAAATCTTATTGCCAAACCAATATGCCTCCATTGAGTTTATAATAAGTTGTGTACAAAGTAAAAAATAAATTAACATAATAATATTAAAAGTAAGTAACAAATATTTTTGAAATTGGTTAGTGAATATGGTGTTCAGAAATAATTTTATATTAAAAGCTCAATACAATATGACCACAACATGCAAAAGTTAAAAACACATAAGTAATTTTACAAATGCATTAACCAAGATTTTTTTTTTAAATCATTTTTTCATTTATTTGAAAACCATTTTGTAAGAATAGACACATGCTTGCATTTATTTCTAATTGTTTATAATGCACTTCAGTGTATATTAAACATATAATTCTTCAATATCATTATCATAAAATCAAAAAACATATTCATCTTGTTCATTACAATAAATAACATTTCAAAAATTTATGTATCAAGACTTTTTTTTTATAGTTACTTTCCATTTATGTTGACAAAGATTAACAGTTGTCTACCTCATTGTGCTTAC
>Ga0116230_10001847_pt1 | contig 20308 bp, 17 predicted proteins | sample S1TSphfallax_3_FD_88678 | JGI IMG/M metagenome (GOLD analysis project Ga0116230, IMG submission 88678) | Host-associated microbial communities from peat moss isolated from Minnesota, USA - S1T2_Fd - Sphagnum fallax MG | ecosystem: Host-associated > Plants > Peat moss > Unclassified | place... | reverse complement strand
TTTTTTTGTTTTTATATTTTTTTTACCCCCCCCCCCCCCCCCCCCAGTTGGAGTTTTTTTTTTGAATTTTAGACTAAAAAATATTCCCATTTTTTTCCTTTTTTTTGGGTGGTCATAGTGTAAAATTTGTTGGGCTATCTCCTTTTGCTACCTAAAAACTATATTCATAAATAAATAACTTGGCCAACCATTTTTTGCACAAGCTTATGGCAAGAGCACTGAATGTGGGGACATGTATTTATTATCTAGGGTAATACCCTTGCTAAGAGGGGGAATATTCCTTTAGGTCGTGGGTGAACATGGTCACATGGAAAAAATATTGGAAAACATTTAAATGACATTTAAATTTACAAATATCCAAAAATAAAATAAAATCAAGGCCTATGAGTCCAAAGCTAAACCCTATCATTCTTAATGAGCCATTTCAAGAATAAGTGCCCCCCTATTTGGTGGGAGGTAGCCTTAGCATTGCCAACAATGAGAATGAAGTTACACAAAACAAGAGAAAAATGGTGTTTCAAGGGATGGTAATTTTGTGAATGGTGTAGAACAAGCTATGCACTATTTAGAATGCTACAAAAGCTTTTTGTAGATGACAGCAACTTCATTGGTTCGAGAGGTTTCCCAATTGTGGAGGCCTTTCAAAACTTAATTATAGCTAACATCCCCTATCTTGAATTAATCTCCCCATAAGATGCCGCTTCACAAAGAAACAATAAATCAAGGTGGCAATCCATATCAGAGAACCCATGTCTCACTTCTACATCAACAAAGGGTTCCACATCAACCTTTTTTCTACTGGCGAAATTTCGCCAAAAAGCAAAATTAAAAATTAAAAGATTTGAAAATAAAGTGATTTTTGAGGTTTTAATTGCCAAAAGCCAGGGAAAAAATCCATGAAAGTCTCCATATTTATATGGTTAGTTTTCAGTGTGTAACCAAACATATATAAAGATGATTAAATTTTTAAACTTCATATCTGGCTTATATTCAGATCTAGCAAAATATTTATAGGGACAATTGCCACTTGTTCTACAGCTTCATATGGATGATAGCCACTTGGGAGTTGACAAAAATTCCTTAAAAAAATCATGTGTCATAGTTTCTAACTTTGTAATGAACAAGTAAGGTGTTCCTAGGGGGTTAAATAAAGATAGGTGCCCCCGCTCTTGGAAGGGGATATTAGCCCATGTAAAAAATCATGATGAACTGTTCTGGAAGGAGGAATTTCATGTAGCAAATGGGAAGGCTCAACATGCACTCATTAACCATTCAATTTTTTCTTTATGATAGGGAGGGGGAGGTGGGGAATGGATTTTTTGTTTAATCCTACAAGTTCCCAAAGTGTTCCCAATATATTCCCCAAGATGCTCCCAATAGCACCATATGGTTTGCCCATAGTTCAACTCCCATGTATATAAACTGAACGGGTGAAGTCTGGGGGAGCACATTTATTTCTATTTTACAACTCGGGGTCAAAAGAGGTGCTTCTATTGGGGCATGCCCAATGTTCCAAAAAAAACACTGGTGGGCCAATCAATATGGCTCCTTAAAAAAAACAGATAAGTTGTGAGGGCACCCATGAACTGATTAATATGAAGCACAATAGGTAGGAGAGGTGAATTATGGGTAACTATGAATCTGGGAGTCTCCTCTGTGATTTAGCAAAGAGTACATTCACAAAAACATTTTCCACAGTGATAGGAAACAATTAGACACGTGGGGAATAAACTTTTTGTGCCACGTCTTTTCATTGGATGAAGCAAAATACAAAATATACAATATTGCAATCATAAAAGAGCCAAATCTATGGAAAAAATAATGCCATTATTTGAGTATGAACCTTTAATGATGTCTCCAAATCTGAAGACTTCATATGAAGAAGAAGATGGAAGGGATACAAATGGGGTAGGACCATCATGTATAAAAATAGTAGAATAACCAAAAGACCTCAAAAGAGGAAAGGATAGCCTTGAGAGGGAGGCTATTAAATAAACTTTAGAATAAGTAAAATATATTTTGTAGGAGGTCAATTTAAAAAAATATTCATATACAACGACAAAAATAAGGGAACAAATACAACCTGGGAAACATATAATTAAAAAGATTAGCAAGATCATATTGAACTTGTGTTAAAGCTACAATAACATGATCAAATTCAAATTGCTTCAAATCTATAATTACAACAACATCTACAAATGACAAAAAAGTTGTAGTCACATGGATAAAAAATAACTTATCAACAAATAACTATATAGTTGTCAACATAGGCATCAAAAGAGCAATAATCGACTCTGTATACAACAGAGAATCAAATAATGCTTCAATCTAAAGTACAAGTGGAACGATTCAACTTGTACCTAGCTTAATGTGCCGATGGTATAATGGTGTCTAACTCAATTATGTGTTATGCTAACTTTGGTGCAATCCCTTCCACATTTTTTTATGTCCATGCAAAAACATCTTTGAATTCTTTCAATAACTATTCCACTTCTTAACATTTTGCTTATTTTTAGTTATGCATTAAGCTTCACCATTTATGGCTCTACATTAGTTCCCAAATTGAACTTCATCAATTGTTGATCTTTATCTAACGTCCATCCATCTATCTACAATTCATGTGCTTTGATTTTTGTTGGAGTTTCATCCATTACAATACTCCTTAGTTGGTGTTTATAATACATATTCAAATACACCTTATCCTTCGAAACAACTTCTGGCTCATATCTATTGCCATGTATCTTCTTTTTTGTGCTATGTATTCCAAATCCCTATTCTAAAATACTAGTCTTCACATCTATATCCATGATCTCCACATCTATGGTTTTCACAAATTAAGTTGTTTCAGATAAACTGATTGTACCTATAGAGAACAATTATGGCTTTGTAGCAAAGATGATATCTTCTTTTTCATCTATGATGCCATTTTAATAATCATAACATAATAACACTATTGGTTTTCTTACTTCACCTCCTAAATGTTTGGTGATTATACTTGTTTTAATTGTCCCATTCCCTTGTATGGTAACAATGTTCCTTCCCCAATCATGTGCCACTTTAGCATCCCTCAACCATGGTCTTCCCAACAACATGGAATAACTAAAATCTACCACATTATTTTGAAGTACAATAAACATAATTATGTAAGGAATGCCATGAACATATATCTTCATATCTCTGATCAACCCTATGGGTTTTGTGGTTGTTTGATCTGCCATCTTCATATTATATAGTGCATGTTTAAGCTTTGGAAACCCCAACGTCAATTTCAATTTTTGTGATAATATTAACTCCAAAACCTCCATCCAACATTTAGTCAATATGGCCAATGATCCTTAATCAATATGACATGGTCTACTACCTTATGTATTGACTTCCTACCTATTCATCCACCTATTTATTTAGTTAACTATTGATCTACCTACTTACCTACCCCCCTATCTACATATTATCTACTTATTTATCCACCCACTTACCTATTTAATATTAACCACTAAGTGTAACCACAAGGTTTAACCACTAAATTGAACCATTAGGTTTAACCAAATTCTAACCAATAACTTTAATTAAAAGGTAATCACTAAGTTTAGCCATTATGCTTAACCACTAAATTTGGCACTAGGTTTAACCTAAGTTGAACCATTAAATTTGGCCAATAGGTCCATTATGTTTAACCATTAAAATTATTCACTAGATTTAACTTGGGTTTAGCCATTATGTTTAGCCATGAAATTTAGCCATTCGGTTTATCAACTAAGTTTAGCCAATAAGTTTAGCCATTACTTTAAGTCATTGAGTTTAACCATTATGTTTAACCAATAGTTTAAGTCATTGAGTTTACACTATGGAAAAACTATAGTTTTTGTAACTGGGGTTGCAACTGCAATGTTGAATTGTATTGGACATTTACAACTCTAGGTATCTATATAGCCTGAATGTTATTAGACAAATTGCAAAAGTTGCAAGAATTACACCAAACACCTTGATATTATATACAATATTGTATATACGGTGTAACTCACATGCAACTAGATGCCACTTGTTCACATCTATTGTCCACATCACCTTCCCGCACAAATCCCCATAGATGAACAATATGTGGTGTGAAAAGAGGTAGTATAAAATTTGATCGAATCCTGGGTTTTGTGTCAAGCAACTCAGTGTGGTGGCGATCCATAATGGGCTACATGGAATTGCATGGCTCTTCCTTGGAGCTGTGCATTGGAATGGGTATGGCGGCCAGCATTGATGAAGTTCTTTGAAGATGGCAAGTCGGCGAAAGGAGGATCGGATCAGGATGACAAGGAAGATTTTGGTGAAGCTTTTGGAAGAAGCAACGGAGGTCCGAGGAAAAAGATCAGAGGACCGTTTTGGTTAATTTTTGGCTGTGTAGAAGATAGGATCGAGATAGTTAGAAAAGGTATCAGACAATTTTGGAAAAAAAGATAGACAAAAGAATAGATTGAAGAAAACACACTCTGTAGTCAGGAGCTAGGCTTAGTTCTTTCTTTTTCCGCTGCGTCTGGTAAATCTAATCAAGCATCTGCTGCAGATGAACTTCAGGAGAGAGAGGCAATGAGAGATTGGAGCGAGACTGTTGAAGTTCTGAGAGTTGAGATGAGCCGAGAAGCTTGTGCTATCGGGTGTAATTACTTTGCGAATATTGAATAGAGTTGTTCTTTGGCTGGAATCTGCGAATGTGCTAGCAAAACAAGAGTCTGTACTTCCGAAGGTCTGTCTGTTGCTGTGTGTCTTCGTGATGCGTAGACTATAGACCTCGGGATCAGTAGATGAATCAGGTCCCTTGAGGAGTTTGGTTATGTATGTGCAAGATGTCAGATTAGAGTCTGGTTATGGTGTAGCACCAGGGGTTCGATGGTGTTGGCTGTAAGTTGGACCCCTCCTTTTTCGGTCACAAATAAACCAACATGGCTTTTCATCTTATTTTCAACAAATGATGTCTGTTAACACCCATTACAACTCACTTACAACTATTTTACAACTACATCAACGATTATAATGCATTATTATTTCATTCATCCATTTTAATGGATTAATTTTGTTGCCATTTTTTGTAATTAACTTACAACTAGGAGTAATTTTGTGGTAAAGACTTCAATGACTTATTTAGAATTGTATGAGAACTAGTGTGTGTCTATGGGGCCACATTGATGTGCAGTTAATGTTCCATTACAAAATACCACTTGATAGTCGTGACAAAGTTCTATCAAAGTTATTTTGTTCAATCATATGCAACTAACTGACAACTATAAAGTAATTATTGGAAATATGTTGGTGCAACTCTATGGCAACTTAATGGTAACTTAGAAAGATCATTGTTGTGGTCTAGGTGGCAATTATTTAATAATTGTGTCACTACTAAGAATTTGCTGAAATGCATTAATTTATAACTACATTTGCCACCTCTCAACATTGTTCTATGATTAGTATTTTGTGCAATGTAGTTGTACAATAGTTGAGTTGTGTATTTAATTGCAACCATGTAACAACTTTATGTGCTAAATTATATGTTGTATGTATAACTACTACTTTGAAACTACCACATACCATTTTGCAACTAGATAATTGGATTAAGCTAGTTGAATTGTAGTTGATTTAATGGGTAATTTTGGGAACTTGCAACTAATTTTAAACTAGTACCCATGAGTGGCAACTGGAATACTTGACTATACAACTATTGTGCAATTGTGCTACTTATGCTATGAGACATATATGCAACTAGGATTTTGACAATATTTGGTTGCCTATAGTTGTATTGGAGTTACTTTGAGCAATGTGGTACAACTAGTTAGATACCAATATGCGACTAATGTGGAAATGCATGTGATTGAATGGCAATTAAGGAACAACTAAAATGTTGCTTTTTTTTACCACTACTGGATGAAATTGGTTCCTAATCATCAAAATTGTTCTACAACTATTCATGGAGCAAACGTAGGCGTGCATTAGTTGTTGTGAATAGTAATTTACAACTTTGTCACAACATATAGGTTATTTCACTAGTCTTTTGTAGCTAGATGGCAATTGAAACTCAACTTATTGGGGATTATAATTAACTTCCTTACTGAACTACAACTACATGGCAACCAACATAAAACTCTGCACACAAAACAAAGTGTTTAGCCAATCTAGATAATAATCTATTATTCAACTTTCCCAAATAGAACTCATAAAAGGTAACTTCAACATGTAACTTGCATGGTTAGTACATATAATATTGTTATATAACCAAGTTTGCATGTAGACCCTAAAAGCCATGCTTGATATTAAGTTACATCTAGAACTAGATTTTGGATCCATAGTCAATATGGCAATAAACATGTCTTCCATTATTATCGTAGGTCCATTAAATGTTGGTTTATATTAGCATGTGTGTTTGAAAAAATGTTGGTAAACTATGAAGATCCTTGCTAATCCAAAATCAGAAGCGGCAACACTTCTTCACATGCACAAACAAATAATGATTCTAAGAATCTAGACCTCATAGATGGAAAGAGTTCTACAAATCCAAAACTTTTTGAAATGAAAAATTTGATAGCCAAAAAAAGGTGAAAAGGAAAAACAAGCATTAGTAAGTCCAAATGCCCACAAATAATAAAAAGAAAGGTGAGTATGGTGTACCTAGGGATAAAGTAGACCATGTAAATGTTGCCATGACCCCCATAATCATTATAAAATTCATTGTTGAAAAGAGCTTCACCAATGTTTTTTTATTACAATTGTTTTGCAAACACTCCAATAATTTTGATTACTACTATAATCGCTAACAAAGCCAATGGTGTGTAGCAAACACACTCCCCCAAAAAAGGTGTTAGGAATCAATACTTGAAACCACATCTATGAAGTCCCCACCCAAGTGTATTTCATCTTGCGTTTTAAAAATTGTAATGAAATATTATTTCAAAGAAAAACCTCATGATGTCTATTTATAATCATAAATGACAACACTAGCAAAAACAACTCGTAACCATCCCATAAAATAGTTCAATCACATTGGAGATGGAATTTATACTCATTAAGACACCATGCAAACATGCCCACTACAAATGACGCACCCCCAAGTTCCCAGTTAGACCTAAAAAGGGTCCAACTATGTGAAAGAGCGGAAGTAGTTGGAACTTGGTGCCGCTCCCAACTTCCAGCACTAAAGGGGGTGAGAGGGGCGTGCTGAAAGCTCCGGGATTAGACTAGGAAGAAGGACAACTACTTAGTTACTCAGTCCTGCATCAAAGCCAACCACAAGTTGGTCACTTCACCTTCGGAAACACTCTTGGGGTTGGGACAAGCCACGAGCAACATGGATTCACTTGACTCATCACGACTCGGATTCATGGGAAGCCACCACCTTCCCCCATATAGTATTCTCTGCGTTGCTCCGCCACACCTGCATCCAAATGGCTTTTATTCTTGGGACTCCCAAGGAGGAGTCCCGAAATTGTCCCGGTTTGGACTCTCGGGACTTTGGGAGCTCATAGCTCCCGGCTCAGACCTTGGATTGGGATGCGATCTATAGCAAACTTGTAGCTTTCCTCAAGAGCTTTCCAGCGGTGTGTTGCATTCCATCTTCACACACCGAGATCGGGTCGATTCCCGACTTTTTGTGGTCAAGAGTCAAATTGCGAGTTTGACTCTGGGCCCTTTTTTTGACCATAATTTGTGCTGCAAATGTCCAAATGGCTCATGCGAGGCCATTTTCGACATCTACACTTCAAGGGCTTTACAACGGTATAAAGAACACCTCAAGGCAAGGTGTTTTGACCTCTGCAATTGAGCTCTAAAGTTGCGGGAGTCCCGGAGGACTCCAAGTTCCCACTTTTGGGAATGTGAGTCTCATCCTCACACTTGCTTCAAAGTGGGGTTGCGACAACAAAAGTAGAGCCTTCTCAAGAAATAATGCAGTAACATTAACTTAATATGTACCATGTAGCAAACCCATAAAACCCATAACCCCAAACATTTGCAATAAATGGTTTGTGGAACCTCCTCTATCTAACATAGACCGTTCAAAAATCCCAACTTGGAGTTGACATGAATTATAGTCCCACAATGTTGATTACACTTATTTTCATAACATATGTCAGTAATGTTTTGGGTAATAGTTGGCATTATGACAAACCCTTGCATCTTCCAATCTTGCACAATTTGGCTCCAACTGTATCTGTTCAAAAAAATAAATATTATGTTAAAACATTCACTTGAAAAACACCAACCGATTATTACTTGGATTCAACCAACTATTACATACTAGATCCAAGTTGCAAAAATTCCCAAAATTGGGACTCTTACAACTTTGGAGTCCCATAACTTTGTTTGTAAACCTCCAATTGAGATGAGGTCTAAAGAAAAGTTGTAGCCCTTCTCCAAATTTTTCTAATGATATGTGGCATGTTGCCTGAAAACAAATAAATTAAGGCATCTCCTAACTTTTAGTGGTCGGGAGTCAAATTGACAATTTGACTATCGGCCTTTCTTTTGGCCATAACTTGCGTTTTAAATGTCCAAATGGTCATGCAAGCCCATTTTAGATATCTAAGTTCCAAGAACTTTGCAATGATATAAAGAACTCCACAATCCAATGATTTTTGACCCCTGAAAGCACGTTCTAAAAATTTGGGAGTCCATCATGACTCCAACTCCCAAAGTGGGAGCTCACTTGGGAGTGTGTGAGGGTTCATTTCTTCACACTCTCCCACACTCCCATGCTTCACTCTTGGCCCGCACCTTTGCAAGCCCTTGCTTTGGTCGTAAGCCCAAGGCTAAGGTTGTGATAGGTTGTCCTTTCCACGTCTTTCAAAAACATTTGTGGAAGGACAATCATCCTTGTTAGGGGCAAAAAGCTCTATGTTACCATCTATCACGTGCCACACTGCCACCTTGCATACACCCTTGTTTATTTTCCTAAAGTGGAAGAGGTCACTTTCAATTCCTTGCATTTCCCCACTTGCTACAACCCCCTCTTTGTCTCTTGGATGTAACATGTCTACCTTGTCTCCTCAAGCAAGCTATCATTGGATCACCCCAAAGTTCAAGTCATTAGATTGGGAATGGCAACAACATTTACTTAAAAATTAAACCTACTATCTAGATCTATATTGGAAAGAAACATCACAAACCTTCCCCTTTGAAGGTTTAACTATTGTCTTATCATATGTCAAAGTTGCATATCCCTATATTCAATAGACATACAATTAGCTTAGGCATAGGAATAATTCACACAAAAAATACAAGCATAAAACAAATCCTAGCATTCCATAACATAAAAAGCATACCTTGTTCATAATGTCAGGGATTTTTTGTTGTTTCATGATGGGGTTCTTCTTACTCACCCATCAACTTTTACCCACTTTTGTGTTCACTTTGCCTATTACACCCACCTCTTCAACCATGGTGGTAGTTTTACAAGGTGCCAAACCCCCCTCCACCACCACCCATGTGGCTTCCCCACCCCCACACTCAATCGATCCTTTGTTAATATTACCTAACATTCTAAGTGATTCATCACTTTTATCCACATTAGTGAAATGGGCATTTTCAAAACCTTCTTTGCCATCTCCCTTCACCTCTTCATGTTGCCCTATACTTTTAGGTACTACATCAACCAAAAAACTACCATCCTTTCCACCCACAAACTTGCCATCCACACCCATTTGGCCACTGCCTTCCTCCACACCCATTTTGCTATTGCCTTCCCCCACACCCATTTGGCCATCACCTTGCCCCACAACCTTGTAATCTTTGCCCAATTTTCCATTGCCCTCCCACACAACCTTGCCATCCTTGTCCAAGCCAAAAACCTTGTCATCCTTTCCAAATTTACCATCCCCCCCCCCCACCTTGTTTTCCACACCCACTTTGCCACTACAATCTTCCACAATAGGCCTTTTGTCCATGTTGCATTCCTATGCCTTATTATCCAAAATACCCACTTTGCCACTACCATCTCCTACAATAGGCCACCCATCCATCTACACTTTTGTAATATGGGTGAACACTACCCTACCAAAAAAGATGTGTCCAATGATGGCAACAATGCCTTCATGAAGCTTACCTCGTATTACATAAATGTGGGACTTTAGTGCCACATTCTATTCTTCTATTTGTTTCATGAAATTTGTGGCATTGCCTTTTAGGGCCTTCACCTTGCTGCTCATAGGAACAATGTTAATAAATGAACAAGTGAACATGAGTAGGCTCACATGAGCAAGAAAGAATTTCAAAGAATATTTCATGCCACATTGTGGAATATTTCAAGTACAGTTTTTTCCATGTGGGATTAATATATGACATGGTAGAATATTCCACACCTTGTCATGGAATATTTTTCCACATCACATATGTGATTTGTTGGGGTGAATTAACAATAATTTATTGACTCTAAACATATTATCATTCTTGGGATGGAAGCACATTAAGGTGTCACAATTTTGGCGGTCATAGAATCCCTTTTCGAAGTCCTTTTCTAGTGTAGTTGAAAATTGGCTTAAAATATGAACATTTAGATGATATTGAAAGTAACAATTTTTTTCTAGTTCCAATTTTGAATCATGATGCTACAAGACATAAAAAATTATGACCAAAAAAAAGTTTAATGTTTTTTTAAATGCTTAAAGGGGCTTTTAAAATAATTACAAATTTTGGGATTTAAAAAAGTCCATGACATAATAAATTAAAATCACAATCCATTCATTCAATGGATCTTTAGTTTTTTAAACATGATGAATCATCCAATATCCCAAAGTTTCAAACACATAAGACTAACACATTATAAGATAAAAGTCCATATCCATGAGTTTTGCAAGTGTGACAAAAAGTGTGAGCAAAATTCAAAAGTCCATTACTTATTAGCTATCCACAATTTTGATTTGAGTTTTTCATTCTTTGAAGATTGATTATGGTAGCTTTAGATAAATGAATCTTTTTTAAAATTATGTCAATGATCTTATTTTATTTATTTTCTTGTATCTAGGGAATACATGAAAAACTACCATTGTGATGTCCATATAAGGTCATCATACTGTGCAAACACCCCTTGGTGCAACCGATGCTCCAAATATCTTAAGTTCTTATATAATAATATCTTCAATATTTTCAAAATTGATGAAATGATGAAAAATTACATGATTAAGAATTATTTGATGAATTTAAATTAATAAATATATTAATTATTTGATAAACATGTGTTGTGATGGCAATAAAATAAGACAATATCCATGAAAGCATGTTATGATTGTCAATGGGTTTATTGCAAATAAAATGTATAAGGTTTTATGAAGTCACATAGTTTGATGCCACACCACTAATGTATAATCACCATAACAAAATAACATATATGTCTCATAAGAACCATTGAAATAATACACAATGGAAAAAAAATTGTTTAGCTTTAATTATAAACAAAACTTTTTACATAGTGAACGCAATTACAACAAGCTTGATGAATGAGAAAACACAATCGATTTGAAACATATGTACTATCAAAGTCCAAAAGCTTTAGAGTGTTCCAACAAACGTTAAACTTCATCTCAACTCCACATGCAATAATGAATGAACTCTTGAGTGAACCCACATAACATAATCGTTTACAAGATGTGATAGAGGTGTTTACATTACACATATGCCCCATAGGCACCTGAAGAACTTGCCAACATTTTGACAAAATAAAGACATGAACATTCATGGAAATTGTCGCAACCCCACTTTGAGGCAAGTGTGAGGATGAGACTCACACTCCCAAAAGTGGGAACTTGGAGTCCTCCGAGACTGCCGCAACTTTAGAGCTCAATTGCAGAGGTCAAAACACCTTGCCTTGAGGTGTTTTTTATATCGTTGTAAGGCCCTTGAAGTGTAGATGTCGAAAATGGCCTCGCATGAGCCATTTGGACATCTGTAGCACAAATTATGGTCGAAAGAAGGGTCGGGAGTCAAACTGGCAATTTGATTCCTGACCACAAAAAGTCAGGAATCGACCCGATCTCGGTGTGTGCAGATGGAGTGCAACACACCGCTGGAAAGCTCTTGAGGAAAGCTACAAGTTTGCTAGAGACCTCATCCTAATCCAAGGTCTGAGCCGGAAGTTATGACCTCCCAAAGTCCCAAGAGTCTAAACCGAGACAGTTTCAGGACTCCTCCTTGGGAGTCCCGAGAATAAAAGCCATTTGGATGCAAGTGTGGCGAGGCAACACAGAGAATACTATATGGGGGAAGGTGGTGGCTTCCCATGAATCTGGGCCGTGATGAGTCAAGTGAATCCGTGTTGCTCATGGCTTGTCCCAACCCTAAGAGTGTTTCCGAAGGTGAAGTGACCAACTTGTGGTTGGCTTTGATGCAAGACTGAGTAACTAAGTAGTTGTCCTTCTTCCTAGTCTAATCCCGGAGCTTTCAGCACGCCCCTCTCACCCCCTTTAGTGCTGGAAGCTGGGAGTGGCACCAAGTTCCAACTATTTCCGCTCTTTTACATAGTTGGACCCTTTATGGGTCTAACCAAGAACTTGGGGGCACGTCAGAAATTACCATAGTGACGTCATATTGGTTATCATTAAAAAGAATATTGTAAATTCGTCTATATTCGGGTGGTGGGACATCAACAACGGGGAATACATAGCATTGGAAATATAACCTACTAGCTTCCCAATTGTTCATATGTTGTGTTATTTTGAACATGGAAGGTCGTTTCACCTTCTTGCCACCATGAGTTGTAGGCCAACAACTTGCATTGGATGGCTTCACAAGGTTGTGATAGCTCACAACAAACACATGGAAATTGTTTGAACTAGAAGATTGGAAGCCAAATAAACTTTGAGTGTTGTTTCTAAACAAGTGGTTAAAGGAAAACCTTGCTTCTTCTAAAGTTGTTACCTCCTTTTGAGTCAAGTTAGTACCTTCTTGGATGGGCCATACAATTGGAACTGAAGGCTTAGTAACTACAAATTTTTGGGCTATCCCACCCACACAACGACTCAAGTCATCAAAACAAAATCAGTGCTTATGGTGTTCAAACGATCTGTTGTGATATTCAATTTGGAAACCTAAATAACATGGAACAAGAATTTCACTTATTGATTTGTAAATGTTGATATTTGCTTTGTGACGCGCTCCCCAAGTTCCTTATTAGACCCACTTGAGGGTCTAAGTATGTTGAATTGCAGAAAGTTGGAACTTGAGGGCTACTCCCGACTTCCAGCACTAAAGGGGGTAAGAAGGGCATGCTAGAAGTCTCGGGATTAGACTAGGAAGAGGGACAATTATGTTGTTACACGGTCCTGCATCTAAAACCAACACAAGTTGGTTAGAACTCATTTTGCACCCTTTTGGTGTTGGGACAAGCCACGGGCGACCTTGGACTCACTTGACTCACCACGGCCCGGACTCGGGGGAAGCCACCACCTTCCTCCATATAGTATTCTCTGCGTTACTCCACGGGAGCCACATTCGAATGACACTTTTTCCCAAGACTCCCAAGGAGGAGTCTCGAAACTGTCCCAGGTTGGACTCCCATGACTTTGGGAACTCATATCTCCTGGCTCCAACCTCCGATTGGAGTGAGGTCTAAACCAAAGTTGTAGCTCTCCTTGAGAGCTTTACAATGCCATGTCGCACTCCTTCTACAGACGTTGGGAAGAGGTCGATTCCCGACTTTTAGTGGTCGGGAGTCAAATTGCCAGTTTGACTCCCGGACCTTCTTTTGCCCATAACTTGGGCTGCAGATGTCCAAATGGATCATGCGAGGCCATTTTGGACATCTAGACTTCAAGACCTTTCCATTGATATAAAGAACACCCCGATGTGAGGTGTTTTGACCCCTGCAATCGAGCTCTAAATTTTCGGGAGTCCCGGAGGACTCCAAGTCCCCACTTTCGGGAGTGAGTCTCATCCTCACACTTAGCCCAAAGTGGGGTTGCGACACTTTGCATTTGACCGTCGTGGTTCTTTGGAATGTAGAACATATAATTGTAGATTTGGATGGGCAACATTTAATACGCCACTAGCCATCAACACAAATATTTTCCTTCAACTGCAAGCCACCTCGAGATAGCAAAGGTAGTGAATCATTGGATCCTGATGGTGGTTGTTGAGTGTGTACATCCTCCACAAAATTAGGTTCAAAAGCTGGAACGGATATATGTGGATAAGTGAAATTCACAGAATCATGACAATGGAAATCTTTGTCTGCATTTGAAGGAAAATCAATGGGTCACTTGGCAAACCCAAACACTTCTCCCTCAAGATGTAGAAGGAAATTTGTGAAAGATGACCCAAAAGTGAAATTTTCCACAATAGCTTCAAGTTTGGCAAGATCGTTCAATCCTTGTGCCCTCCTTAATAGCAATTTATTTTATTAAGTCCATGACCAACTAGGCCACCTTGCAAGTATTGTCTATACAACATAAACTGTTTGAAAGCATGAACATAGTCATTGGAGGTCACTGTGTATAAACAAGTGCCCCATTTTCCCAACTATTGCAACCAAATGTTATGCATGGTATCTATTAAATTACAAGTGGGCATTTTTGCCCACTCCTCACCATTGAACTTTTGTAATTCAAAGGAAATAAAACATCACAAATATCTAAAATGTCACAACAAGTTGGAACAAGAGTACAAATGGACTTGGAGAGCAAATGGAATTCTTGTGTTAAATGTAAACAAGAAAAAAAGAGTCATAAAAAGTTGAAAGATGAAATATTCACATGGACCATGAACCCTCCCCATTATCTAACACGAAAATGTTAAAAGTTTAACCAATTGCCAAGCTCATGGACACCTACCTCAAAAGTAGCCCATGATGAGAGCTGCTAATAATGAATTAGAACATATAGACTATTGACCTCCCCAAGGGATTTTGTGTCTTTATATTGGTGGTAAAAAAAAATGTGTTGATCTTGAAATTCGAGTTTGATAAGTTGTTTAGTGTGTTTATCAAGTGATCGAGTCATGTGGAATAAACATGTGTGCTCCTTGTCAATCATCTTCATAGAGGAGTCCCTCGATCCATAAACAATTCTAATGACGTTCCAATTAGCTTATGCGTTATCAACCATGAATCCCTTGAAATTCGATTTTGGAAAGGCATGCTTATGCATTGTGTCATTAAGCTTTGTCCACATTACTTATTAAACTTTCACATCCTCAAATTGCGTGTCACAAACTGTAATGGTCATCACTTTGTAATAGGTCGAATCATACACTTGCCATAGTTGTCCAACCAGCCACACACTTCACATGATCAAACATGATCCAAACATTGTGCAAATCCCCTATAGGTTGCATTCGTGTGATAAGACTCATTCCACTCCCCCACACCATTTATGGACATCTTGAAAATGAACACCTTTTGTCCAAAAACTTGTTTAAGGAAGTTACATTGTTGGATGTATTCATATTGATTATTAGACTTCAATTCAAGATGTTATGAATGTAACCGCCACCTAGATGATGCTTGAAAGAAGCAATAAGGTTACGAACGTTGGGAGAGCTTAATTCATAGAACTTGTCTTGGATTTGTTCTAGTTGTTCACCTTTGAGAAGCTCCACTTTAGCATCGTTACAATCATTAAGCATATGTCTAGCCAAAAAGGTCTTGCTAACACTCAGAAAAATCAAAGACATCTTCATGTCAGGTGTGTGATTGACCTCCTCTACAATCAACCTTCTAATCTCTTCCAAAGATTCCTTACACTTGCCATCCATAATAAGATGGTTGTGTATTCCAAGATGAATCGCCATTCTAGACAAAGAATGGAGTTTATGCACAACATAATATATTATCCCATTATAACTAATGATGCAGTGGGGAGGAGCATGACAAAATTTGCATCCAAGTGAGGAAGTGGACAAAGTTGGTATATTTGACCTACAATTGGAATATGAATGTTCTCATCGCACTAGAAGGTTTCATTGTGCCAAGTAGAGTGCATAAAGCTTTCACAATCATCCTACACACAACATAGGTGACCCAAACAACAAGCCTTGTTAAAGCTTTAGCCCAAAATTGTTTTTAATATTGGTGGTGATCACCTTACACTAAGCATGGCCATCATTCTTTCTATCCATGCCCTACATTTTGGAAGAATTGTGAGCGTTGGGAAGCAAAGGCAGTAATTCAAACAAGACATCTCCATCAAAAGTAGTTGACAAGAATTGGACTTTTTAAACATGGATCTTGTCATAATCCAAATTCTGCAACTCATTGGAGCTTTGTCTTGGAAGCGCCATTAAACGCATGCAAGAAACCATTGGCTAAATATTTTTAAGAGAGGATGAAGGTTGTGATGACAAGGTAGAAAATGTTCGTGACAATGGAAATTGTGTTGTAAGGAACCAAATTGAGAAATCAAATTCAATAATATTGTGGACAAAGAATGGGGTTTCAAGTCGTCACCCAAAGAAGAATTAGACAAATCAATGAAATTAGATGAAGAAGGTTTGACTAAAGACAAATGTTGAATGTTATTAACTTCATGTTATTGTTTCATAATCTTGACCACAAACCTTGTTCATGGCTTCAAGATTGTTTATTGAGAGTTATGAATAAGACTGTCATTAACAATGCAATAATGCCCACAACCAACCACCCATTGTTTCCCTTGAGAGGAGCTCATAGGAATCTGGTACATTGAATTCAAGACCAAGTTATTAGAATCATATGAAACATCTTTGGATATATGCAATGATCTTAACTAAAACAAAAACATGGCATACAAAGATTGTTCAAATACCAAGGTTGTCCATGAATCGTCAACCATGATGGTTAGCTCTAAGGGTCCAACAACATGAAATGTCACCATGTTACTAGGGACACAAATTGTAATGAAAAAGAAACAAATGTAGCAAAGAATGAAATGCAATCAAACGCAAAGCACAAGTTTAAAGGCTTCAAAGAACAAGGAGTGGGAAGAATGGTGAATCAAGATTGACTTGATAAGATGATAAATAATGAAGGGGATGAATATGGAATTGGATAAAAAACAATGTCGATTTGATACACATAAAAAAAGTCACAAAAATATTATTATAGCCAAAGTTTATGGGATCTGAAGTAGTTTACATTTCAATGTGTATTTGTATATAGTCATCACAATAATTGGTTTTGGTAATAGGACATTTAAAGCAGGGTCGATCTTACATGAAGAGCCATTTACATAATGATGAATCACTTTGGCTTCATTTAAAATCTTAAAAGAAATAGAAAAATAGCAAGATGGGTGGAAAATCACATAAAGAAACATAAAAGAAGGGCAGTTAAAACAAAAGACAACAATGATTTTCTAAGTCATAACTCCTACATAGATTGATCAAATTGTCTGCATTGCTACCAGCTTGATTTTGACAAGACAAGATATGATTAGAAAAAAACATGTCATAAACAAAAAGTAATGAACACACCTTTAACTAGATCTTGATAATAGCAAAATATTTATATCAGAACTAGATACTATAAATTAGCATAAATAATTTTATCAAAAAAGAGCTGCACTTTGATGGGAAAACAAAATTATTATCATAATCATATATCATAAATAAATCACAACCTAATGGCATTCCAACAAATCAATGTGGTAATCTTCTAGCATATAAAATTTTCTGCATCTAACATTAAAATATTTGAAATGTTCTTAATTTGGATGTGGTGTAAATGTATATACCACATATGTATTTATACCAGGAATGTGAACGTTCCATACAAATCTACCATCTAGATTTGTAAGAAGCCTAAACCTTATGTCAGTGCGATTATTAATTGAACACCAATAGAATTATTTAGTGAAATATGAATGTGAGTGGCATGAAATTGGAACATAATAAGAATATGTGGAATATGCACATTCAAAAGTACAATTTGCATGTGTAGAATGCGTATATATGGAAAATGTATCATGACATAAGAAAAAAACATATGGCAAACAAAATACAACTCATGCCCACATGAAGATTTTGCATTTAATTATTCAATAATTAGAAATTTTGATATATCACACATCATACACATCAATTATCATCACCCCACATATATGGCTAAATGTGGATAAATAAAAATAATACATGTTTCACTTCACCTCGATATCTTTTACAAGCATGGTGGGGATGAACACAATTTGTACTAATAGAATTAACACACATCCATAGGGACAAATAAAATGCAACAAAATTCCAAAGCAAGATATATCCAAACATGTTGGTCAAACTTGATTTTGTCATTTCATAGGTGTGGTGAGAAGGTTACAATTGTTTTGAAATATCAATTGGAATTTTTTTCAAAAGTTGGAGGGAGATTTGCAAAAGATAGATATGTTTATCATTGATGACCATTATTTTCGGGAAAAGATTTCATATGACCAAGTTAAAAAATTCATCTAATAAAATTTATATTTAATATGATCATTCGATTAATTAATTAAACCTTAGGATCAGTGGACATTAACTTAATTCATTGGGATCATTGGGCATGAATAAAGATAAGGATACTATTTGATTTGGCTTTGGGGTTTATGGCTTTGGATTTGGCAACCAATATTTAGCCAATTATATATATATATAAAGATAAATAGTTTGAGGCACATATATAAATGAGACATATAAATTTGGTGAATGTGAAGACTAAATTAATTTTGATTTCTTAATGTAAATAAAAGATACAAATGTTGGAACGAGAATAGATTGGGACTATCATTTGTGGACTAATGAATTACATTTGTTTGGGTGAAGCAAGTTACAAACATACTTCAAATTCATGAAATTGAAGTGAAAAAGAAAACATTGACTTAAAGATTAAAATGGCTGAATTTTTTTATGAAGTGCAATTTTCGACCATTGCAATTGTGGAAACAACATTATTTGTTTTTTGCTATGAATGAAAATCTAAGAAAAATGTACTATTTTTGACATTAGTGATAAAAAACTTGGATAATAATAAAATTTTCCGGCTTGATATTTATTTAAAACATTTGTTCAACATTTAGCCAGAAAGAATAGCCTTGCAAAATGACTTTCCCCAACATGAACACCTACATAAATAACCAACGGCCATTCCAACTATATCATGGTAGAATTTGCAAAATTGCACAATATTATGTGCCAAGTGCATTGGATTTTCTAGACTTTGGCTACAATTTTACAAATTTCCAAACATTAATTGATTGGGGGAATATGGAGGAACTATTTAAAAGGAGGAGAAAAAGCTTCAACAATTTTTTACAAAATAATAGCCATAATTATTGTACATTCCCTTGGAATCACAAAACATGTTTACAAAGAATTTATGTTCATGTGATAGTAGGTCAAGAATAAATTTTAACGCTTATTTACAACAATAAAAGTAATTTTCGAGGAACTAATATAAAGGTAAATTACAAGAAAGCAATCTTTTTTATACCTAACACATGATCCCATTCTTCAAATGCAAGAAAACATAAAAATAATGCCAAAGCCCAAAGTGAATATATGGCGATAGTCTTTTCATTGGACAAATTTGAAACAACGTAAAAGAAAAAAGGTGATGGCACAAGCAAAGAAGAGGAATCTCATGTTGTAGCATTAGGAAAAAATAGAAGAATAGGTAAGAAAAATGTTTAACTTCTTAATTATTTAGATTTCATTTCTTGCAAAAAATGATTTTTAGGGTTTCAAAGTGTATAAGATGTGATTTTTAATTCATTTTCAAGTTGAGGTCTCTCCATCACACATTGTAGCAAGCCAATAAGTAACCTCCTCTCCCTTCTTTCAATTTCAAGCTTTTAAAAAAAAAATGTCGTTGCAATTGTTTGTTTGAGGAGCTCTAACAAACTTGGGCCAAAGCTCAAAGAACGATGGTACCCAAAAGCTTTAGGGAGCTCCTGTCCATTTCTTTTTTATTGCTTAGAAAGCTTGTAAGCATGTCTCAGTGATGGCCAAAATCCACCCCACACTAGGATGTTTAGATGGTTTCGATGATGGCCAAAGTTCCTTTCGGTTGGGCTTGCATGGAGGTTTTGACCATCATCGAAACCTCCTTCACTAGAAGAAAACTGTGTATTTTCGACTAGTGTTTGTAACTAAATTTTAGTTGCAAGAGACATTTTGCAACTAAAATCCTTGTAGTCGCTTAAGACAAGTTGCATGTGATAAATTAGTCGCAAATGACAAAAGGTATTGTATGAAAAAAAAGTCAACAAATACATTTCATCCTTTCACTACATTGTGTACGTATTGTCACATGCGACTAAGATGCAACTATTTTGGTAACAATTAAGGGCAAATGATGTGTTGCCACGTGTTTTAATATTTGATTATTTAAAATATTATTAATATTATT
>Ga0116230_10001846_pt1 | contig 20315 bp, 10 predicted proteins | sample S1TSphfallax_3_FD_88678 | JGI IMG/M metagenome (GOLD analysis project Ga0116230, IMG submission 88678) | Host-associated microbial communities from peat moss isolated from Minnesota, USA - S1T2_Fd - Sphagnum fallax MG | ecosystem: Host-associated > Plants > Peat moss > Unclassified | place... | reverse complement strand
CCGACCTTACCGCTGGCCAAGTCGACGCGGTAGACGGAGGGCGGCATGCCGAATCCGCTGTAGCCGTAGAAGGTTTGCGTGTCATCGGCATGTCCGTCAAGACCGGTGAGGGTGCCAAGTCCCGGCAGATCAATGTCGCCGAGTAATTTACCGTCGATCGCATAGCGGCGCACCGCGCTGTGCGCGTCTTTCAGGCGGTGCACCAAGATCTGATTGCCGACCAGCGTGGCGGTCTCTATGGTGTCGGGTCCTTCCCCGACGACCGTGCGCCAGTGGGTTGGAGCCGGCGCCTTCAGGTCCACGGCAATGATCCGATGGCGCGGTGCGTGGTCGTCCGTGCGGATGATCAACTCGTTGCCGATGCTGCCGATCACGTCGTAGGTTGCCGTGGGGACCGGTATGACGGGCACCACGGGCGCATTCGGCTCGTTCAAATCCTGGACGAGAACCGTGTTGCGTTCGTCATCACCAAGTTCGGCTTGGATGATGAGAAAATGTCCGTCATCGGTGACCTTCCCGTCGACGAACCAGCCGGGGTCATCGGATCTCGTGTACACGAGCGCATCATCCGATTGCGGCGTGCCGAGCCGGTGAAAGTACAATTTCTCGAACTCGTTGGTAGCCTTGAGCGCGGCGCCTTCCTTCGGTGGATCATAGGCCGTGTAATAAAAACCCGATCCATCGTGGCGCCAGCTACCGCCGCCGGCTTTGGACCACTTGAGAGTGTCGGGGAGGTCCTTGCCGCTCTCGACGTCGCGAATCCGCCAAGTCTGCCAATCCGATCCAGCCTCGGAAAGTGCATAGGCGAAGAGCCGCCCGTCAGCGCTGATCGCGGTTTCCCGCAACGCAATCGTGCCGTCCGCGGACAGAGTGTTCGGGTCGAGCAGTACACGTCCTTGCGCCACTCCGGCCGCATCGCTCATCTCGTCGCCATTCATCACGAACACGACCGACTGGTTCTGGAGACCATCGTTATGCGTGTAAAACCAGAAATTGCCGTGCCGGTCTGGCGGCGACCAACGCTCGAAATTCCAGATGTCGCGCAGCCGTTGGGTCATTGATGCGCGGCCGGCGATGGAGTCGAGAAAGCTCCTGCTGAGATCGCTTTCGGCGGCTACCCAGCTGCGCGTTTCCGGAGAGTCGATATCCTCCATCCAACGGTAGGGATCGGGAACCTTGACACCATGGTAAACATCCGTTTGGGATTCGCGACGTGCGGGCGGATAGTCGAGCGCTGCGCCCGCCGCGCATGTCTGCACGGCGATGCACACCGCGGCGGCGAGTGCGGTTGACTGCTTTCGAGCATTCAAAAATGACATTGGATGTGCAAGACTGGTGGTGGTTTAAGGGCGGGCGTTCATTTTCGCATAAAACGCGGCTAAGCTTGCGCTCATGGCATTGAAGTCATGGCTTTTGTTCTTGGTCATGGAGACGGCCTTGTCGCTGTCGCCGGGACCCGCGGTGTTCTACGTGGTGTCTCAAGGCGTCCGTGGATTTCCACGCACGTTTCCCGCCACGCTCGGCATTCTCAGCTCCAATGCGATTTATTTCACTCTGTCAGCCACTAGCTTGGGCGCGCTGATCGCGGCCAGTGCCCAATTTTTCGCCGCGGTCAAATGGGTTGGTGCGGCGTATCTTATTTATCTCGGAGTGACTGCATTGCGTAATGCCGCATCGAGCGGCGCCGTGCCCCTCGATGCGCGTGCAGAGAAAGACGAAGTAGGGGCGGGCGCCGGGGTTCGGCGCCGGATCTATCTGGGGGCGCTGAGCCTGCAGCTGTCAAATCCGAAGGCGCTGCTGTTCTTTCTCGCTTTGCTGCCCCAATTCATCGATATGCAGCGGGCGGTCGTACCGCAAATGGCGGTGCTCGCGGCAACGTCGATGCTGCCGGAGTTTTTCATCTTGTTGGGATACGGTTGGCTTGCCAATCGCGCCGCACACGCGTCGGCCAAATTCGGCGTCGCCGGCGGCATTAATCGGTGGCTCGGTTGGATCGAGGGTGTCGGCCTGCTCGGATGCGCCACGCTCGTGTTGAAATTCGGCCGCTCATGATTTGGAGCGGTTTTCCCGGGTTCGCTGGGGCCACCAGCGTTCCAGCATCGCCGCTGCCCAATCCTTGCCACCGATGCCGAAAGCGAGCGCGAGCGCCAGGACGAGACCGCCGAGAATGATGAGGAAGGTTCTTTGGACGATGTCGCCGCCCACTTCGACCTGACTCAACGCGATCATGATCACGAAAGTCATGATGAGATATCTCGCGATCTTGCCCAGGATGTCGGAATCGGGAATTTGGGCATCTATGCAATAGGTGTTGACGGCCTCACCGACGAAGCGCGCAAAATAGGAGCCGAACACCACGACGAGCATGGCCACGAGAATCCTCGGCGCGAATAGCTCCACGCGTTGCAACAAATCGGTGATGTAGGTGAGCCCGAGGCCGTTGAAGGCGATGATGAGTGCCGCGAGGATCGTGACCCAATAGGCGAACAGGCCAAACAGCGTCGTGGTATCGCCGCGCAATCCGCCCTGTTGCAGGAAATGATCGGTGCCCGCGCGCTCGGTGAGTACGCCGAAATTCACGGCGCGCAAGGCCTTCTCGACGGCGAATCGGATCGCCTTGGCGATCAGCCAGCCCGCGAAGACCACGATCAGCGCCAGCGCGAGCCGCGGCAGAAATTCCGCTATTTGATGCAAGAACTCGCGCGTGGTGACCAACAACATGTCGATGCTTTGCATGGAAGCCTCCTGCAGTTTCTGGGCGCCGGTCTCGTTCACGTCGCGCCCCATTCCAGAATGCCCTGGAGCGGAATTCCCGCCCAGGTGGGCCGGTTGTTCAGCTCGTAGCGCAGTTCGTACAAAGCCTTCTCGAGTTCGAAGAGTCCGATCAAGCCGTGACCCGGCTGCAGCGATTCGTACAAACGATAGGGGCGCGCTTCCGTGTCATACGCGGAGAGGAATGCGGCTCTCACCTCGTCGGCCCAGCCCTTGGCCAACGGCGCCAACTTGCCGAATTCGACATCATCGTGCGCGACGCTGCGCAGCGCGCTGTGCTCGACATAGCTGAACGATCGCAACATTCCGGACACGTCGCGCAGCGGCGATTGCTTTGCGCGCCGCTGTTCGATGCTGTGGCCGGGCTCCCCCTCGAAATCCACGACTACGAAGTCGTTGCGTGTCACGAGCACCTGACCCAGGTGATAGTCGCCGTGGATGCGAATTTTTTGACCGGGCTCCTCCGTCGCGCAGGCCTCGAGCCGCGCCAACAAGCGATCTTGCTTTCCGAGCACGTCATTGGCCTTGTCGCGATCGCTTGATGAGATCTCGCTGAGGTGGGCTTTGAGCAAGGCAAGTGCGCCGCGTGCCTCGCCGAGGGCGCGTTGGCGATAGCCATCAAAATCCGCACGGGTCAGCGGCTCGGGATCGAACGCGGCGTTGCCGGAGCGAGTGGCCAGTGCACCATGCAGCTGCGCCGTGCGCTTGGCCAGCATGCGGATCAGGATCAAAAACGCTTCATGGGAGTTCACGGGCAGCGCGTCGCTGGATGGCGCGGTTCGGTGCTGTTCAAGGTGGCGACGCAGATATTCGAGCGCATACGTCCAACCGTCGCCTTGATTGGCGACGTAGGCCTGCAGCATGGCGAGCAGCTTGCTTTGGCCGTCGTTGCCGACGTAATCAAGAACGCCCGCCAGCGGCGCGCAGTTCGCGTATTTGACCACCTCGGTCAGGTATAGACCCATTTCGAGTTCCGGGCTGGCGCCTATGCGAAGGCGGCGATAACCTTTCAATATCAACCGTTCACCCATCACGACAACGGTATTCGAACTCGAGCCCTGGGGTCGAGCCGCCGGCAGCGCCGCAAAATCGGCGCCGGCGAGCTGGGCGAAAGCCGCGGTAGGACGGAATTGAAGCTTTCCCTGCGCGGTCGGTATGTCGCGCCGTTTCGACATCGCCGTCACGATCGCCCGGCAGAATGACTCGTCGGCGAACGCATCGCCCATGATGCCGACATTGGCCTGCTGCCGAATTTTCGCAATGGCCGAGGTGGACAAGTTGCGCACACGTTCCTCATCGCGGTCCTCCCAAGCGAGGGCGAGCGGCATGAAATAGCTCGCGGGCTCCTCGACCGTGCCCACTTCCAGAAGCGAAACGACCCAGCTGATCTTGCCCTCGGTCCAGACCACGTGGTCGGCGATGCGCGCGCGCTCGATCGGAGTGCCCTTCGCGGCGTACCAGCGCTGGCTTTCGATGTAGCGCGGCAGCGTGTCCGTCTCGAATTGCAGGCGCGTCTTCTCCGCCATGCCGATGCGCCATGGCACGACACGATCGCGGAACAGGCTGCTCCAGCCATCGAAAAGCACCAGGACGGGGCGCTCATCGATGGAAAAAATCTGTTCATGCCAGGACGGCGCTTCGGCATCGGCAGTGAGTTTGAACCAGAAGAAGCCGTAAGCTGATATGGTCAGCAGATAAGGCAAATCACCGACCGGGGGAAAAGCCGTGCGGCCGAGCATCTCCACCGGTACGCGGCCCTTGAACGGCGCCAGATTGAGTTCCACCGGTTGCGCCGATCGCGACAGGTTCGCGACGCACAGCACGGTGTCTTCGCCGTACGCGCGCAGGTAGGCGAGAATCTTGCGGTTCCCGGGTTTCAGGAATCTACGCGTGCCACGCCCGAACGCCTGACTGGTCTTGCGCACTGCAAGCATGCGTTTGGTCCAGCTCAGCAGCGAACTCGGATCTCGAATCTGGGCCTCCACGTTCGTGGCCTGATAACCGTATATCGGATCCATGATCGGCGGCAGGTAGAGCCGTTGCGGGTCGGCGCGCGAGAAGCCTGCATTGCGGTCCGGACTCCACTGCATCGGCGTTCGTACGCCGTTGCGATCTCCGATGAATACGTTGTCGCCCATCCCGATCTCGTCGCCGTAATACAGAATGGGCGAGCCCGGCATCGACAGGAGCAGGCTGTTCATGAGCTTGATCCGATCGTGGTCATTCTCCATCAGCGGCGACAGCCGCCGGCGGATGCCGAGGTTGATCCGGGCGCGTACATCCGAAGCGTATGTGTTGTACATGTAGTCGCGCTCTTTGCTCGTCACCATTTCAAGCGTCAATTCGTCGTGATTGCGCAGGAATATGGCCCACTGACAGCTATCCGGAATGTCCGGCGTCTGCTGCATGATCTCGGTGATGGGGTAGCGATCCTCCTGAGCGATCGACATGTAGATTCGCGGCATGAGCGGAAAATGATAGGCCATGTGGCACTCATCGCCCTCGCCGAAGTACTCGCGAACATCCTCCGGCCATTGGTTCGCCTCCGCGAGCAAGAATCGGTTCTTATACTTGGCGTCGATGGCCGCGCGCAGCTGTTTGATGACCTCATGGGTCTCCCGGAGGTTCTCATTGTTGGTTCCCTCGCGCTCCACCAGGTAGGGAATCGCGTCGAGTCTGAAGCCATCCACTCCCATGTCGAGCCAAAAGCGCATGATCTGGAGCACGGCTTCGAGCACGGCCGGATTGTCGAAGTTCAAGTCCGGCTGATGGCTGAAAAAGCGGTGCCAAAAGTACGCTTTGGCGACCGGATCCCACGTCCAGTTGGAACTCTCGGTGTCGAGGAAAATGATGCGCGTGCCGAGATACTTCTGGTCGCTGTCGCTCCACACATAAAAATTCCGTTCAGGCGAACCCTCTGGGGCCTTGCGTGCCGCTTGGAACCAGGGATGTTGATCGGACGTGTGGTTGATGATGAGTTCGGTCACCACTTTCAAACCGAGGCGGTGGGCCTCCAACAGCATGGCGCGAAAGTCGTCGAGCGTGCCGAACTGGGGATGGATGTCGGTGTAATCGGCGATGTCGTAGCCGTCGTCCTTGAGCGGCGATGGGTAAAATGGCATCAACCAAATCGTGTTCACGCCGAGGTCGCGAATGTAGCCGAGCTTCGACGTCAGGCCCTGGAAGTCGCCGATGCCATCGTCGTTCGAATCGAAAAACGACTTGACGTTCAACTGGTAGATGACGGCATCTTTGTACCAGAGCGGATCGTCGACGACCAGCCCCGCGGGCGCCGTCGACTCAAGCGCTGGCGATTGGACATCGTTCATCGTTCACCACGTCATAGAAAATAGTCGAAATCGTGTTCGCTGCGAACGTGACGCCGCAATCGGAACACATGGGCGGGCATGCGGGCCGGGTCGAGCATCACGTAATTGCGGGGGCCGCGCCATTGGAAGCGCTGATCGCTCAACAGATCGTGGACTTGAAAGACTCGATCCGCTTCGATGTCGAGCAGGTTCAAATCGAGCTCCAGCCAACCGGATTGCGTGTTGTAGGGGTCGAGATTGACCACCGTCAGCACGACGTTTCTCGACGTCGCATCGTGTTTCAAATAAGCGATCAAGCGATCGTTGTCCACGGAGCAGAAGGTCAGCGTGCGATCGGCTTGGAGTGCCACGTTGTCGCGTCGAATGCGGTTCACCCGTGCGATCAATGGTGCCAGGCTGTCCGGACGGTCAAGCTGCCAATGCCGCAGCTGGTACTTTTCGGAGTCGCGGTACTCTTCGCTGCCCGGATCCCGCGGTTCGCTTTCCATCAGTTCATAGGCGGGTCCGTAGATGCCGTAGTTTGCCGACAGTGTAGCGGCGAGGACCAGCCGTGCGGCGAACACCGAACGCAGTCCGGACTGCAGAGCTTCATGGAGTATGTCGGGCGTATTCGGCCAGACGTTCGGCCGGAAATAATCGCGCCCCGGCCCGCGGCTGAGCTCGGTGAAGTACTCGGTGAGTTCGGCCTTGGTGTTTCGCCAGGTGAAATAAGTGTATGACTGCGAAAAGCCCCCTTTGGCCAGTCGATGCATGACTTTCGGGCGCGTGAATGCCTCGGCGAGAAAGAGCACGTCCGGATGGGTCTTCTTTATGGCGCCGATCACCCATTCCCAGAACGCAAAGGATTTCGTGTGCGGATTGTCGACTCGGAAAATCCGTACGCCTTGACCGATCCAGAAATCCATGACGCTCTTGAGTTCGTCCCACAAGCCGCGCCAGTCCGTGCTCTCGAAATCGAAAGGATAGATGTCCTGATACTTTTTCGGTGGATTCTCCGCGTATTGCACGCTGCCGTCGGGCCGATGCTTGAACCACTCGGGATGGGCGGTGACATACGGGTGATCCGGTGCGCATTGAAACGCGATATCGAGCGCAAGTTCGATCTCGAATTCGCGCGCTTTGCTCACCAGGCTAGCGAAGTCCTTCAAGGTGCCGAGCTCCGGCAGGATGTCCTTGTGGCCGCCTTCGGCAGCGCCGATCGCCCAAGGGCTGCCAACATCCTCAGGGGCGGCGGTCAGAGCGTTGTTAGGGCCTTTGCGGTTGATCCTGCCGATGGGATGAATCGGCGGCATGTAGAGCACGTCGAATCCCATCTCGGCTACGTAAGGGATGCGAGCCTCCACGTCTTTGAACGTGCCGTGACGGCCGGGTTCCGCTGCCGACGAACGTGGAAAGAGCTCGTACCAGGTGCTGTACTGCGCGCGGCGCCGATCGGCGATCAATTCCCGGCTCGCTTGAACGGCCAGGCTGCGATCCGCATAGCGGGCGGCAATCGATCCCTTGGCAGGATCGAGCGCGAGCGCCTTCATCGCCGCAATGTCAGGATGCGCGGAATGATCCTCGGCTGTCTCGCGCAGTACGTTGGCCCAGTCCGACAAGACCGCCGCATCCTCATCGGGTGCGCGATCAGCAGCATCCTCCAAATAGGCTGCACCGACCAGCAACGCGATGCGGATGTCCTGTTCATCATCGCGGCGCTCGAGTTCGCGCCGCCATGATTCGAAATGGTCCACCCATGCCGTCACCGCATAGCGGTAACGCCCGGGAGCGGGGGGAGTGAATACACAGGTCCACACGTCGTTGGGCCGGCTCGTCATTTCTACTTCGTAGCTCGTGTCGTCCGTCACGGACTGCCAGTTGAGAACGACGCGCAGCTTGTCATGCCCATCCGTAAAGCAATGTGCCTCGATGCCGACGCTTTCGCCGGCGGTGGCCTTGACCGCGAAGCGCCCGCCGTCGACTTCAGGCAGCAGCGCATCGATGACCGCGCGGCGACGACCCATGCCCGAGGCATCGGCCAGCGTCACGGGCGAGGCCGTCGGCGGCGTGAATGCCGCATCACCGGCCCTGACTCTGCGTCGAGTTTTCCTGTCAGCCATGACCTTCCCAACGCAACATGACGGTTGCCAGTGGCGGTAAATTCAAATTAAGCGAATCGACGCGGCCGTGCGAAGCGACCGGCACCGATTCGACACAGCCGAGATTGCCCCATCCTGATCCACCATACTCCAGCGCATCGCTGTTGAGGACCTCGCGCCAGATCCCGCGATTGGGAATGCCGACGAGAAAGTTACGACGGGGGACGGGGGTAAAGTTGATGATGACGAGGATGGGGACGTTTCCCGGGCTCTTGCGCACGAAGGCGAGGACGCTCTGCTCTGCGTTGCCAGCGTCGATCCACTCGAAACCATCCGAGGTAAAATCCCTCTGATATAGCGATGGCTCGCTGCGATAGACGCGGTTCAAACCGCGAATCCAATTGAGCATGCCGGCATGTTCTGGCAGCGAAGTGACCCACCATTCGAGTTCCCCTTCGTGCGTCCATTCGCGGCGCTGCGCGAATTCTCCGCCCATGAACAGAAGCTTTTTGCCGGGATGCCCCCACATGTAACCGAACAGGGCGCGCAGGTTGGCAAACATCTGCCAGTCATCACCGGGCATCTTGCCGATCAGCGAACCTTTGCCATAGACCACCTCGTCGTGCGAGAGCGGTAGCACGAAATTCTCGTTGAAGGCATAAATAAGCGAGAAAGTGAGTTGGCCGTGATGGTATTTGCGAAATACCGGATCTTGCTTTACGTACTCGAGCGTGTCGTGCATCCAGCCCATGTTCCATTTCATGCCGAAGCCGAGTCCGCCCATGGTGGTCGGCCTCGAGACCATCGGCCATGCCGTCGATTCCTCCGCGATCATGCACGCATCGGCATGATCCCGATAAACCGCCTCGTTCAACGTTCGCAAAAAGTGAATGGCCTCGAGATTCTCGCGACCGCCGTACTTGTTCGGAATCCACTCGCCGTCCTTGCGCGCATAGTCCAGATATAGCATCGAGGCTACCGCGTCGACGCGTATCCCGTCGATATGGTATTTCTCGAACCAGAACAAGGCCGAGGAGATCAGAAAACTACGAACCTCGTTGCGGCCGTAGTTGAAGATGGCGGAGTTCCATTCAGGATGAAAGCCCTGGCGCGGGTCCGCGTGTTCGTACAGGTGCGTGCCGTCGAAATCGGCGAGGCCATGTGCGTCGTTCGGAAAGTGCGACGGTACCCAGTCGAGAATGACACCGATTCCTCTCTGATGCAGATGCTCGACGAAATACATGAGATCTTGCGGACTTCCGTAACGCGCCGTCGGGGCGAAATAGCCGGTGGTCTGGTAACCCCATGAGCCGTAGAAAGGATGTTCGGTCACGGGCATGAGTTCAACGTGGGTGAACCCGAGGTCGGCCAGGTAGTCGGCAAGCGCGTGCGCAAGCTCGCGATAGTTGAGGTAGTCGCCGTTTTTGCGCCGCCACGAACCGAGATGAGCCTCGTAAATCACCATGGGCGATTCCAGCCCGTTGCGTCCAGCACGGGAGTTCATCCATTCCCCGTCGTTCCACCCATAGTCGAGTGTCCAGACCCGCGATGCGGTCGCCGGCGGCAGTTCACAGAGAAAGCCGACGGGATCTGCTTTCTCGAGCACACGAGCATCACCCGCCGCGACGATGCGGTACTTATAGGCATGTCCGTGTTGAACGCCGTGAAAGGTGCCTTCCCAGATCCCCGAGCCGTCGGAGCGCGCAGACAAATTGTGGATCAGCGGTTGCCAGCCATTCCAATCGCCAATGACCGAAATAGAGGCGGCGTTGGGTGCCCAGACCGCGAAGCGCGCGCCCGCCCCGTCCTTCAACAAGGTGCAGCCCAACATGTGATAGATGTTGGAATTGGTCCCCTCGCGGAATAGATAGACGTCCTGGTCACTCGCCACGGCTGAACCGCTTACGTTGCAGCGTTGTTGAAATCGACCTCATGAACACTCCCATGGATTGCAGACGGTGGAACGAGGTGGGAGCAAAAACACCGCCTAGACTAAGCATCCCATCCTCATGCTTCAATCCGTTCGCTGCCCCACCCGCTGTAGGATTTGGCTGGCGCAGCGCAAGCTTACCTTTTGTAACAGGCAAGGCGAAACATTCATCGAGGCGGACGCGTCGAATTGTATTCGAACCCCGTGCGTGCAGGGGAAGTCAGATGCTGAGGCGCAGGTCTCGGGAGTTCGTCTGCAGCCAAGATTGCAGGCTCTCGCGGCTCAGCGCCGGCGCGAAGAGGTAGCCTTGAGCCTGGTGACAGCCGAGTTCGGCCAATGCATCGAACGTCATCCGGTCCTCGACTCCCTCGCCGACCGTTTGCAGGCTGAAATGCTGCGCGAGTCCGATGATGGTCCGCACGAGACGATGATCCGAGGAGTCCTTGGTCATGCCCATCACGAAAGACTTGTCGATTTTCAGTTCGTCCGCCGGGATCTTCTTGAAATAACTCAAGGATGAGTACCCGGTTCCGAAATCATCGATCGATATGCGTACGCCCATGTCGCGCAGCTGTTTCAAACGCACGGTCGCCTCGGCAAAATCCGCGATCAAGGCGCCCTCCGTGACTTCCAACGTCAAACGACGGTCGCCGATTCCCCAGGTCGATAAAGCCGTACGCACCATGTCGATGAATTCCCGATGGTGCAGCATCGCCGGCGTCACGTTGACCGCCACCGACATGCCGGCGAGTTCGGCCGACATCCGTAATGAATTGCTCAACGTATACCACGTCGCGGAATGGATGAGCCCGGCCCCCTCGGCGATCGGAATGAAAACGTCCGGGGTCGCCACCGGTCTGCCGTCCCTGAGCCACCGCATGAGCGCCTCGACTCCGACGGGAGTGCCGGAGGCGATGTTGACTTTGGGCTGGTAGAACACCGACAGCTCCCCCGTCTCCAGCGCCCGCGCAAAATCATTTCCGAGGGCCCAGGGCGCGTGCGCTTCGGCATCGCGGTGTTCGTCGAAAACCACGACCCGTGAATCCCGTCTCCCGCACGCCTCTGCAGCCAGTTGCGCGAAGCGCAGCAGCGCCTCGGCTTGAGTGGCCTGCGCCGGGTACAAGGCCACGCCGATGTGCACCTTTGGCTTGACGTTGATGGCTGCGCCGTGGAATACGTCATCCGCCGTGCGCGCCATCTTCTCGCCGGCGAGCACGGCGTGTCCGTGGTTGCGCACGCCACGCACGATGGCGCAGCAGCAGCCATCGCTCATGCGCACGACGCGGCCACGCGCCCCCAACGCCTTGCTGAAGCCATCGCATAAAGACTGAAGCAGCGAGGCGCTCGCCGCATAACCCAGGCGCGCCTGCAAATGGGAAACGTCCGCCACGTCGATGAGCACGGCGGCGAGCGACGCCGCCGGGACGCGCATTTCCCTCTCCAGTGCCGTCTGGGCTTCCACGTGGCAGCCGAAGAAGCCGGGTTGCTGGAGGGGGCCTTGGGCGCTCAGAGGAAGAATTCCGCGGGATCGATTCCATATGCACCCGCCTCGAGCCCGCGCGCGATCCATAACTCGTGGTTGCCGAGTTCATTTTTTGCGTCCATCTGCAGATCGAGCATGGTGAATTCCGAGCGCATCTTCTTCTCGGCGTCCAGAATCAACATGACCTCGGGCCGCAAGCGCCGGAAGCGGTTTTGGGCGATCACGACGGCGACTTCGCCCGTATTGAGTTCGACGAGAGTGCCGGCTGGAAAGACGCCGACGGCTTGAATGAATAGTTCGACCAGTTCGGGCTGAAACCCGGTCTTGCCGAGTTGCTTCAACTCGAGGACCGCTTCGTAGGTTGATTTACCCTTGGCATAGGGGCGGTCGGAAGTCATCGCGTCATAGCAATCAACGATGCCGGCGATCCGCCCCGCGAGCGGAATGGCGTCGCCGGAAAGTCTATTCGGATACCCCGAACCGTCGAGCCGCTCGTGATGCGTCAGCACCATGGACTTCATGAAGGCATCGGCCTTCGGATCGGCCTCCAAAATGGCCATACCCGCTTTTACGTGCTGCTGCAGCGAGGCCCATTCGGCCTCGTCGGGCTTCGTGGCCTTCTGCAGCAGCGTGGTCGGCAGCCGCATCTTGCCGATGTCGAGCACCATCGCGCCCATGCCCAACGAGCGCAATGTGGGTTTGTCCAGACCCAAATGGCGTCCGAATGCGAGTGCCCAGATCGAGACGGCGAGCGAGTGGCGGTAAAGATAGTCATCCTTGCCCTTCATGCGGGCGAGCCAGCTCATCGCTTCGCGATTACGGAAGATGCTATCGATGATCGTATCTATCGCGCCTTCCAACTGCGGGATGTCCAGTCCGCCGCCCCTTCGCAACTTGTCGAACATTTTGGACATGGTCCGACGTGCGTCTCCATAGATCGCGTTCGCGGCGCGCAGCTCATCCTTGAGCGGCGTCGGATCCTTGACCGGCACGAGAGCCATGCGCGCCGTCAAGTCGTGGTCCAGTTCGCCCAGCGAGTTCTGACTCTGGTAGACCTTGCGCGTCTGCAACTCTGCGGCCTCCGCCGCAGTGACTTCGACGTATACGGTCTTGCAGAGTTCGCGCAGTCGCGCGAGATCCTCGTCCGAACGAACTTCGAATCCCTGGAACAAGAATGGCGAGTCTATCCAGGGCCGATCCAATTTCGATACGTACAGACCCTTCTTCAAAGCCTGCACCGGAATTTCAACGATTTGTTTGAGCATGGGCACTTGCGTTGGCAATGGGGCTGACGCCGAAGTCATCCGCGACGACCGTCGAAAATCTAGCGCAGCCTTGCCGGCAAAACCGGACCCATTTCTCGCAGGCAGAACTTTTGTGCAGTGACAAACGGCTGCTGCGGGAAGCGGGTCACACGGACCGATCGAACTGCGCGCAAGGGCTCCCGGCTGGCCGGCGCAGGGCAAAGAAGCTATAGTCTGCCTGCGCCCTGATAGCACAGCTGGTAGTGCACTTGATTTGTAATCAAGGGGTCGGGAGTTCGAGCCTCTCTCAGGGCACCAAAGATTGTCGGCGCATGAACCATTCAATGGAACGTGCCTCTCGGTGCGTCAAGTTCGAACTCCCGAGAGACAACGAGGGAGTTCGACAACCCGGCGATGCGCCGGGTTGGACGCTGCCGCGCTGTGTGGCGGCGGGGCGTAGCGAAGCGGAGGCCGAGGGGCCGTCCGGCCCGGAGCAACCTCTCTCAGGGCACCAAACCGTCTTCGCTTACACGGCGCCGGCCGGCGGCACGAGTTGCTTCTGTGCCAACAGATCGACGGCGGCTTGGTAGAGTTGGGCCCTGAGCAGGAATCGCTCGTTCGCCCGTGTGATGTAGCGGACCGCGATTTCGACGCCGCCGACCACGGGCTTGACGTTGACGCCGGGAGCCCCGGAAAAACTCCTGCCGCGCTGCTGGACCGCGCGCTCCCATTCCTGTTCGGCTTGCCTTGCATTGTCGGCCGTCGCGGCCACGACCTGTTTGGTGATGGCGTCGACGATGGGATACGGGTCCTGGCCGGCGGGCACCACCACTTGCAATTCGTCCCACAACCACTGCCCTGACGTCGAAAAATTGAAATAATGTCCTTCGATGGCAAAACTGTTGGTGAATGTGACGCGGCGCCCGGTGGGATGACCGGCATCGCTCCAGTTTCCGGTCTCGAGCAACACGGTGTGAAACATGCCGAGTTCGGTGACTTCACCGCTGACCCCGTTGATTTCCACCCAATCGCCGAGCCGAATGCCGTTGCGTCTCATGAGCATGAGCCAGCCGAAGAACGCGACGATGAAATCCTTCATCGCCACGGTCAGCCCGGCGCCGACGATGCCGATCATCGTGCCGAACTGGCTGGGCATGCCGATCAGAATGAGAAGGATGACGACGCTGGCGATGACCCGCAGGGCCATGCGTGTCAGGCTGCGCAGCGTCTCGACCTGGCGCCGGTCGAGTTTTGGATTGGTCAGCAGGCGCTGGATCCACTTGTCCAGAAATACCAGGACGAGAATCAGGGAGACCACGATGATCGCGTCCATCGTCAGCCGGTGAACCAGCGCGTTCGCCTGCAGCGACACGACGCTCATCCACTGCGAATAGATGCCCGCCAATTGCCGCTGATCGGCGCTTTGGCGGTCCAGCAGCGTGAGTAGTTTCTGGCCTGCCGTGATGAGCTTCGTCTGATTGAGAAGCGTGGCTGCGTCGTCGTGGCTGTGAGATGCCCTCGGGGGCGGCGCACCTGCCAATCCGGAGTCCTTTGCGCTCTTGGTGTGCTGCGCCAGTTCCGAAATGCCGCTCTTCGTGGCCTCGAGACTGTCGGCAAGGGTGCCGCGCTGCTGCGCCAATGCCTGTGCCGAGCGGTCGGCCGCATCGTGCGCATCACGCAGCAGATCAAGCTTCGTGCGCAAGCGGAGCCAGTCGCGTAGCTGCATCAGAGACCCGTGCAGCGGCGGCGGCACGACCCTCGAGGGTGCCGCCGCCGCTCGCGCCTTGACCTGGGCGTCGTGCTCCTGAACCATGGCCTCGATGCGCTGCTGCGGGTTGCCGCCGGCGGCGACCAAGTCCTGCGCTGCTTCCTCGACCTCGTCCTGATCCAGGTCCAACTGGGATTGCGCGAGTTGCAGTTCGTCCTGCAGCGCATCGCTGCGCGGCGGCTTGGCCTGCGCGAGCTCGGCGGTCAACTGGGCGACGCGCTGCTGGTCCGCATTCAAGAGTTCCCGGGATTTGCGCTCGCGCTCTTGAATCTGCGCTGCGAGCGGACTCAATGGTGGCGGATGCGCCTCAACATCCCGCAACGCTGCGGTAAAGGCGAGCGCCAGTTCATGGTCCGCCACGCGCAGCGCGGCTTGCATGAAGGGTTCTTCCTGGGGGGTGTCGGCCAGTGATGCCAGCCGTTGTGCCGTGGCATAGGTGCTCTCGTCCACCAATGCGGCCGAGGTGAGCGCGGCTGCGCGGCGCTCGATGACTCGCGGAGACGGCGGTGCCGTTCGCCACCACACGGCCCCGAGCGCGACCAGCGTGATCCCGAGCAATCCAGTCAGCCCTTTTTGCAAAAGAGTCATGCAGGCCGCCTAGCGCCCGAGCCGTCGGCAGAGAGTGGATTCAAAAATTATCATGGGTTTGGCATGGGAGCCGGAACCGAACCTCATGGGACTAACAAAACACTTAGCCCGGTTCCGGTGTCTCGTTGCAGACCGTCTATTGTTTGCCGCGTGCGCGCTCTTTTGCAAGTGCCGCGTTGCATTTTGCGCAAACTTAAGCACCCGGAGCAGCCGAGCGGCATATTGATTTCGATGCCGGTATCGGCAAGTATGTTGCCAATGTGGATCGTCCAAGTCGCACTACGGAGGCCCTATACCTTCCTGGTGATGGCGCTGCTGATACTGCTGGCCACGCCGCTGGTGCTGCTGAAGATGCCGACGGACATCTTTCCGGAGATCAACATTCCGGTCATCAGCATCGTCTGGAACTACACGGGATTGTCGGCTCAGGAGTTCGGCCTGCGCATCACTTCGGTCAACGAGCGCAGCCTTACGACCACCGTCAACGACATCGAGCACATCGAGTCTCAGACGCTGAACGGCATCGCGGTCATCAAGATCTTCTTTCAACCCAACGCCAATATTCCGACCGCCATCGCCCAGGTCGTGGCGCTGGAACAGTCGGTGTTGAGACAGCTGCCGCCGGGAATATTGCCGCCGTTGGTCATCAAGTATTCGGCGTCGAGCATTCCCGTGATCCAACTCGGCCTGTCGAGCCCGACCATGACGGAACAGGCGCTGTTCGACACCGGGGTCAACTTCTTGCGACCCCGGCTCGTGACCATTCCGGGCGTCGCCGTGCCGTATCCATTCGGTGGCAAACAGCGCGTCATTTCCGTCGACCTCGACACGGCGGCGTTGTTGGCCAAGGGATTGACCCCCACCGATGTCGTGAATGCGGTGAACGCGCAAAATCTGGTACTGCCCTCCGGTACCGCCAAGATCGGGGGCACCGAATATGTGCTGGCGACCAATGCTTCACCGGATTCGATCGATGGGCTCAACAAGATCCCCGTGGCGACACGCGGTGGCGCCACCACCTATCTCTCGGAAGTCGGTCACGTGCGCGACGGTTTTTCGCCGCAGACCAACATCGTGCGACAAAACGGCGAGCGCGGGGTGCTCCTGTCCATCATCAAGAACGGCAGCGCCTCGACATTGGATATCGTCAGTGGAGTACTCGCCGAACTGCCGGTGGTCGCGCAGTTATTGCCCAAGGATCTCAAGATCAGTCCGCTGTTCGACCAATCCACGTTCGTGCGCGCGGCGATCAGCGGGGTGGTGCGCGAGGCTCTGATCGCCGCGGGACTGACTGCCGTTTTGATCCTGTTGTTCTTGGGGAACTGGCGCAGCACGTGCATCATCGCGGTGTCCATTCCGCTGTCCATCCTCTCCTCCATCATCGCGTTGGATATCATGGGCGAGACGCTCAACATCATGACGCTGGGCGGACTCGCCCTCGCCGTGGGCATCCTGGTCGATGATGCGACCGTGACCATCGAGAACATCGAGCGGCATATCCACCTCGGCTCGGATCTGCACAAAGCGATTCTGGACGGGGCAGGGGAGATTGCCGTGCCCGCGCTGGTATCGACGCTGTGCATTTGCATCGTTTTCATACCCATGTTTTTTCTCTCCGGCGTGGCGCGCTTTCTGTTCGCCCCGTTGGCCGAGGCCGTGGTGTTCGCGATGCTCGCTTCCTATGTGTTGTCGAGAACGCTGGTCCCGACGTTGGTGATGCTGCTCATGGATCACGCACCCGCGGACCCTCTTGCCCGGCCGAGCCTGCTGACGCGGGTGTACCGGGCTTTCGATGCGCGCTTCGAGAAGATCCGCGGCGGTTACACCGAGATTCTGTCGGCCGTATTGGCCCACCGGCGCCTCTTCGCTGCCGTGTTTCTCGGTTTTTGCATTTTGTCCTGCGGTCTGGTGTTCCTCTTGGGCCGCGACTTCTTCCCGACCGTCGATGCCGGCCAGATCCGTCTGCACATGCGATTGCCGAGCGGTACGCGCATCGAACAAACTGCGCGCGCCGCCGATGAGGTCGAGGCGGCGATCCGCAAAATCATACCGCCGCGTGACCTGGGGACGGTCCTCGACAACCTGGGTGTCCCCTATAGTGGCCTGAACCTTTCCTACAGCAATTCCGGCGTTTTTGGATCGTTGGATGGGGAGATCCAAATATCGCTCAATGAGGGACACGCGCCCACCGCCGTCTATATGGAGCGGATGCGGCGAGATCTGCCACGCCTGTTTCCGGGACTCGAGTTCTTCTTTCAGCCGGCCGACATGGTTACCCAGATCCTCAATTTCGGACTGCCCGCCGCGATCGACGTGCAGCTGACCGGCGCGAACTTGCGCGGAAATTACCAAATTGCCGCCAAGCTCATGAAGCAGATTCGTCTGATTCCCGGAACGGTGGATACCCACATTCACCAGCGCCTGGATCTGCCCACGGTTTACTTGGCGATGGACCGCACGGAAATGCAGCAGTTCGGATTGAGCCCCAGCGACGTGAGTCAGGATTTGCTCATTTCGACCGCGGGCACCTCGCAGACCTCACCTAACTTCTGGCTGAATCCCGCCAACGGTATTGCTTACAACTTGACCGTCCAATCACCGCAGTATTCGATCGACAGCCTGGATGCGTTGCTGCGTACTCCGGTGCGCGCACCGGGTTCCGGTTCGGCGGGTGGTCCACAATTGTTGAGCAATCTGGTCGGTGTCGAACCAACTGCTCAGGCGGCGGTATCTTCGCGCTACAACTTGGCGCCGGCGACCGATGTCTACGTCAGTGTGCAGGGCCGGGATATGGGCAGCGTTTCGACTCAGATAGATGAGCTCGTCAACCGGTTACGCCCCGACCTGCCGCGCGGCACGCAGATCGCGATATTGGGTCAAGCGCAGACCATGAAATCCTCCTTTCTGCAGCTGGGCGTGGGATTGGTCATGGCCATCGTCATGGTTTACCTGCTGATCGTCGTCAATTTTCAGTCATGGGTCGATGCGTTCATCATCATCACTGCGCTGCCGGCGGCGCTGGCGGGGATCTGCTGGATGTTGATGTTGAGCGGCACGAGCTTGAGCGTGCCGGCGCTGACGGGCGCGATCATGACGATGGGCGTCGCCACGGCCAACAGCATATTGATCGTCGCCTTCGCGCGCCAGCGCATCGGGGAGGGATTGGATCCGGTGGCGGCGGCGCTCGATGCCGGTGCCACGCGCATACGGCCCGTGCTCATGACCGCCCTCGCGATGATGATCGGCATGATCCCGATGGCGTTGGGATTGGGAGAGGGCGCGGAGCAGAATGCACCCCTCGGCCGTGCGGTCATCGGCGGTTTGATGTTTGCGACGGTCTCCACGCTCCTGTTCGTTCCAGTCATCTTTGCCGGAATTCATCGGCGGCTGGAATTGCGCAGGCAGCTGCGTTCCCGCGTGACTGAACGGCTCGCTCAGGGGAATGTTTGACATGAACGAATTTGCCACGTCGGTCATCTTGAAGCGCACCAAGTGGGGCGTGATGCTACTGGTGGGCGTCCTCATCGCGGGCGCCGCGCTGGTTCTCGTGAATCGCTCTTTTCAGGCGCGTGCCCTCGAGAACTCCACGGCAGTTCATGCTACGCAGTACGTGACGGTCACCCGGCCGACGAGCGGCGGGGATGGTCAGCCTGTCACTCTGCCCGGCACTCTGCAGGGCGTCATCGAGTCGACGGTGTATGCGCGCAGCAGCGGCTACCTGGCGCGCTGGACCCACGATATTGGCGACTCGGTCAAAAAAGGCGAATTGCTGGCCGAGATCGCCGCACCTGAGGTCGATCAACAACTCAATCAGGCGGAGGCGGTGCGGGCGCAAAGCGCGTCCAGCGAGGCGCTCGCGAGAAGCACCGCCGAACGCTGGCGCAGCCTGCGTGCCAGGGACGCAGTGACGCAACAAGACTTGGACGAACGTTTGAGCGCCTACAAGCAGGCCCAAGCGGATTTGTCGGCCGCCGAAGCGAACGTCGCCAGGCTGCGAAGTCTGCAGGGATTCAACAAGGTCACTGCACCCTTCGACGGCGTGTTGACCCGCCGCAACGTCGACGTCGGCGATTTGATCAATGCGGGTAACGGCGGAGCGGGGCAAGCTCTCTTCTCGATAGCGCAGGTCGACCCCCTGCGATTATATGTCTACGTGCCGCAGGTTTATGCGAGTCAGGTCAGAACCGGTGATGCCGTGACCTTGAGCCTGGCCGAGCGCGCGGGCGAAAAGCATCCAGGCACCATCGCGCGTACCGCCCGGGCCATCGATCCGGTGACTCGCACCCTCCAGGTGGAAATCCGCGTGCCCAATCCTGCCGGCACGCTCTTCGCCGGTGCGTACGTGCAGGCCACGATGCCGATTCCGGGTGATCATGCCGCAACCGTGGTGCCGACCAACGTGCTCCTCTTCAGACCGGAAGGCCCCCTGGTGGCGGCCGTCGACACGGGCGGCCATGTGCGGCTCGCGCCGGTCAAGCTCGGCACAGATTTCGGTAGCGGCGTCGAGATCTTGTCGGGCGTCGATACGAATACACTAATCATCGTCAATCCGGCGGACTCGCTTGCGGATGGGGACGTGGTGTCCGTGGTCAATCATTGATGCGGCGGGCGGCCGTGCGCTCGTACCTCGTCGCGATCTCGATCGCCACAGCCTGTGGCTGCGCCGTCGGCCCGAACTACCGTCGGCCGGGCACGGACATTCCTTCCGCGTGGCAGCCGGAAGCGCCATGGCACGAAGCCGCCCCCGGCGATGCGCTGCTCAGGGGAAAATGGTGGGAATTGTTCCAAGATACGACGCTCAATCCGCTCGTCGAGCAGGCGCTGCAAAGCAATCAGAATCTCAAAGTATCGGCGGCCCGTCTCGACCAAGCGCGGAGTCAGGTGACGGTGGCGCGGGCGGATCTGTTTCCGACCATCGATCTCGGTGCAGCGGGTCAGCGGGCCAAGACATCGGCAAATCGTCCGTTGTCTTCTTATAACGTCCCGAACGAATCGACGGTGCAGAATCAGTTTGTGGTAGGCCCGACGATCAGCTACGAACTCGACCTGTTCGGGCGCGTGCGGCGCGAGGTGGAGGGCTATCGTGCCGCTGCGGAACAGGCGGCGGCGGATTTCGAAAACGT
>Ga0116230_10001844_pt1 | contig 20332 bp, 12 predicted proteins | sample S1TSphfallax_3_FD_88678 | JGI IMG/M metagenome (GOLD analysis project Ga0116230, IMG submission 88678) | Host-associated microbial communities from peat moss isolated from Minnesota, USA - S1T2_Fd - Sphagnum fallax MG | ecosystem: Host-associated > Plants > Peat moss > Unclassified | place... | reverse complement strand
TTAAGACTGGGCCTGAGAATCTAGGAAGAGCTTCAAAGCTGGTTCATTGGCCTATATGTACATATTGGTCTCAAGTATGTACTGGGTGTTCACTATTTCACTTTATCTCTTCATACACTTAGACATAGCCTAGTGATACTCTTTTTCATTGCAACAAATTATTATGCAACCTTTATTATCACATGGATAGCAAGGAAATCTAATGTGTGAATAAAAGTAGTGACAAGGGGTGCTATTCAGACTACCCACAAAGGAAAGGCCCTTTATTTAACAACAACTGGTCAATTGAACCCACAACCACTTGCAAGATATGTGATACCTTATACCTAGGTTACTTAGGATGAGGGTGTTGCCGCCTCAGGCACAATCTTTTGATGAGCTCCTTTTTTCTTTTCCATTATTGCAATTTGGTCCACTTGGGGGAACAATTCTAGAAGTGGGTATAATTAAAGTGGAATTATTTCAAATTTTTTAATCTTATAAATTGCCCACTCATTACAACACTACTAGGACTACATTAAAATTATTGTTTTTGAATTTTGAGTAGCTTTTTGCCACATTTTTGCAACCCTCTTTTTTTATGTGTTGGCTTTTGTGGAACCACTAAGAGCATATGATACACCTTTTTGTATTTCTGCTGGAAATCTCAAACTCATCTACTACCTAGTACATGGGTTCATAAGTGTTTGTCCTATGTTTGAGGACACATGATAAGAGTAGGGAAATGGGGAGGAAGGTTTAGTGTTGATTGATTCATTGTTTGGATTTAGTTCCTTCCAATTGCTTGAGTTCTTTATGTGTGACATTCATTCATGAAATGTGAACAATCATGATAATGTTGAACTTCTTTTTCTCAATTCTTATATGACATGGAATAGGTTAAAGTTGGGAGCACTCCAAGAAAACAAGCCTGCTCATGGCATAATATTTATGCCATGACAGGTTCAAATAAAATCATGAGAGACCATCGAACAGTCTAAAATGTTTAGGTAATTTAAATAAAATTTGATTTTTGGTAGGTGACGCCTAGGGGGGAGGCCGCAACATTACCAGAATAAAGGGCCCACCCCCGGGCATGAGGCAGAACTGAGTCACATAATAATCGGTGCATTTTATGAACTTCCCAACATGAACCATCGCCCACTAGTACACCATGTAGGATGGATGGATGGTATGCGCACAAGAAGTGCGTCTTTGTCATATTCATGTGCCATAACTAGCCATGGTGGTTAGTTATATACTAAACATCCCCGTTTAACTACCTACTTAGTAGCAACCAAGAGCCTTAACCTACATACATAACAACCACTTCCATTACATACCAAGTTACCTATGATACGTAGGTGATTACCTATGTAGTTACCTAGGTAGTGTGAGGATGGCTTCGGAGGGTTAATAGGATAAGTTAACTCAAATGTGGTTTGTCCCCAATTATAAGAGGTTTCCAGTTGATCACATACTGTTGGATGCTGGGTCACATATCCTAGAGTCAATTTCATCATGAAATAATCCTTGAAGGTTTGAAATTAATCTTTGTGAAAATATGAAGTCGAGGTGTGGAAAACCTTCATAATTATTGTAAGCCATAGTCTGAATAAGTTCACTACATGTACGACAATATCATATATTGTAAATCATGAAATATTAATAATTTGAAAAATATAAAAATGAACTATTTTCTTGAAAAAAAAATTCTTAATTGTTTTGTCAATGTGGAAGCTGACCCTAGGCTACAGTAACCCATTAGGAAGTTACAAGTTACAACACCACTAGGGTTGTTGGGTGATGGTCCACCCTGTGATCAACATGACCTACTAAAGACAAAGCAAAAGTCATCATTCGTTACATTCATCCTGTGGTTTCATTCTCATGAGTGTCATAGTGTCAGATTGCCTTTAGAAAGGCAAGGTCAGATTCAGGTAGGCAGCACATAACATAAACTTGCCTCTTTTCCTTTCTCACTTTTCTACCGCAACCAACTTACTTGTCATACACTCTACATGGTCACGCCAGCATGAAGCCAGAATCTCACACTTAATAATTGATTGCTGTATGTCAAGTTAGTGTATTTCAGTCTATGAGAAGATAGATGTCCTTCTTTCTTTTGGCATTTTGCTGGAAAAAAATTATTGGTAGTAGCATTTTTTTAAATTGACCTTTACATGGTAACTGAGTGTGTCTTTTTCCTTACACTAGTTGCATAAAGTATGTTGTGATCACAGCAGCCCTTAGGAATGTGCAATTTCTTGTTGCATGGAGACGCACTTTCCATTGGAGAGGTGCAATTGGGCTGAAAATCTACAAGCGATTAATGTTAAGAACATCCGGAACATTTCATATGCAGGGAACTTTGTAATAAATTTACAAGAACATATGTATGATCTCGTAAAAGAGAATGACAAGTGTCATCTTTCAATGACTCATAGGTTGATTCATATTTCTCTCACACCTCTGCATTTGATCAATTTTGATGTCAAAATTGTGAGACAACTCTGAGCGGAGCTAGATGAAACAAATGTAATGGAAAGCTAATGTTAGGGGAAAAAGGGTGAATGCAGAAGCCTAATCAATGAAAAGAGCACCATCCACATCCTCCACAACATTGCCAAGTCTTGCAGCGTCTTTGTTCTGACAGCAAGCAACAGAGTCAATTTATAATCAGAGAATTGCCTTAGTATTGTGTCAATTTGCCACCATTTTATTTTTGGGGACACTTGCAGAAGTTGGTATGGCCATGAACCTCTTAGCTAGGTAGAATGTTTTAAATTCCCATGAGAACTTTGCGGATGTCCCTTGGTTATGCCATGGGTATATTGGCTAAACCCAAGGAGCTTGCACCCGTGATCTCCTTGTTGGGCACCCATTACAGTATCATTTGCAACCTCACTTGATGAATTGTTGGCAACCATATGAGTCCTCAAAGGGTCAAACTTTTGAGAAAGTTATGCCCGCCAGGGTGACCAACTCAGCATAAGTGTTTTTTTTCGTCTTTTCTTTTTTTTTCAATTTTGTGATGTGGCTAAACTGGCAATCGTCGACAAATAAGATTTAGCCAATTTTGGCTTTAGACTACATATCACAGTTATTGTAAGAAATTAAGAATCCTTTTTGTAGTTTGGCTAGCTGCTGCAACCTCTTGTAGAAATCTGGAATTTTATTTTTTGAAATCAAAACCTGACAAATTAAATCCATTTTTTCGAAGAACAAGTGATTTTTGGGGTTTAATTGTCATATTTCAAGATACATTCATAAAAAGGGCCAGATTTGTATACAAAGTACAAGTATGTGGTCAACAGTATAGAAGGATCCATTGCAGAAGGTCACCAGTACACAACAAGGCCAGGGGAACACCCAACCCAAGCATGGAAGGGACTCACCCCAACCATACTAAACTACCACAGACCGCTGGTTGCTAGCACCACCTAATTTTATTTGCCATCCCTAGCACAAATGGCATGGTGTGGCCACCACACCTTATCAAAAGCCTCAAGCAGGTTGCCCTCCTTACCTGGATTCTTTTTAACCACCTGCAATGTAAGTTTAACCATTCTAGCCTACCATAGTCAAGGAAACTATCCTATGTCACTTTTCCTAAATTTAACGCCACGCCATATGGCATTATTGAAAATGAGGTCATTTGATGAAACCCTGGCAAGCACCATCAAACAAAGCACCCAGCAAAGGGGGAAAGGAAGAACAAAGAGAAAGAGGACCCAAGTATGAGCCAAAAGAGCAAAACCCAAAGTGGGTCACAAGGGGGCAAGGGTTTTTTGGTTCTAGCCAAATTGACTAGAGAATAATGCCTCCTAGTAATGACCAGAGCAAGCTGAACCTCTTTAATCTACTAGGCAGTCTTTTGTTAAAGAGATAATGTTCCAGACTAATGGATTTCCTAGCCCTACTAGAATTCAAGGGTCCCCTTTAGATTGTGCAGGAAAGTAAAAGCTTGCTCCCATGCTTTCTTGGGTCTTTGAGCAAAGCCAAAATGTGTGAGGAACAGTCTCGGGGAGTTGCAGCTTCACAAGCCAGGGGAGTCCACTATTATGCTTTGATTAGTTTTGCCCTCCAAGTGTTGACAATGAGTGCTAGCTTGGTACCAAAGAGACCAAATGAAGTGGACATCCTTCCTTTCTTCACCTACAACATGCCCAGACATCTCTCCATTTTAGCTGGAAGTCTGGTGGGATGCCCAACATCCATTTCTCTTGGACATTCCTTATGAGAGCTCCCCTTGGGGTTGAGTATGTTTCCACCAAGTATGTTTCACATTGTAGCTCATCAGCCCTTCCTGGCCTCCCGAATTCCACAAGCTTGGGTCAAAGGTCAAGTTCTCAAAGCTTCCATAATATAAATGGAATGTTTACCTACCCCTTGAACCAAGCCTAATGCAGACCCTAACTCTCTTCATTATACCTTAAGGTTCCATGCATCTAGGCTTGAGCTGAAGCATCCTAGAAGGCTCGCTGACATGATGCTGTGGAGCTGAATACCATTATACCACTTGGTATATTCAATGTCTCTAATAAGGCCCATCAACAATAGGCATGAGTTCTTTAGACGTGCAAAAGACTCCAATTGGGTCCTCTAATAGGTTTTCAAAGTCGTTAATTAACTCTCCATAGTCTAACCCCTTGGAAGGGCTCTTAAGTTCTTCAGCCCAAATTATAAGGTTGTTGGAATCCAACATCCACTCCCATATGTTTTGCTCATCCTCCTCAAATTGGTATGCATCTCTAGTTTCCTCTCCATTGTAGAATCTACCATGGGTCGAGTTCCATATGTCACAAACCCAACACAAACTAGACTTTTGCAATTCTTGAACATTCGTAATAAAGGTTCCATAGTCTAAACCTCTTAATGTGGAGCCCCACCATAAGTTGACCTTCAAGATAAAATTATACAGTAAAGGAGGCTTGTATTGAACTGTGTATCCTAGGAGTCTCCACACATTCATGATTTAGTCCAAACTTTATATCCTAAGGAGACCACACCCTATTCATATCCAAGATCCACCTCTTATGACTAAAGATATGGGGCATGAAAAACACATGGTTCCATCAAGGTAACCATGGCTTGTCAAATTGGCCATACTAATTTGGTTAGCTAGTTTACTTATTATGTTTACTAAACTACCTACTTACCTAACATATAACTACATACATCCTACCTACCTACTTACTTAAATATGTCCTACTTATCTACCTATTTACCTACCATCTACCTATTTATTTATCAATCTATCTACCTACCCACTATATACCTTCCTAAACATCTACCTATCTACCTACCTAGTTACATATTTATTTACCTTATTATTATCTACCTACCTATGTATTTATTTACATATTGATCGATTGTTTGATTTATCTACCTATTTACTTAGTTAGGTACCTATTTATTTACTTATGAAAAAAATTGTTTCAAATGTTGTTATACGCATTCACAAAAAAAATCATTGAAGTTCAAAAAAACATGTTAAAACATTTGGTATCATATTATTTTACAAAGTGTTGTGCATGTTTAATGGCCAAGACATTCGTGTGAGGGCAAGGAGACCAAAGTTCAATCCCCCTTACCAACATATATTATGTGAAGTATGTATATTCATATATATAATTTGTACATGTGTGTAAAATATATAATACCTAGGTGGGGGTGAAATCACATTAAAAGGAACCATGGGTGCCCTTTTTTTTTGTCATTTGCAAGAATGGGGGTTGGGTGCAAGTGTCACAACCCTAGCCTTAGGCTCATGACCAAAGCAAGGGCTTGCAAGGTTGTGGGCCAAGAGAGGAAGCCCAGTAGTGAAAGAATGTGTGAGGGAATGAACCCTCACACTCCAAGGGAGCTTCCACCTTGGGAGTTAGAGTCCTAGTGGACTCCCAAATGTTTAGAGATTAATTACAGAGGTCAAAACCCAATGCATTGAAGAGTTTTTTATACCATTGGAAAGCTATTCAAAAGTAAATGTCTAAAATGAGTTTACATGACCCATTTGGACATCTGAAACACAAGTTATGGCCAAAAGAAAGGTCGGGAGTCAAATTCGTAGTTTGACTATCGACCATTAAAAGTTGGGAATCGGCCTAATTTCATTGTGTGCAGGTGGCGTGCGACATATTGTTGGAAAAAGCTCTTGACAAGGGCTACAACTTTGCTTCAAACTTCATCTCAATCAAAGGTATGCACACAAAATTATGGGACCCCAAAGTCGCGAAAATCTTAATTTTGGGAATTTCGAAACACCCATTTAAGAGTCCTGCGACAAAATGTCATTTGGATGTGGGCCTCATGGAGAGGCACGGAATATACTATAAGGGGGACAGTGGTGGCTTCCCCCAAGTCTGGGCCATGGTAAGTCTTATGAGTCTGAGTTTGCATGTGGCTTGTCCTAACACCAAAAGTGCTTCAACTATGCACTAACATTGTGTTTGGTTTTGTGCAGGTCAGTGTGAATAGTTGATGCTTGTCACTCTTCCTAGTCCCCTCCCGAAACTCCAACACGCCCCTTTACCCCCAAAGTGCTTTGAACCAAAAAGTGTGCCCCAACTCCTTATTCTTTTGTTATTTTTAATTTAGACTCACATTTGAGTCCATTAAGGAGCTTGGGAGCGTGTTAACATGAAATATGTGGCTTATAGCTATTGATTAAGGGTGAAAACTGAAACTTGATGAAAATAGTTCAATTTTTCAAAATATTTCTCTTTCACATGCCTATTATACCTTACATTAGTACTTAAGGTTTTTTTGTCACATGCTGATCATGGATGGATGTTGTTGTCATTTAAGTTTCTCGATCATGCTCTAAGTGTCTCTACTCCTACGTAAATTTATTTCATCTTTGTGTTTTGAGATGCACTCCAAGCTTGTTAACAACTTTTTTTGTCACCATTTAACTTATATGTGTTACATTTCTCTTCACATTATTCGTGTTACTTCAACTATCAAACTTCTTTATGATTCAAGTTGTAATTTTTTGTGTTAGCAATTTTTTCTTTGGACAAAAAGGAGCAACACTTCCATCGAAGGTGGAAGTTTCACAAGTTTAAAGTTAATTTTCAATGATTTCAACTATTCAACAAGGTTAGGTTGAAGTTGTGACGCTTTGAAATTTTTATTTGTATTTTCCTTTTTTAAATTATGACCCTCTGAGATTTTTATTTGTTTTTCCTCAAGTGGTCTATTGCTACCATGACCTAGTTTGTTCCTTTAAAAACTCTAAAATTCTTCACCTTGCATTACATCTAGGTGCTTGGATTGCAATGTTGACAAGCTTAATTCACCTCCAACAAGTTCATAGTTTACACACCTCAAAGTGGGTTAACAAAAAAAAAATCACCTATTTCTATAGTTATTGTTCATGAGGTTTTATCAAGATTTGAACTTGCAATAGGTTTTAGGAAAAACTATAAAACTTCAACTTTTGGAACTTAAAAATTGTAGTTTGTCATTTCCTTCGGATCGACTACCAATTTTTTTACAACTTGTGTCAATTGTTGTTCAACTAAAAAAGATTTGTTCAATTTTGCTATCAAATTAATGATGTAGAAGTTAATCTGTTATGTATTATGATGTGCAAAAACAAGAAATTTTCATTTTAACAAAGCTACAAAACAAATCCCCTTGAGTTCATCCAATGAAATTGAGAAAACCTAGGTTTCAATGTGCATTCAAATTATAATGTTAACAACTTGAACCACCAACCATATTTTACAACATTTGTTGGCCATGACTTTTGGTGAAAGGCAACTTAACAATGTTTAAAGGTGAGTAATGTCTAATAGTCACAAGAGGATCTCATGGTGATTGAAGTCAATTGAGGTCTTTTTTGTTTCATGTACAAGTTGAATTATCAATTTAAATGAAATTGTTGATTGTTGTACCTTGAAATCATTTCTAAATTCTAGCTTCATAATATTTTAGTCAACTTGAGTGAAATTTTCATGGTTAACACTCATAAGCGAATTTCATAGTGATTGAAGTTAGTTTTTGTACAAGTTGGATTGTTTTATTTCAAATTGGACTAGTGACCATTGTGCCTAAAAATTGTAGCCTATTTCCAACTTCATAATTAGGTCAAGTGTTGAAATTTTTAAAGGCTAATGTCTAACAATCACAATAGGATTTCATGGTGATTGTTCAATTAATTACAATCATTTTTTTGCTAACTATTGTAAGTTGGATTATTGATTGTTATATCTTTAAATTGTTTTGTAGTTGCAGCTCTATAATAAGGTCAAATGTTGATATTTTCTAGGGCTACAATTTTTCACTCACAAGATTCCATTTCATAAGATTCCATCTCACAATGGTTGAAGTTAATTGAAATCATTTTTTGTTTTATGGATAAGCTTAATTGTTCATTCAAACTGACTTGTTGATTGTTGTACCCTAAATTGTTTCCTAGTTCTAATTTCATAATATTATGGTCAAATGTTGAAATAATCTTGGGATAATTTTGACAATCACAAGAGGATCTCATGATGGCAATTAAAGTTAATTCAAACTTGATTGTTAAATTGATTTACCCCAAAACTACTTTTAGTTCCAACTTCATAATTAGGTCAAGTTATAAAATTTTCAAAGGCTAGACAAGGGCCAATTGCTTTAAATATAGACTACTCATGATTTAAGGTTTATCAATTCACCTACCTTCCATCCATATAATTTCAATGTTAGGTTTTTATGATTCATTGTTGATCTAGTGATAGTTCAAATTGAAGTTCAACAAGGTGTGGAAATGGAATTGATGGGCTTCAACACAACAATTTTATAGTTGATATTTTTCTTAATTTGCATTTCATGAGGTAAATGTACACCCACAAACCAAATTGTTTTTCAATATGCATTTAAGTGTTCTAGAGTTTCTGGATTTTTTGTTCAATCATGTTGGCTTTCGTAACTTAATGTGATGATCTAAGGTTTTAAAAGGTAATAGTTGATTATTGAAGGGTTAATGTGCCTAAGACAAGTTCTTACAAATGTATTAACAATTTCATATGGGAAACCTTGAGTAGGCCAAAAAATGGTGATGAGTAGTTGGCCTAGGAGTAAGAGGTTCAAAATGAAGATGACATTTTCTACACAATACTAGAAAGCCCTATAAAAGAATATCTTATTAGTAGTGTAATGTAGTGTCAAACAAAGGTATTCATTTGGAAGTGAACAATGCCCAACATGCTTATTGATGCACCCCCAAACTCTTTGAAAAACTCAAATGCGAGTCCAAAAGTGAAAAAAATGGAAAAAGGAGTTGGGGTACGCTCCTTAGCTTGCAACATCCTCCCCACCTCATGGAAGTTTTCTTCACCGATCTTTGACCCAATTTTTTGGTTTTTTGAAGTTTGGGCTACTTCAAGACCCCTTTCACTATCAATCTTTGCCTTGGTTTGTGACTCCTCCCAACTTTGTTTTCTCCTTCTTAAATCAAATTGTCTTCAATTCCTACATCCACCTAGGTGTTTGGAAGAGCTTTTGTGGGACTAGCAAGCTTGACAATCCTTTAACAAATGTTGTAAATTCCTATAGAAGTAGTAATGCATCGAACATTTCTCAAATTCCATGTCAATTTCCACTTCTTTCCAACATGTTCTAAGAATGCCAGTTGATGCCACCCAACCATGTTTTGGATCCATATTGACACAAAAACAAAGGTTGTTCGGATCTTCCCCAAGTATCTTACCCATGTGAACTATGATTGTCCTTCCCATCAATAGGTATTCAAGTGGAAGCATCTTATGAAAGCACCACACTAAGATCTTCAATACACGAAGGAGCTCTAGGTTGAACTTGGGTATCCATTCTTGGTAGAATTTTAACCCCATTTGGTGTTTTGTGTGGTGTCAACATGAATAGTTTCTTGGTTCCTTTGGTTGTGGTGGAGTTTAAATACATGAAGCCTCAACTCAAATCCATTTTGGAATCAATCACTCCAATCTTCACAACTAAATTCATTAACACAACCTAGTTAGCAATGCAATGAACAAGAACTTTAAGGCCTATGAAACTAGTGATTATTGTAAATTGAAATTGCAACACATGGTCAAACTTTCTGAATAACATATTTTGATGGTCATGAAATATAGTTGTTGGGATAATTTCCCTTAATGTAACTCTAAATGAATTCAAATTTCTAATTCAAGTGGGTCTTTCACCAAGAAAATCCATGTGGTTGATTGCATCAATCATGTTAATGTACTCCAAGACTTATATTTTAAACACAAATCGAATTCGATGGTGGTTTTTCCTACAATGTCACTTATTCAAATGCACATGGTGATTAGGACTTGAATATAAACTAACAATTTCATTGTGAAAAGAATTGTGTGGTTATTTATTGATAAAAAACCCATTTGTTAATGTGTAATGGAGTTTTTAAGTTGAAAAATATGGACTAGTTGTTTGACTGGACCATCACAAAATGGAAAATTTTATATTGATTCACACTTTAAATTTGTTATTGGGACTCAATATATGATGTGATTTAAGATAATAAATTCATATGAAGAATTTTTTATTTGAAAACCTTAACCATTTGATAGTTAGGGATTTTTGAATGGTTAAAATTTGAAGATATTTTCATAAGTCCATATGAATTGCAATTTTTGTTTACTTTTCAAACAAATTGTTCCAAAAACATATTTTTTGAAAGTTTTAAATCGGGCATTATTTTTAAGAACTTTGTGGGTTTTCCTTTTAGAACTTCCAAATTAAAAAAAGGCATCAACTCCATTAAATACAAGTTCTTGCATAGATTTGGGAAGGTTTGTAGGTGATTGAACATGTATTATTCAAATATTATAATAATAATACTTTAAAAAGTAAAAATCATGTCCATTTGAATCATTTAAAAAAATCTTGTATGGAGTGTAATTTCTACTAATATTGAAACATTCAATCATGCATTCACCCAATGTAAAAATATGGCATAAAGGTCCAACCACTTTATTAGGAACCACATGTGCCCCCTTAAACCATTATTTTATTCTTAGAATCTTTTTTTAAAAATTTAATATGCCTTTCAAAAAATACACAAAATTAATTTTTTTTATACTATTATGTTAAGGTGTATATAGTTTAAAATCCAAAAATATGTCATCAAAAAATAATTTCAAATTGTGCTTTTAATGTCAAAACTACTTTAAACTACTTTTATGCAGCTTTTAAACAATGGTTACAAGAGGTTTAAAGATTTTACACGTACTTTTCACTCATTAGATTTTATATATTTAATCTTATTTTTACAATCCAAACATTAATACAAAAGTGGGGTGTAGTTCATTAACCTCAATCATTATGGGACCTTAAAAATGAAATAATTTCATTACACTTTAGTGATTTCACCTTGATTAAAATTATTTCACTATAATATCACTATGTAAACATCGTGTTTTAATACTAGTTGACATAATTCACTATTATAATTTATGATGGTAAATAATTTTATTTTTATCTTGTTGTTTTAAATACCCTATGTTATTTTATGATGTACCCTATATTATTTTAGGATGCCTTAGTTATTATAAGTTATTATAATTTATTATACCCTAAACTATTATACATTATTCTATCTTAAAGTATCCTAACTAATTTATTATAAGTTTTTTATTTTAAATTATTTAAAAATAAGTTCTTCAACTAACTTTAGGTTATTTTATTTTAAGTTAGTATATGTTATTTCAAGTTATACTTTAAGTTATTCAACGTCATTTTACTTTATGTTATTATAAGTTATTTTATTTTAGGTATAACAATTTAAAATAATTTAAAATATAATATAATGACCTAAAGTAAACTAACCACCAATAGAATATCCATCAATTGGAACCAATAAAATAACCACCAATATCCATTAATAACCCATGATAATTTAACTTAAAATAGCCACCAATAGCCACTAACAACCATTAATGAAATAATTACTAATAATGACCACTAATAACCATTAATATCCACCGATAAAATAATCATCAATAGTCATTAATAAAATAACCATTAAGAATCATTAATGTAATATCCACCAATAGAAGATCAACCAATAGGCACCAATAAAATAATCAACAATAACCACAAACCAATAGCCACTAATAAAATAACCATAAATAGCCTATGGTAATATATAACTTAGAATAATTAATAATAACATAAGGTGAAATAACCAAAAATAATAATAATAACTAAGAATAACCATAAATAATGTAAGGTGAAATAACTTATAACAATGAAAAGTAGCCCTAGAATAGTTGAAAATAATTTAACATAAGTAATATTATTATATTAGCAAAAATCTTACTCATTTATTATAAAAAATAAATTTCAAAAGAATGTTCATTGAAATGTTATTGAATAGTGATTTTTTATAAAAATGTTTAAATGATTTTACACTTTCAAAAGGAAATAAATGTACATTACATACATTATTGAAAAAAAAGTTAAATTAAACTTTAATAATTTTATTTGAATAAAATCTCAATAAGATATGAATTTTCAAAGTTTATGGTTTTATAATGTTTAAAATGAAATATTTGATAAATAGAATTCAATGCAACACATTATCACAATAATTGTGATGGTTTGACGGTAAGGATGTTTACTTCATATGAGAGGTCAAGAAATCAAACATTACAAATGGTGTGTTTATGGTCAACATTGGTAATTGATTAAATATTTTCCTATGTAGTTCTCTAGAGTAGGTGCTTACTTAGGTTGATTACATGGCATGTGTACTTGGGCTAGGTTTTTAACCTAACATCGGTAATGACACATGTCAATAATTCATAGGTTTAAAATAATAATATTATCAATAATATTAAATATTACATTAAATATTAAATAATTTAAATTTGATTAATTTCCATGATGCCTAGTTAATTAACTAGCATGAAATGAAATGATTGGGTGAATTTGTATTTCATTTGAAAATAACCTTGTTCCACTAGGTATTAATGCACCAATTCACTATTCGTAGCAACTAATCCCCGTTCACTAAGGGGTTGACCAATTTCACCATGATAAAAATGTCCAAATTCACTCAAAATCTAGTGAAACCCATAGTGAACTAAGACACATTTTGATGTAGTGAAAATTCAAAAAACTAAATAATGGTTATGATTACTTTTGGTACATGTTAGTATGATTACATCCTAGTTACATCAAACAAATTGCACTAAGTACAACAAACTTAATGTGATATACATGTTGTTCCATGTCATATATAATGAACAAAATACATGTGCAATTACTTTATAATTAGAATGTAAAAATGTATAATTAATTGCAAAATGTTTTTTGTGAAAAAACAAACATTGTGGCACATGGCAAACTTATTCATCTTCATTCATCTAACATGGATAAAAATAGTTTAACTAACATGGAATGTCTTTGCAACTAGTGTAGTTGTAGTGCATATATTATCTTGTAACTAAAAGTTTAATTTGTGTCCAAAGCGGCTAACAAGAATAAACCTATTTTTTGCAATGTAACATTTGTTTCAAATATGTGTCAAGTATATTCTACCAAAGAGAAACATGCTTGTAACTTTCATTGTCAAACGAACGCAAGGAAGAATTTTCTTAAGAAAGGGGCAAAAGTAGGAAGCTTACTTTTCTCCTTGTCTTTTTCATTGTTTTGCATGCCATGCCAAGAAGAACAATGTAACTATGGCACCAACAAGGAATGAACAACGGGGCGGGGAATGGGAGGGGTGGGGTGGAATGAGCATGAGTTCCAACCACCACCATTGGGAACTTGATCCTTTTTTTCAAGCCTCCTAAGCCCAAGCACAAATGTAGGCTTGCATGCTCGAAGTCAAGTTTGAAATAAAGGGGCAAGGGGGTTCAATTTGGAATTCCCTTTTTTTCTTTTCAATTTTTTTGTAATTTTCCAAATTGGGAAGGCAAGTTGGTACATTACAAAAAATCATGTTTGTCGAAACCATAGTACTTTGCAATTCAAATTCAAAAAACAACTCACATACAACTATTGTGCAACTCTCTTTTGGGTATGACAAATAGTGTGCAACTATCCCTTAAAAAATATGATGTATTAATAAATAAATTGTCACATCAAAAAATCAATTAGTTGTATTATAGTTGTAAGTAAGTTGAAATGAGTTTTCTATACAATAATTTATACACATCATACATACATATGTAGTAAACCATGTTTGACATTTTTAGGAGTTGCATTATAATTACATGTGGCAACTATTTTAAAATATTATAAATGTGCCATTAAAGCAACATTATGTTGCAACTAGGTACAATGTACATACATGTGATCATGCCACATGTCCACATTTCCACCACCCATTATGGAATACATTTGCAACTAGTTTTTTATTATGATTCCCATTAATACAATTAGCCTAACCACTAGTGTGGCATTATTAAAATATTATTATTCAACTATGTTATGATTATAATACAACTACTTATAATTGAATAAAAACACATATTCATCAATTATTAATATCTTCATCATATGTGTTTCATTTTGAGTGATTTAAAATGTTATGGGAACACTACCTCAAGCTTTAAAAATCATTTTTGAAATGTAAAGGAAAAGGAGTAATGAAAAAGTAACAAGAGAAATAAGCTTTCCAACTTACAAAACACATAGTTACTTTTTTTTTTCTCTATTTAGACCCCTCCTACTTTCAAACCTCATGTCTTTCTTGTTTCTTATTCACTCGAAACAATTTAAAATGTTATAAGAGCACCACTTAAAGTTCTATAAATCATCTTTGAACTTTAATAGCAATAAAACAACATATAAGGATTTTTTTAGGCGTTTGCGAATTGGCCTTCGTAGCATTCGGTGGTTATTTTTTTGAGTTTTTGACCCCTTATACTTTGGGGGGCCATAACTTTCTCAATTTTGTTATGTTTTTGACAAATTTTAATGCCCCAAAGGCGCCAATAGGAGGGGTTCAAGTTTTGTTTAGACACCAAAAATAATGGAGCCTTCCCCTTGGATTTGACCTACCTTAAACACTTAAATGTTATAATTACAACTCAATTGCAATTCAATTACAACTTGATTTGCAACTAAGGAACAAGTAAAAGTTTAACCCATATGCTTTGTCTTTGAATCCCATGTTATAATCTATATAAAAAAGGCTTGTTATTTCATATTTTCACATTAAAATACAAGTGTCATTTTGGAGTGACTTCAAAAAAGTTTAATTTAAAGGCAAAACATAAATTTAAGAAAAACAATTCATACTTATTCTTCAATTTTTCTACCTACCTATGTAGGTAGGTAGGTAGGTAAGTAGGTCCTAGGTAAATATGTAGGTATGTACGTTTTAAGACCTACCTATGGTTATGTACGACCTCCCTAACTATTAAAATAGATATTTATATTTGTATATTTATTCCAAAATATAATTAATATGCTAGGTGGAAATTTTCTTATTATGCCACATGCCATCATTAATAATCATAATGAACGATGAATATCAATATTCTTTATTAAAAAAAAATTATGTCCAAAAATCTTCATAATCCACATATTAGATTTTAATAGATGGATGACATTCAATGATGTCAACATGACATCATGTATGCAATAATAATGGAGTTGTATAATAGTTGAAAATGAGTTGTTTTGATAGAATTATAATTGTGTTGCAATGAGTTACACTATATATGCGATGAATTACAACTTTGTAATTCATGTAACTTGTTTGTTAACACTCACGATGTATAAATATAGTGAGTTGCAAGTGTCTTTTGCAACTCAAAAATTGAGTCGCAAGGCCAATTGTAAAAGACCTTTTTTTCATAGTGGCACCAATATAAACTTGTTGCGTGTGTTTTTAATTATTTTTTATACTTTTAAAATTGTTTTCAAATTTTTCAACCACACGAACCTCTTAACATCCACAGTCTAGATGTTAAAATTTTCATCCATGTTTTTTCATCCAACCAATAGTTGTCAAATAATAGGTTAGTGACTGGACAAGGCTTGTAATTTTTTTTTAATTTGAACATTTCTTGCCCTATCATTAGACACATCACGATGTCAAGTCATGTCATGACAACATGATATGAAGTGATGTGATGAAAAAAAATTGGGGGATTTCTTTGGAAATACATACCTCCTACATATATGATGTCAATTTGGTGTGATTTTTGCATTGTTGAGTTTCTAGAGAATAACACTACATGTGGGAGATTTTAGTCCATATTGAAAAAATTGTTTTTGGAGTGTTTCTATGAAATGTTAAAGATGGTGTGCATGGAGTAAAATTTCATCAATTTTTTAAAAACTTGACATTTGTGCCAATAAACAACCATTCCTATAACCCATAGGTGGTGGATGTGCCAAACCACCAACAAATGGGATAAACCATGCTATCAATTTTTGAAACTTTTAATATAAAGTTTGAATTAGAATTACAAAAGTGGGAATTCATGTCATATGAAATTCATTTTCACTTTGTGTTGTTGGGTTATGTGCATGTTTCCTATGATCATTCATTTTCAAGAGGTAAAAGGTTTGTCAAATGGTGTGCAATTGGCCAACAACCTAAAAAACAAACACACGTTCATAGGTTGATCTCTTTCAAACATGTGCATACTTCACAATGATAATCTCAAGGTGAAAGGCTATGAATCATCCCACGCATGTTAACTATTGCAATGAACCTTAGGGTTGTAATTGGCATGATTAATGGTTGAGCATGGGACAAGGGTACCCTTCAATTTTGATCGTTGTGTAAGTCTTCTTTGATTTTTGATGTACCCAAACATAATGATTAGGGTTTAACTGATTTAGGTTGTAAAAGGGTTGACACTATTATGGGTTGCATTTAGAGGTGGTGATCGAATCAATGCCATTGATTGTTGTGGTGGTGAAACTAGGTTGATGTTTAGTAGACCACATTTGTTATGTCCATAATAAACCCCAAGGTTGTTTAGTTGTGAGGAATGTTTTTGCTAGGTGTAAATGCCTTGAATTAGGGTTAGGCTAAACCCACATCTTCAACAACCATTGAGAATTAAGGTTTGGAATCCATAATTTAAAGATAAAAATAGCCACAAAAATGCCATGGGATTTGGAAATAGATAACATTTTGAGTACAAGTGGTACTTTTGGGTTTACAAATTGGACAACATTACAAGGAAATGTGACCAAGTTCAATTTGTGTTTTATTAGATTTAGAATGAACTTCAACAAATTTACTATGGTGAAAATGGCCAACCCCCTAGTGAACAAGGATTAATGATTATGGACAAATGAATTCATTAATAGCTAATCAAATTCAATAATATTGAATTCACGAGGCTATGCACCTATGAACCCAAAAGCAAGGTAAGCTAGGAATTTAAACATTTAAGCTAGGTTAGGCATAACATTTAAAACCTTACACCAAACAACCTAAAGTACGATAAAAACCTAAACCAATTAGCCCACCAACATACGGCACAAATGTCAAGGTTTCAACCTTTCACCTCCCCTCACTTCCATGTTTAAAGAGCAAGTCACATTAGTAGAAAACCCCTTTTTTTTTAATTAGCTCATTTTTTACTACAAGTCATTTTCAACTATAGTTTCGACTACAAATTTTGAAATAGTAAAAAAATGGTTTGGGGCTACCAAATAAGTTGAATTGTTTGCTCTTTTAATGGATAGTTGAAAATAAATCTCAATTAAAGGGTCTACAATTCAATTATAGTTCAAACATCAATTGGGAAAATGACATAACCTATAGTTGTGCCTCGTGAAGTAGTTTGTCAACTTCATAAGTCTTGTGTTCAACTACTTTAGTGAGTCACAAAACATAAAAATAGATGATAAATGCCAATTAGATGAAATGTAATTCAATGGATTAATGTCTTTGTTGCAACTTTGATTCGACTATTTTTCAATTATATTATGCAACTACAAGTCAACCTTGCAAAAAATGCATAAATTAATCATAAATTGATACAATAATTAATCATTATTCATGAATAATAAATATAAATTAATTAAGAATATGTGATCGTTAGTTATTTTAAATTATTTAATTTTGATTAAAAATCAATAATTTTGTAGATAATTATTTAATATTTAATTATTATGAAATAACTAATTATTCTAAATAATTAGTCAGATAAAATGAATATTCTAACTAATTGTTTAAATAATTAGTTATCTGATTATTTCTCATTAAATAATTCTTAAATATCTGATTGATTTTTATTTTTCAATAATTGCTAATGACTATTAATTAGTAAATATCTAGTAAGCCAATGAATAATAAATGAAAACTTACACAACTTAAATTGCCTAGTTAGTATTAATGATTAATGAAAATTTATTGAAAATTTACTTAATAAATTAATAAATAGTTTATATACATAGTATGTATTCTTTTTATCATTTGATTTTTTAAATATTTGCTAAACCATGTGATAGTTAATATCTATTAATAAAAAATCATGGTTAATTACTAATAAAATATTAATTAGTTAATATTGAAGATTTATTAATTAGTTTATCATTTATTTTGTTAAATATTAATTTAAAAAGAATTATTTTCTATTTAACTAGTTGATCACTAGCATTTTAAAAGGTTTATTTTTAGAGGTAAAAATAATGGTTTTATTTAAATCTTATAATAAATAGATAATTATGTTATTTTATAATTAATTTCCAAATAATTAGATACATTTTAAAAATTAGTGATTAATTTGTGAATTGATTAATTATTTAATTATTAAATATATATTTTTTGAAATATTTGGTACTTATTAAAAAGTATAGTACCTAGCTAGCTACTCACCTAATTAATAGTTAAGTTTTTAATTAATGTATATCTAGAGTACTAAATAGCAAGGTCCTTAATAGGTAGTTAGTACGTAAGTACTAATTAGGTAGGTAGCCAATGAGGTTAATGTTTAATTAATTACTAAATACTTACCATCTAGTTACTAGCTAATTATAAAAGTACCAAGGCATGTAGCTAGTACCTACCTTTAAGTACCCACTAGCTATTACCTAAATATGTATTTTCTAGCTACTACTAACTATTAAGTCTTTAAGTTACCTATGCTAGGGTTTTAATAGGTATTAGGTCGTCTAGTCCTAACTGCCACCTTGTTTAACATTAGCCGAACCAAGGTGCCATATATGCTAGATTAGTTAGTAGGTTAAGTTAATTATAAATAATAAGTTAGGTTAATTAATAATTGGTTAGGCTACATAAGTAATTAGGTACTAATTAAATAAGTAGGTAGCCAATCAATAGTTAGTTATTAGTAGGTAGTTGTGATTAAATTGTAATTGGGTTATGACTATATTGCAACTAGGTTACAAATAGGGTAGACCAGCCCAGCATCGATTGCATGCCTATGACCAAACACTTAGTTATATCTTCATCATATGTGCTTCATTCTGAGTGATTTAAAATATTATGGGAGCACTACCTCAAGCTCTAGAAATCATTTTCAAAGTGTAATGGAAAAGGAACACTGAAAAGATAACAAGGAAACAAAAAACTTTCCAACTTACATAACACATTTTTTTCCTTTTTTCTTCTCTCATCCTACTTTCAAACCTCATAACTTTCATATTTCTTGTTCATTTTAAATAATTTAAAGTGTTATAGGAACACCACCTAAAGTTGTACAATTATTTTTGAGCTCTAATAGCAACAGAACAATATACAAGGAATTTTTTGGGTGTTCGATAACAAGCCTTTGTAATATTTGGTGGTTTTTTTTTTGAGTTTTTGACCCCCTTTACTTTGGGGGGCTGTAACTTTTTCATTTCCAATCCATTTTCAATGATTGTTCGTGTGTTAGATGCATCAAGAGGAAGGGTTCAAGTTTTGTTTGGACACTAAAAACAATGGAACCCTCCCTTTGGATCTAGCTTGGTTTGAAAGCTTAAGTGTTCAATCACCAACCAATCTACCTTAGTTAAGTTGTAACTTGGTTACAACTAGATTACAACTACACCGGTTTCCGTAATTAATGTTACTCACATTATTTGCGAACAATGTTTTTACACATCGCTTTCCGTTATTAATGTTAATAACCTTAATAGCGCGTTAACATTAATACATGCGTAATCTAAATAATGTTAATAACATTATTTAAATCAATACCTAATTAATGTTAATAAGAGAAAACTGTATTTGGTTGCCAAATGATATTTGGTTCGCACGCATGGACAAAGTGAATTAATATATAAGATACGTCAGTGCTAGCTGGCGCCACTCTACAGTCTGCAACCCTTACAGCGAGCTGTAGCAGTGCAGCTGCCTTCTCGTCCCAAGATCCCCCATTCCTCCATTAATGTTAATAACATTAAATGGGAACTAACATTAATTTGGTAT
>Ga0116230_10001842_pt1 | contig 20338 bp, 15 predicted proteins | sample S1TSphfallax_3_FD_88678 | JGI IMG/M metagenome (GOLD analysis project Ga0116230, IMG submission 88678) | Host-associated microbial communities from peat moss isolated from Minnesota, USA - S1T2_Fd - Sphagnum fallax MG | ecosystem: Host-associated > Plants > Peat moss > Unclassified | place... | reverse complement strand
TCGCCGCAGCTGTTGCGGAACGTTCGCTTCTCAGGCCCCTCGCCGCTCGGCGACGCGCGGGTAAAAACCGCGATCACTGCCGCCGAGGCCGCGCTGGGACCCGAGGGGCGCCTGCTCATCCGGCCGAGCGGCACGGAGCCACTCATCCGCGTGATGGCGGAGGCCGAGGATGACGCGCTGATCGCCCGTATCGTCGGCGAACTCTGCGAGGTCATCGCGGCTGTCGCCCGCACGCCGGAGACGGCGGCTTGAGCCCATCGAAGACGGGACGCGTTCTCGTCATCGCGGGGTCCGATAGCGGCGGCGGCGCTGGTATCCAGGCCGACCTCAAGACCGTCATGGCCTTGGGCGGCTTCGCCACGACCGCACTCACTGCGCTCACGGCGCAGAACACGCGCGGGGTCTCGGCCGTGCTGCTGGTTCCCGCGCAATTCCTCCGCGCGCAGATCGACGCGGTGATGGCGGATATCGGCGCCGACGCCATCAAGACCGGCATGCTTCCGGACACCGGCAGCATCGAGGCGGTGGCAGACTTCATCGCGGGACTGCCGGCGGCGCTGCCCTTCGTGCTCGACCCCGTGATGGTCGCGACGAGCGGGGACCGGCTGCAAGACGAGGAGGCTCTGCACGCCCTGAAGACACGCCTCATCCCGCTGGCAACGATCATCACGCCGAACATTCCGGAGGCCGAACTGCTGCTCGGCACGCGGATCGCGGATGAGGCGGATCAGCGCCGGGCGGCCGGGGCACTGCTGGCGCTGGGCGCCGGCGCGGTGCTGGTGAAGGGCGGCCATCTCACGGGCGAGACCGTCACCGACATCCTGGCGACGCGGACCGGCATCGAGGCGATGACGGGCGAGCGCATCCATTCCACCAGCACCCATGGCACCGGCTGCACCTTGGCGAGCGCCATTGCGGCCGGCCTCGCCCAGGGCATGCCCCTCGCGGACGCGGTCAGGCGGGCGCGCGCCTATGTCGCCCAGGCCATCCGCGCGGCGCCGGGGCTCGGCGGCGGCCACGGTCCGCTCAACCACGGCGTCACGATCGATCCTGCCCGCATCGAGGCTTTGGGCACTGAGGCGCTCGCCCGCTCTTGAGCGACCACGCCGCCCCGCTGCGGCACCAGAACCTGCCGCTGACGGCCATTCGCGGCTTCGCGGCGCTCTGGGTTGTCGGACACCATCTGCAGTTCGAGCTGTCCTATGCCGGTTATCCCGCCGCCGGCTGGCTGTTCCGGCCCGGCTATGTGGCGGTCGACATCTTCTTCGTGCTGAGCGGGTTCGTCATCACCGCGGTGCATCGGGACCTCACCCGCGCCGGCCTCGGCGACTTCTTCCTCCGCCGCATCTTCCGCCTCTATCCGCTGCACCTCTTCGTGCTGGCCCTGATCCTCGGGCTCTGGCTCTGGAGCGAGGCGCGGTTCGGCGCGCATGACCCCACCGAGAGGCTGCGGGACCTGCCGATCGTCGTCCTGCTGCTCCAGCCCTATCTCATCCACGGCCTCACCTGGAACACGGTCAGCTGGTCCATCGGCGTCGAACTGCTGTGCTACGCGCTCTTCCCCCTTGCCGTCATGGGGCTGCGGCGGCTGGAGTTCATCGGCTGCGCGCTCATTCTACTGATGATGGCGGCCATCGAGCGCCATGTGCATAGCGAAATGATCTGGGGCTGGCCGGCCATCGCGCGCGGGCTCGCCGGCTTTGGGCTGGGCATGGCGGTGCAGCAGATGACGGTGCTGGTACGGCGCCCTCGCCCCCATGCCGCGAGCCTGATCGAGGTCGCGGCTCTTCTCGGCATTCTCCTCGCTGTCATCGGCAGCTTTCTGCGGATCGTTCCGCTGCTCGCCGCACTGCTCATCTGGGCTCTCGCCGCCGAGCGCGGCGTCGTCGCGCGCGGCCTCGGGGCGGGCTGGTGTGTCTGGCTGGGGCGGATTTCCTTCTCCGTCTACCTCATCCATCCAACACTCATCGACCTCGCTTTCGTCTGGCTGCCGCCCGGTCGGCTGGGACTCGGGCACACGGCCGACGGGCTCGTGTGGACGCTGCTCGTGGTGAGCCTGCTGCTCGGCGTGGCGACAATGACCTGGCGGTGGATCGAGGAACCGGCGCGCCGCTTCGGTATCCGCCTGGCGAAACGACGCGCGGCGGCGTAACCGTGCCGGGGGACCGCGCGAACTCCCATCGAACGGAGTTTCGCCATGAAATGGTTCGTCCCGCTGCTGCTCGGCGTCATGATCGAGGGTGTGGCGTCGGTGCCGACTGCGCTGGCGGCTGCCAGCAATCCCCTGGTGCTGGAGCTGTTCACCTCCCAAGGCTGCTCCTCCTGCCCGCCGGCCGATCAGTATCTGGGCGAGCTCCAGCGCGAGCGGCCGGATCTCCTCGTGCTCGATCTCCACATCGACTACTGGGACAGCCTCGGCTGGAAGGACCCGTTCTCGCTGCCGGCGGCGACCGCGCGCCAGCAGGCCTATGACAGCCTGCTCGACAGCGAGGTCTATACGCCGCAGCTGGTGATCGGCGGGACGCGCCAGGCGGTGGGTTCGGACCAGGATGCCGTCACGGCGGCCATCGCCGCCGCCTATGAGGACCGCGCCGCCCTGCCGCCGGTGGCGCTGAGCGTTTCCGCCCAGGGGGGCGGCCTGGCAGTGGATGTGGCGGCGGGGTCGGGCAGCGGCCAGCTCTGGCTCGTCGGCTACGACGACCGGCACACCACCTCCATCGGGCGCGGCGAGAATGGCGGCCTCACCGAGACCGAGGTCGATATCGTACGGTCGATCCGGCCGATCGCCGGGTGGAGTGGCGCGGCGCTGCATCTTGAAGTGGCGAAGCCCTTCGGGCAGCGAATGGCGGTGCTGCTGCAGCAGGCGGACGGGCGGATCCGCGCCGCCGCCGCCCTATCCGCCGCCGGTTCGTGAAAACAGCGTGCTGATCACGAGGTCCTTGCGCGGCCCGGTGATCCGCCAGCTCAAACTCCAGCGGTCGCGGTCCGGAAAGCGGTAACGGCCGCGATAGGTATCGGGTGCGCAATCATGCGTGACGGCGGCGACGCCCTCGGCAACATTGGCACGGTGGAAAAAGCGGCCATCGGCGAAGAAGACGCTGAAGCGATGATCGCCCTCGATCACGAAGCGATAGTCCCGCCGCGCCTCGGCCCGCGCATGGGCAAGAACGAGCTCACCCCGCTCGCTAAAACCGATCCCCTCGTGATGGTTCGCGAACTCAGCGGTGCCGCGCAGGCGCCCAAGTTCACGGGTTTTCAGGTCGCGAATGCGCCGGACGACGAACCAGGTGCCGGTGAAGAACGCGGCTATTGGGGCCAGAAGTCCGGCTCCATCATCTGCTCGAAGCTCCACGGGCAGGCCGCAGGAAAGGTCTTGCCGGTCAGGCCCGTTTCCGCCTCTGCCTCAATGACGGCATCTTCATAGGCGCGGCTGATGGCCTGAGGCAGGGCGGCTTTCAGGCTCGGATTATCGGCTAGGTGATCCGTAAGCCTGTTCCGCTGGACTTTGATGGTGGCCTTCCAGCTCGCCCCATGCCGGCCCGGCTGAAACCGCCATTTCAGTAGATGGAGCAAGAGGACCGCCAAGCGGCTGACCAACTCGCGCTTCTCGGTCTTGCCCATGCTCTCGATCTCCTCGGCAATATGGGCAATGTCGGCTTCGGCGAGGCGACCGGCGCGCAGCAGCGCGGCCTGCTCGTTCGCCCAGGCATAGAAGTCGCGATCGTAGGTCTCGCTCATTGTGTCCTTCAGCCTCCGCGTATCAGCCTACCGGAACAGCCGTTCCCCGAACAGGCGATTGGCACCGATCACCAGGGCCACGGCGACCGCGTGGATGACGAGGTCGCTCACCGAGGCATCATAGGGGTGGAAGAAGTTCAGCAACGTCGCCGCGGTGCCCGCCGCCGCGAGGCCGCCCAGCGCCAGGGTCAGGTTCGGGCGCAGGGGAAAGGTCCAGCGCAGCAGCACCATCAGCAGCAGCGACAACGGCAACGAGATGCCGCAGATGAACATGAAGCAATGGTCGCTATCGCCGAAGCTCGCATCATGAACGCCCGGTAGATGCCAGCCCCGGGCGCAGCCCATGCCGCTCTCCCAAATCCAGAGGGCCAGAGGCGGCAGCGGCAACAGACCCCATCGCGTGCTGCGGCCAGGCACGCTCGTCATGAACGCGGCCACCACCGCCAGCACGCCCGTCAGCGCCGACCCCAGAGCGGCGAGCCACATATCGGGCGCCGCCATGAGCCGCCGCATCATGGCGTGCATGTCCGACATCGAGGCGAGGTAACCTGCGAACAGGACCACGACCAGCAGCCAGCTCACCGCCAGCCAGCCGGGCGACACGCGCCGCACGGGCCGCAGTTCCGCTGTGAGACGCTCGATCAGCCGGTCATGGGATGGGCTGTCGGGGCGACTGACTTCAGACATCGTCGCCCTCCCCCGCATCTTCGCGACCACCAAGCTTCCCGCGCAACGCCTTGATCGCCCGATGCAGATTGACCTTCAACGCTACCTTCGACCGGCCGGTCTCCGCGGCCGCCTCCTCCAATGTCTGGCCCCGCAAGCTCAGCCGCTCGACCGCCTGACGTTGTCCGGGCGGCAAAGTCGCGATGGAAGCGCGCAGCGTCCGCGCGCGGGTCTGCGCGTCGAGCGCATCATCCGCCTCTGTCGTGTCCTCGGCGTGACCCTCGTAGGCGATCGGGTCGTAGACCTCGCGCACCGCCTGCCGCCCGTGGCGGCGCAGCCCGTCGATCGCGCGGCGTTGGGCGATCGCCCGGAGCCAAGGCAGGAAGGGTCGCGCGGGGTCGTAGGTGGCGCGGGCACGGTGAATGGTGATCAAAACCTCCTGCACCACATCGTCCACGCGATCCGGTGATATGCCCTGCCGACGGGCCGAGGCCGCGATGACCGGAACACACTCCCGCAACAGCGCCTGATAAGCGGGCGCGTCTCCCCCCTGCGCCGCAGCCATGAGCCGGGCAAGACGATGCTCCAGGTCATTCGTCACGGCGGGGCACGCATCATCCAGATCATGCCCGCACCGTAACCGCGCAACGTCCCGCGTGGTAGCAGCCTTGATCCGCTGTTCGATGCAGGCCCGCCCACGGTTACGCCTGTTGCCGCGCCGCGCCCGATCCGCTACACGCGGCGGTGGGTCACGCCCCCCCACCGGGGCGCTTCTCTTCTGAAAGGGAGAGCCACAATGGCACTCGTTACGAAACCGGACCTCCGTCCGGACATCCCCAATTTCTCCTCCGGCCCCTGCGCCAAACGCCCCGGCTTCACGCTGGAGGCCCTCTCGGGCGCCATGCTCGGCCGCAGCCATCGAGCCAGCGAACCCAAGGCGCGCCTCGCCGAGGTCATCACCCGCTCCCGCGCGATCCTCGGCATGCCGGCCGACTGGAAGCTCGGCATCGTCCCGGCCTCCGACACCGGCGCCGTCGAGATGGCGATGTGGTCCCTGCTCGGCGAGCGGCCCGTGGATGTCCTCGCCCATGAGAGCTTCTCGGAGGGCTGGGCGACCGACGTCGTCAAGCAGCTGAAGCTCGAGGGCGCGCGCGTGCTCGGCGCAGAATACGGCGCCCTGCCGGACACCGGCGCCGTCGATCCGGCGCATGACGTGGTGCTCGCCTGGAACGGCACCACCTCCGGCGTGCGCTTCCCCGACGGCGACTTCATCGCCGCGAATCGCGAGGGCCTCGTCATCTGCGACGCGACCTCGGCGGCCTTCGCCATGACGCTGCCCTGGGACAAGCTCGATGTCGTCACCTGGTCCTGGCAGAAGGTGCTCGGCGGCGAGGCCGCGCACGGCATGCTCGCCCTCTCGCCTCGCGCGGTTGCGCGCCTGCTGAGCTACAAGCCGCCCCGCGCACTGCCGAAGATTTTCCGCCTCACGAGTGGCGGCAAGCTGATCGAAGGCATTTTCGCCGGCGAAACCATCAACACGCCCTCCATGCTCTGCGTCGAGGACGCGCTGGACGGGCTGCGCTGGGCCGAGAGCATCGGCGGGCTGCCCGGCCTCATCGCCCGCAGCGAGGCGAACCTCGCCCGCATCGCCGACTGGGTCGCGACCAGTGACTGGGCCGGCTTCCTGGCGCGGGACGAAGCCGCCCGCTCCTCGACCTCGATCTGCCTGACCATCACCGCGCCCTGGTTCACGGCGCTCGACGCCGGAATCCAGGCGAAAGTCGCGAAGCGTCTCGCGGCGCTGCTGGAGACCGAGGGCGTCGCCTATGACATCGCCTCCTACCGGGACGCGCCGCCGGGGCTGCGCATCTGGGGAGGTGCTACCGTCGAGACCTCGGATATCGCGGCGCTGCTGCCCTGGCTCGACTGGGCCTACGCCCAGCTGGCAGGCGAATACACATCCACGCAGGCGGCGGAGTAACGCGCATGGCCCCCAAGGTTCTGATCGCCGACAAGCTGTCGCCCGCCGCCATCGAGATCTTCCGGGCGCGCGGGATCGAAGCCGATGTGAAAACCGGCCTGCCGCCGGCGGAGCTTCGCGCCATCATCGGCGCCTATGACGGTCTCGCCATCCGCTCCGCCACCAAGGTGACGAAGGAACTGCTGGAGGTGGCGACGAACCTCAAGGTCGTCGGCCGCGCCGGCATCGGCGTCGACAACGTCGATATCAAGGCGGCGACGGCGCACGGCGTCGTGGTGATGAACACTCCCTTCGGCAACGCGATCACCACGGCCGAGCACGCGATCGCCATGATGTTCGCCCTCGCCCGCCAGTTGCCGGAGGCCAGCGCCTCCACCCGCGCGGGCAAGTGGGAGAAGAACCGCTTCATGGGCGTGGAGCTGACCGCGAAGACGCTCGGCATCATCGGCTGCGGCAACATCGGCTCGATCGTGGCCGACCGCGCCGTCGGGCTCAAGATGAAGGTGCTCGCCTACGATCCCTTCCTCACCGACAAGCGCGCGGTCGAGCTTGGCGTCGAGAAGGCGGATCTGCCCGAACTGTTCGCCCGGGCCGATTTCATCACGCTGCATACGCCGCTGGTGGAAGGGACGCGCAACATCATCAACCGCGACACGATCGCTGCCATGAAGCAGGGCGTGCGCATCGTGAACTGCGCGCGCGGCGGGCTGGTGGATGAGGCCGCACTTCTGGAGGGCCTCACCTCCGGCAAAGTTGCGGGCGCGGCACTCGATGTTTTCGAGGTCGAACCCGCGACGGAAAGCCCGCTCTTCGCGCTCGACACGGTCATCTGCACGCCGCATCTGGGTGCCGCCACCGCCGAGGCGCAGGAGAACGTGGCGCTGCAGGTCGCCGAGCAGATGAGCGACTACCTGCTGACGGGCGCGGTCGCGAATGCGATCAATGTGCCGGCGATCTCGGCCGAGGATGCGCCGCGCGTGCGACCCTACATGGAACTCGCCCGCCGCCTTGGAGAATTCGCGGGCCAGCTGACCCAGGCGAAGGATGGCGTCGTCACCCATGTGACGGTGGAATACGAAGGCGCCGCCTCCCAGCTCAACTACAAGCCGCTGACGGCGGCGGCATTGGCTGGATTGATGGCACCAATGATCACCGGCGCCAACATGGTCAATGCCCCAGTGCTGGCGCGCGAGCGCGGCATCGAGGTCACCGAGACGGTGCATGACCGCGCAAGCGAGTACCAGACGCTCATTCGGATCACCGTCGCCACCAACGGCGTCACGCGCTCCGTCGCCGGCACGCTCTTTGCGGGATCAAAACCAAGGCTCGTGGAAATCAAGGGCATCCCGGTCGAAGCCGAGTTCAGCCGGCACATGCTCTATGTGACCAATCAGGACAAGCCCGGCTTCATCGGCCGCTTCGGCGCGACGCTCGCCGGCGCCGGCATCAATATCGCCACCTTCCATCTCGGCCGCGCGAGCGCCGGGGGCGACGCCATCTGCCTCGTTTCTGTTGATGAGCCGGTGCCGGAGGATGTGCTGGCGATGGTGCGGACACTGCCTCTCGTGATGCAGGCGACATCTCTTTCTTTCTAAAAGGGATCAGGGACGGGACGATGGGTGACAACGGCAACATCTTCGCAGTGATCGTGCTGGTGGTGGTTGCCCTCATCCTCGTGGGCGGGTGGCTCGCCTTTCCGGCGATCACGCACTTCATGCAGAATCAGGACTGTATTGCCGCCGGCCATGTGAACTGCTAGTCGCGTTGGTGCCGGGTGCCGGCGGCGCTGCCACCCACTGTCGCAAAACTGTGTTCCGAACTCATCTTCACAGCGTGGTCCGGAAGGTGTTTGATCGCGGTTGCGTGATTGCCTGCCCGTGGCGGCCCGTCACTCTGCGCCTCGGCGCTCGCCTCTGACTACCTCTCGACAAAATTCAAGGACGTCTCATGCTGGAATGTGTCGGCTATGGCGCGACAGCGGCTTCAACGCCGGTCGCTCCCTTTTCCTTCAACCGCCGCGACCCCGGACCCGACGACGTCGTGATCAAGATCGCTTATTGCGGCGTCTGCCATTCGGACCTGCATCAGGTCCGCAACGAGTGGCGGAACACGACCTACCCCTGCGTACCGGGCCACGAGATCGTCGGCCACATCGTGGCTGTCGGCAGCAACGTCACGAAGTTCCACGAAGGCGAGCCCGCCGCCGTGGGCTGCATGGTGGGCTCCTGCCGCAGCTGCGCCGCCTGTAAGGAAGGCCTCGAGAACTACTGCGAGGTTGGCTTCAACGGCACCTACAATGGCGTCGACCCGGTCATCGGCGGCCCGACGTTCGGCGGCTATTCGGACCGCATCGTGGTCGACCAGCATTTCGTGCTGAAAATCCCGGAAGGGATGGACCTCGCCGCCACGGCGCCGCTGCTCTGCGCCGGGATCACGACCTACTCGCCGCTCAAGCACTGGGGCGCGGGACCGGGCAAGAAGGTGGGCATCGTGGGCCTGGGCGGCCTCGGCCATATGGGCCTCAAGATCGCCCATGCCATGGGCGCCAAGGTCGTGCTGTTCACCACCTCAGCCGGCAAGACCGAGGATGCGAAGAAGCTTGGCGCCGACGAGGTCGTGATCTCGAAGGACGCCGACGCGATGGCCGCCCAGGGCGAGACCTTCGACTTCATCCTCGACACGGTCGCGGCCGACCACCCGATCGACGCTTATCTCGGCCTGCTCAAGCGTGACGGCACGCTCTGCCAGGTGGGCGCGCCCGAGAATCCGCTCTCGATCGCGGTCTTCAGCGTGATCTGGCGGCGCCGGAACTTCGCCGGATCCCTCATCGGCGGCATCCCCGAGACCCAGGAGATGCTGGATTTCTGCGCCGCCCACGGGCTGACCGCCGATATCGAGCTGATCTCGATCGATGCGGTCGAGCAGGCCTATGCGCGGATGCTGAAGAGCGACGTGAAGTATCGGTTCGTCATCGACATGGCGACGCTGCCCAAGGCGGCCTGATCCGCCGAACCCGGCCCGATCGGGCCGGGTTCGCTGACTTCGACGTTCGCGCCCGTGGGCGTGCCTGCGGGTTGCGGACGTCGAATCGTCATCCTCGACCGACAAGGGCTCGCGCTGGCCGCCCAAGGCCGGCCCCTGCCCATTTTGTGGTCAGCATCCTCCGATCTGCCTAGCCCGCCGGCCGGTCCGGCTTCCACATCTACGCCGAACGATCGCCGTAAGACTTTTATCGTTTGCCACGTTCGTTGGGAAAGTTCATACTTTTAGCTAGCTTGAAGCGACAAGTGGCTTGAAAATGAACCAGTTGCCGCCGGTTATTGCGCCGTCTGCCGTCCTCCGACCGGTCGGGTCCGGCCCGCAGGATAGTGGCATGCGCTTCGGCCGGGCCCTTTCCGCAGCTTTCTGAGGACCTCAACCCCGTGTTTCCGTCTCGCCGACAGTTTTTTGAGCGCAGCATGGTTCTGGCGGCGATGATCGGGCTTGTACCCCGCCCTGCCCGCGCCGCCGCGGCCTTCGCACCGGACGATCCCGACTGGGTGTCCTTCAAGAGCCGGTTCCTGCTGGGCGACGGACGCATCATCGACACCGGCAATGGCGACGTCTCCCATTCCGAGGGCCAAAGCTACGGGATGCTGTTCTCGGTGGCTTTCGGCGACCAGGAAACCTTTGACCTGATCAGCGGCTGGACTGCCCGCACCCTCGCCCGCGGCACCGATGCCCTGCACATCTGGCGGTATCTGCCGAACCAGAGTGACCACACGCCCGACCACAATAACGCGACGGATGGCGACCTGGTGATCGCCATGGCGTTCAACCGCGCCGCGCAGCTTTGGGGCCGGCCGGATGATGCCCAAGCCGCGGCGGCAATCGCCCGGGATATCCGCACCCTGCTGATCGCCAATGCCGGCAGCCGCTTGGTCCTGCTGCCAGCTCTCAACGGCTTCACGACGAAGTCGGCCACCATCGTGAACCTGTCATATTACAATTTCGTTGCAATCAGGGAATTAGGGCTCATCGATTCGTCGCCGCTCTGGCCATTGCTGGCCCTCGATGGAATGTCCCTGCTCCAGGCGGCGCGATTCGGACGCTGGCAGTTGCCGCCAGACTGGCTCTCAGTGCCGTTGAACGACGGGCCGCTCGCGGTGGCGCCGCACTGGCCGCCCCTCTGCTCCTACGATGCCATCCGCGTGCCCCTCAACCTGACGTGGGCGCAAACCCTCACGCCGGCCATCAGCCAGTCCTTCGGCAGCTTCTGGACAACGGCCGCCCCATACCAGCCCGCCTGGGCCAATCTGGTGACCGACGGGGTCTCGCCCTACGCCGCCGCGGGGGGGCTGGTCGCCGTCAAAGCCATCACGATGGCTGACGAGCCCCAAATGGGGCTACCCGCTCTACCGTCAGTTCAACAGTGCACTGATTATTATTCCGCTTCCCTAACCTTATTGTCGCGTATAGCTTGGGCAGAAGGTCATGGTGGTAGCTAACAGCGAGGGAGTGAGGCCATGACAAACTCTCAATCCGATGTTGACAAAGTCATGGCCGCGTTTGGTGCAGCACCTATTAAGTATCGGCCTAACCAGGACGCCGTGGCAGCGTCGGGCGGACGCATCGCGGCGCCATCGCCAGCGATGACCGACCAAGGCGCCGCCCCTCCCGCACCGACCGCGCGCGCGGAAGAACGCATACTCCCAGGCGCGGGCGGCCATGTGCGGGAAGTCTTTCCGTTGCTATGGCGTGCCGTTCCGACCGTCGGCGAGCTTCAGGTTGGAACGATCAAGAGGCCGGGAGACGAGGTGCCGGAGGCTTGGGAGTCGCGCGAGGTCGCGGACGAGGTTCTGCCCGCGCGACCTCAGTCGGCAGCACAGCCGTCGCCCGATGAAGCGCCCGTGCCGGTCGGAACGCTCCCACGCGTGGTGCCCTTCGTCGCCGCCGACGCCCGGCCTTCGCCCCTTGTAGCGGGGGAGGGAAGACCCCGTGTCGCCGCATGGCCGCTGACCGCGCGTTCGGCCCCGGGAGGGCGCACGACTCCGCTCCGGGGCAATACGGCCGCCGTGGAGCAGTCCCCGGCGCAATGGGATCACCAGGCCCAGCGTTCCGCACAAGCCGCCCCACCGCCCGCGCCGCCGATGCCAGCCCCGCTCGCCGCCTTGCCGCCCAAGCCGCTTCCCCCGCTGCGATCGCATGCGGAGCTGATCCGGCCGATCGCGCAGAGGACCTCGCAGCCGGCCCCCTTGCCCGCCGCAACGCAACCCGACGCTCAGGCGGCCACGGCACCCCAGCCTTACGCACCCCAGACTTACCCACCAGAGTCTTTTGCACCCCAGCCGGCTGGCGCGCCCCCTATGCCGCCTCAGGCAGCGCCGGCGGCTCATCCTGCCGCCCATCCGGCGCCGGCAGCGTCGCCGCAAGGCTATCCGCAGGGCCATGCATCGTACTATCCGGCTCCGGCCCTGCCGCCGCCGGGCATGCAACAGTACCCGATGCATCCCGGTGCCCCGGGTTGGCCGCAGCCGGGCTACCCCCCGCCCTACGGTCCGTCCTACGCTCCCGGTTATCCGCCGCCCGGCGCCGGCTACCCGCCGGGTTACGGGCCGGCCTACCCGCCGCCCTTCCCGTACGGCTATCCGCAACAGCCGTCCCCCGCCGGGCCGCAGGATGCCTACAGCGCGTACCCACCCGGTTATCCGCCCCCGTATTCCGCTCCCCCACCCTATCCGATGCAGCCGCAGCAGCAGCAGCCGCAGCCACAGGCGGTGCAGGCGTCCGGGCAGCCCCCCGGGGCACCACCGGCGGAAAACACCGCTGGCCCGCCGCCTGTCAGCCTGTCGGATATTTTCGCCGCCCTTCACCGCGCGCCCCGCGGCGATCGTGGCGAGGAGACATCGCAATGACCTGCCCCGCGCGCCTATGGCGATCGGATTGGACTGACGGCCCGGACTGGGCACGGCGATCCTGGGGACGGCGATGCCGCTGATCACCGTCGCATCTCCCAAGGGCGGCGTCGGGAAGACCACGCTGGCCGCGAATGCCGCGCATGAGTTCGCGCGCCTCGGCTATCGCGTCATCGCGCTCGATCTCGACGCGCAGAACGCTCTTGGGATGCATTTCGGCGCCGATCCTTACGAGCGGGCGGGCTTCGTCACCTCGCTCAAAGACTACAACGACCCCAGGCGGGCGTGGCAGGCCCATTTGCAGGAGACGCCGTCCGGCATCTCCCTGCTGCCGCATGGCCATGCGACCTTCGCTCAGACCTTCGCGATCAACGCGGACCTCATCAGCCGTCCGGAACTCCTGGTCGCGCCGCTGCGCGACATCCTCGAGGATCCGCAGGTCGTGATCATTGCCGATACGCCGCCCGGCCCGGGCGTCGCATCCTCGGTGATTGCCTCCATCGTCGACTACATGGTCGTCGTGCTGCTCTCGGACGCGGCCTCGATCGTCCAGCTGCCCAAGATCGACGGCAAGGGGATGTATCGCGGCGCCTCCGGCACGCCCTTCCCGATCGACCGGATCGGTTTCGTGGTCAACCAGATCGACATGCGGAGTCGCCTGTCCCGCGCGGCGGCCGAAGCGGCGGAACGTCATCTCGGCAGCCGCCTGCTCGGCCGCGTCTACCGTGACGAGCATGTGCCGGAAGCCTTGGCCCGGCAATCCTCCGTGGCCGACTACGCGCCGGCGAGCAAGGCGGCGCAGGACATTACGTCCATCGCCCTCAAGATCGTCGAGGCGGTGGCGCCGGGCCACGACCCGGCGACGGACGTGCCTACCGGCGCGGTGGAGCTTGTCGCCCATCCGTCATCCAAAATGACCGTGCATACTTGAAGAAATCTATGATGGGGTCTGCAGCACAGTGATGAGGGAGGTGATAGGCGGGAGGATTGGGGGGGCGGTATGCTTCATCGTGGGGGCGTCCATGCTGGCCGCCATCGCGACGGTTCCGCTCTCTGTCGGCCAGCAGGTGGCGGTCGGCGTTTCGACCGCCGCGTTGTTCTTAGTCGCCAATCGCTTCCGCGACCGGCGCGTCACCATCTTTCTGGCGATCCTGTCGCTCGCCATGTCCGCGCGCTACATCTACTGGCGCGCAACCGAAACCCTGACCTTCCAGACAACGCCGCAGCTTCTCCTCGGCAGCCTCCTCGTGATCGCGGAGCTGTATGCGGTCGTGGTGCTGGTGCTCGGCTATGTGCAGACGGTCTGGCCGCTCGACCGGAAACCCGTGCCGCTGCCGCCGGACCCGAACGACTGGCCCACGGTCGATGTCTACATCCCGACCTATAACGAATCGCTGTCGATCGTGCGGGCGACCGTTCTCGCCTGCCGCGCGCTTGATTACCCGGCCGACAAGTTTCGCGTCTACATCCTCGATGACGGCAAGCGCGAGGACTTCCGCCGGTTCGCGGCGGAAGCCGGCGTCGGCTATATCACCCGCAACGACAACAAGCACGCCAAGGCGGGCAACCTCAACCACGCGATGAGCGTCACCCGTGGCGAGTTCGTCACCATCTTCGACTGCGACCATATTCCGGTGCGCGCGTTCCTGCAGCTGACCGTGGGCTGGCTGGTACGGGACAAGAACATGGCGATGGTGCAGACGCCGCATCATTTCTATTCGCCCGATCCCTTCCAGCGCAATCTTGCCGCCGGCAGCCGCGTGCCGCCCGAGGGCAATATGTTCTACGGCCTGCTGCAGGATGGGAACGATTACTGGGACGCAACGTTCTTCTGCGGCTCCTGCGCCGTTCTGCGCCGTGCGGCACTGGATACGATCGGCGGCATCGCGACGGAAACGGTGACCGAGGACGCCCACACGATGCTCAAGCTGCATCGCCGCGGCTGGACGTCAGGCTACCTGAAACTCCCGCTTGCGGCGGGCCTCGCGACCGAGCGCCTCATCCTGCACATCGGCCAGCGCATCCGCTGGGCGCGTGGCATGATGCAGATCTTCCGCCTCGATAATCCGTTGCTCGGACCCGGGCTCAGCGTGGGCCAGCGCCTTTGCTACGCCAATGCCATGGTGCACTTCTTCTTTGGCATTCCGCGCGTGATCTTCCTCGCCTCGCCTCTGGCCTACCTGTTGCTATTCCAGAACATGATCGCCGCCTCGCCCTACGCCATCATGGCCTACGCCCTGCCGCATATCTTCCACTCGGTCGCGACCGCCTCCCGCATCCAGGGCAGCTGGCGCCACTCCTTCTGGAGCGAGATCTACGAGACCGTGCTGGCCCTGTTCCTGGTGCGCGTGACCATCGTCACCATGATCAATCCGCGCGCGGGCAAATTCAACGTGACGGAGAAGGGCGGCACCCTTGCGCGCGGCTACTTCGACCTGCGCGCCGTCTATCCCAATATCCTGCTCAGCATCTTCATTCTCCTGGGGATCCTGCGCGGCCTCTTCAGCATGATCTTCCAGCAGACCAGCACGCTGGTGTTCCAGGCGCTGCTGCTGAACACGATCTGGGCCACCATCAGCCTGCTCATCCTGCTCGCGGCACTCGCGGTCGGGCGCGAGAAGCAGCAGCTCCGCGGCCGGGCGCGCGTGCGCGTCGATCTGCCGGCGATCATCCATCTCTACGACGGGCGGGTCATCACCGGGCGCGTGCAGAACCTGTCGCAGAGCGGCGCCCGCACCCTGGTGCCCAGGCCGGAAGACCTGCCTGAAGATACCGAGATCCTGCTTGAGATTCCCTTGCCCAGCGGCCCGGCGCTGATCCCGTCGCGCTATCTGCGCTGGAGCGAGAGTGAGATGCTGCTGAACTTCGAGCCCAAGACGCTGGCCGATGAGGCCGCCATCGTACAGAGCGTCTTCGGCCGGGCCGATGCCTGGCTGGACTGGTCGGATTTCCCCAAGGACCGCCCGCTCGTCAGCCTCTGGCGCGTGCTCGTCAGCATCGGCGGCCTGTTCCGGCCCCCGGAGGGCGGGGGCGCGGGAACCCCTGCCGAGAGGGCCCAGATCGAGGAGACGATCCGTGCCTCGCTCGCCCGCGCCAACCGCGGTCTGGCTCAGGGTGAGCCGGATCCGCAGCCGGCGCCGGCGTCGCGGCCTGTCGCGGCCGTCGTCATCGCCCTGGTCCTGCTCCTGTTGCCCGCCCTTCTGATACCGGTCACCGCCGTGGCGCAGACGACGGTCATCCGCCCTCTACCCTCCTCGCCGTCAGACGGCGGCGCCGTGCCGCTGCCCAACATCGTGCTGCCGAACGCGCCGCCGGGACCGCCGGCTGCCGCGCCGCAGCCGGGTTCGCCGCAGCCTGGCGCGCCGCAGCCTGGCTCCCCGCAGCCTGGCGCGCCGAATGGCGGCCAAAGCGCGGCGGCCGCGCAGCCAGCAGCGGCCGGCGGGGGCGCGACGGATACCGAGTCCTTCACCCTCAAGGAGCTTGGCGCCGCTGGGCAGATCGCGCTCCGCGGCACCAGCGCGCTCCAGGGCGTGCAGTTCGGTGTGCGCTCGGACGAGGTCGTCACCAACGCGACATTGAGCCTCACGGGCGCGATCTCGCCGGCGCTGATCCCCGATCTCAGCAACATCACGGTGACGCTGAACGACCAGTACGTCGGAACCATCCCGGTGACGCCGAACCAGCCGAACTTCAACCTGACGCTACCGGTCAACCCCGTCTTCTTCCAGGCGGCGAATTCGCTGAACTTCCGCCTCACGGGCGCCTACACGCGGCAGTGCAACGACCTGCTGAGCAGCCTGATCTGGGGCACCGTCTACAACAGCTCCAACCTGACCATGACGGTGCAGCATCTGCCGCCGCAGCGCGACCTCAGCCAGCTGCCGCTCCCCTTCTTCGATCTTCACGAAAACGGTGGCCTCCTGCTGCCCTTCGTGCTGCCGGCCCAGCCCGATGACGACACCCTGCGGGCAGCGGGCATCGTCGCCTCCTGGTTCGGACAGCAGGCCGACTTCCGCGGAGCGAGCTTCCCGGTCTCCACCTCGGCGCCGCCCGGCAATGCGGTCATGATCGTCAGCAGCACTGATGCGGCCGTGCCCGGGCTGCCACCGATCTCGGGCCCCGGCGTCGCCGTGCTGCCCAACCCGTCCGACCCGAATGGCACGCTCCTCGTCGTCTATGGCCGCAACGGCGCGGAAACCGCCCAGGCCGCGGATGCGCTCGTGCTCGGCTACCGCACCCTGGGCGGCAGCAACGTGCAGGTGACGCCGCCCGACGTGCCCGTGCGGCAGCCCTATGACGCACCCGCCTGGATTCCGTCCGACCAGCCCGTCCGGCTCGGCAGCATCACCGACGCCCGCAACCTGAACGGGGCCGGCTACGACAATCTGATCCAGGTCGCCTTCCGGACCGCGCCCGACCTCTACACCTGGCGCGAGCGCGGCTTCCCGCTGCGGATCGCCTTCCGCGCCCCGCCCGGGCCGATCGAGAACCTCGCGGTATCCCGCCTCGATGTCGGCATCAACGGGCTCTATCTGCAGTCGATCCCGCTGTCCGACCGGATGAGAAGCGCCTGGTGGCGAGACTGGATCCCGGTCATCGGCGCAACCGGCCCGTTCCACACCGTCTACGTCCCGCCCTACGACGTGTTCGGCAACAACGCCCTGCAGTTCTTCTTTGACACCCGCCCGCTGAACGCCGGCGCGTGCAAGGCGGTGCCGGCCGATCCGACCATGGGCATCGATCCCAACACGACCATCAGCCTGGCCCGCGGCTATCATTTCGCGCAGATGCCGAACCTCGCCTTCTTCGTCAGCGCCGGCTTCCCCTTCACGCGCATGGCCGATCTCTCAAACACCACCGTCGTGCTGCCGGACACGCCCGACACCGGGGAGATCAGCGCCTACCTCGGGATGATGGGCCGGTTCGGCTTCCTGACCGGCTACCCCGCCCTGCAGGTCTCCGTGGCCCGGCCAGAGGAAGAGGCAAGCCTGCAGAAAGGCGACATCCTCGTCATGGGCACCTTCGACCACCTCGGCAGCCTGACCGACATTCTCAAGAACGTGCCAATCGCGATCGGCAACAACCAGATTTCGGTCAAGCTCGGTGACGCGCCTCTGGCCGGCGTCTTCCAGATCTTCGGCGGGAGCCGCGAGGACGACCAGCACCGCGCCGCCGCCGCCCTCGCCGCGACGGTCAACCAGGATACCGCGATCATCGCCAGCGGGCGGTCCCCCTGGGCGAGCCAGTCGACCGTCGTGGCGCTGCTGGGCGGCACCCCGCAGGCGCTGGACGGCATCATCTCGACCTTCCGCGACCCCACCGTGAACCCGCTGATCCAGGGCGATTTCAGCCTGGTATCAGGCGGCCAGGTGTCGTCCTTCCGGATCGGCCCCTCCTACACCGTCGGCTGGATCCCCTTGTGGATCTGGCCGAGCTACCTGCTGCGCGACCAGCCCTTCACGATCGTCCTGGTCATGATCCTGGGCTGCGTCATCCTCACCCTCGCCTTGCACCTTACGCTGCGGCGGCGCGCTATGGGCCGGCTGCGGTCACGGGGAGACGTCCGATGACACGCCGCCCTTCACACCTTCCGGCTCGTCGCTTGGCCCTCGGCACCGTTTCGCTGCTCGCCATCGCGGCATTGTGGCCGGCGGCCGTTGTCGCCCAGTCGGCGCAGACGCCGCCCGCCTCGCCCGGCGCCGCGCAGACGGCGGCCTCGGAAGCGGCCGTCGAGGCGGCCATCGCAGCCTCCCGCCAAGCCTCCGCGAAGATCGTCGCGGCGCCGGCCGCGGCCGCGCCGGCCGATCCCGCGCCCGCCGCCCCCCCGAATGACGCCCTCACCGTTCTCCTGCGGCAGGCCGCCTACTGGCGCGACCAGAACAACCCGCCGCGCGCGATCGAAGCAGCCCAGCGGGCGCTCCGCCTCTCGCCCAACAACCCGCGGGCGCTTGCCATCATTGCCGAGGTTCAGGCCGGCACCGGCAACGTCACGGAAGCGCAGCAAACCCTGGCGATGCTGCAACAGACCAATCCCGGCGCGCCCGAGGTCCGGCAGGCCGAGCAGGCCGTCCGGATCGGCGCCATCGACCCGAACGCTCTGACCAACGCCCGGCAGCTCGCCCAGCAAGGCAATGACGCGCAGGCCGTCAGCGCCTATCGCCAGATTTTCGGCAATTCGGGGGGGCCGCCGGACTCCCTCGCGGTCGAATATTATCAAACGCTGGGCGGCACGGAGAACGGCTACCAGCCGGCGCTCGCGGGGCTTGGCGACGCCGTCCGCCGCAATCCCAACGACTTGCGCGCCCAGCTCGCCTATGCCCAGGCGCTGACCTACCGGGAGGACACCCGCCTGCAGGGCATCGCGCGCCTGTCGGCTCTGGCCGAAAACCCCTCCATCGGCCCGCAGGCGCGGGACAGCTGGCGGCAGGCGCTCGGCTGGCTGCCGTTCGACCAGTCATCCGTCGCGGCCATCAAGGCCTACCAGGCGCGCTATCCGAACGACCCCACCGCCGCGACCCTGCTCGCCAATGCGCTCAACCCGCCGCATCAGCCGCCAGGGTCGCAATTCGTGAGCGAAGCCTACGACGCCTTTCATCGCAACGACCTGGCCCAGGCTCAGCAGCTGTTCGGGCAGGCGCTTGCCGCGAACCCGAACGATGCCAGCGCCACCGGCGGCCTCGGGCTCGTCATGCTGCGCCTCGGCCGCACGGCGGAGGCGACGACGCTCCTCAAGCGCGCCATGGCGCTCGACCCGAAGCAGGCGGCGGCCTGGCAACAGGCGCTGGCGGGGGCCGCCGTCACCAATCAGTTTGCCGCCGCGCAGGCGCTCAGCAATCGCGGCGACCTGCCCGCCGCCGAGCAGGCCTACCGGGCGCTTCTCGCCCGGCAACCCAGCAATGCCGGCATCAAGATGGCCCTCGCCGGCGTCCTCGCCCGCGAAGGCAACCAAGAGGAGGCGAACAGCCTGCTCGCCCAGGTCGAGGCCAGCGGCGGCCAGCTCTCCGACCAGGCGCGCGCGCAGCTCCTGGCCCAGCAGGCGCAGGCCATGCCCGATGCCGCCGGCCAGATCGCGCTCTACCGCTCGGCGATCGATGCCGATCCGTCGAGCCCCTGGCTCCGCCTCGACCTCGCCCGCGCGCTTGTCAAAACCGGCCAGCCGGCCGAGGCGCAGAGTGTGATGGCCGCGGTCACCGACGTGGCGCGGCCCTCCGACGCCGCCTTGCAGGCGGGCATCATCTTCGCCACTGAAACAGGCAACAGCGCCGAGGCCATCAACCTCATCGAGCAGGTGCCCCCGCGCCGGCGCACCGCCGACATGCGCGCCACCCTCGCTGAGGCCCAGGTGCAGGGGCAGATCAACGCGGCCGTGGCCTATGCGGGTTCGGACCCCGCCGCCGCGCGCCAGCAATTGCTCACCATCGCGGCCCAGCCCGACCCGAGCGGCCAGCGCGGGCTCGCGGTCGCGAAGGCGTTCATCGCACTCTCCGACCCCGCCGATGCGCAGAGCGCCATCGCTGCCGCCGCCAACGCCAACCCGTCGGCCGGCGGTGCGGCGCGACTGCTCTGGGCGCAGGGACTGCTCTCCGCCGGCGATGCCTCGGGGGCCAATGCGCTCCTGGCGACGGTGCCGCCCGGCGACCTCACCCCGGACCAGCAGACGAGCCTCGATGACCTCCGCAACGGCATCGCGGTCCGGTCGTCCGACGCCCTCAACGCCGCCGGGCGCACCGCCGATGCCTATGACCGGCTGGCGCCGGCGCTGATGCAGAGCCCGGACGACCCGGCGCTCAACAGCGCCCTCGCCCGCCTCTATCAAACGGCCAATGATCCGCGCAAGGCGCTCGCCATCAACGAGCGGATTCTGCAGAACGACCCCAACAACCCGGATGCGCGGCGGGGCGCGGTCGCCGCCGCGATCCAGATGGGCGACTACGCGCTGGCCTCGAGCTTCGTGAATGACAACCTGCTGCAGAATCCGAACGATCCGCAGAACTGGATTCTGGCGGCCGACATCGCCCAAGCGCGCGGCCTCAACGCCGACGCGCTGCACGACCTGCGG
>Ga0116230_10001840_pt1 | contig 20339 bp, 15 predicted proteins | sample S1TSphfallax_3_FD_88678 | JGI IMG/M metagenome (GOLD analysis project Ga0116230, IMG submission 88678) | Host-associated microbial communities from peat moss isolated from Minnesota, USA - S1T2_Fd - Sphagnum fallax MG | ecosystem: Host-associated > Plants > Peat moss > Unclassified | place... | reverse complement strand
GCTTCGCGCGGTCGGTGGGCGATTGGCAGGCGCTGGTCGATGATCCGGCGGTGGATGTTGTCGACATCACCGCGCCGAACAAGCTGCACGCGCCGATCTCGCTGGCGGCGCTCGCCGTGGGCAAGCCCGTCTATTGCGAGAAACCGCTGGCACCCACGGCCGATGAAGCGCTCGCCATGGTGCTGGCGGCGGAGCGCGCGGGCGTCGTGACCCAGGTCGGCTTCAACTACATCTGCAACCCGATGCTGGCGCTGGCGCGCGAGATGATCGACGGCGGCGAGTTGGGAGCGATCTGGGGCTTTCGGGGCATCCATGCCGAGGACTTCATGATCAACCGGCGCTCGCCCTGGACCTGGCGGCTGGACCCGGCCGGCGGGGCCGGGGCTATCGCCGATATCGGGAGCCATATCATCGGTCTGGCGCGCTTTCTGCTGGGGCCGATCGACGCGCTCTGCGCCGATGTGGAGACGGTGATCGATCATCGCCCGATGGCGGGCAAGCCCGACGAGATGCGCCCCGTGGAGGTGGACGATCAGGCCCGGCTGCTGGTGCGCTTCGCCCGTGGCTGCCGCGGCACGATCGAGACGAGCTGGCTCTCCTCGGGGCGGAAGATGCAGCTGGAATTCGAGGTCATCGGTGAAAAGGGCGCGCTGGTCTTCACGCAGGAGCGGTTCAACGAGCTGCGCTACTACAAGGTGGAGGCGGACGGCACACGGAACGGCTTCCGGACCATCTGCGCCGGCCCCGAGCATCCGCCCTACGGCGCCTTCTGCATCGCGGGCGGCCACCAGATCGGGTTCAATGACCTCAAGGTCATCGAGATCCGCAACTTCCTCTCCGCCGTCGCGGGCGGGCCTAAGCCCTTCGCGGATTTCCGCGAGGCCTATGAGGTGCAGCGCGTGATCGACGCGGCGCTGCTGTCCTCACGGGAGGAACGCTGGGTGAGGCTGTAGGCGTTCTCGGTCGTCCCGGGTACCGGGTATCACCCTTGAGGCGGCGCGGGTGGCGCGGACAAGCGTCTCACGCCCAAGCGCCCGCCCTTGATCCAACGGACTTCAACCCGCACCAACTCGCCATCCGACTCCTGCAGCGTGAGCCGTGCGCCCGCATTGAACGGATGCGGTATGGTTCTCGCGGCACCGCACATGATTCCGAAACCCTCGTCGGAGACATCGGTGATCTTGCAAGCATAGGCATCGTTCCCCGATGAATCTGGTTCGTCCAGAAGCAGGCGGCAGAACTGGTTGTTAAACTCCACGCCGGTAATGGCCCGTCGCGGCGGACGGTTGACGATGAGGTCGCCTTCCACCGCCGCAAAACGCCGCAGGCCAAAGCTGATACGCTTCTCGATGTCGCCCGCCATCACACTCTCTCAACGAATGGTCCGACGGATTTTAACCCGGCCAGATTGACAGAGGCTTAAGGCGAGCAGAACAGACGTGGTGTGGCCGGAGCTGAAACCTGGCGGAAGGTTCCAGGTTTCAGCTGCCGGCCTCGCCGCAGGGCTTACTTCGCCTTGGTGGGATCCCAGCCCTTGTAGCTGTCGACGTTGTCGATCGTGATCAGCGTGGGCGTCAGCAGGACGATCTTCGCGGGCGGCGCCTTACCGTTGGCGACATCGACCGCGTAGGAATAGGCCTCGGCGGCCATGCCATAGGGGTCCTGCGCCGAGGTCGCCTTGATCATGCCGTCCTTGTTCTTGATCTCGGGCACGATGTCCGGCGCGCCATCGACCGAAGTGATGAAGAAGTCACTGCGGTTCTGCTGCTTCGCGGCCAGCTCAAGCCCGATCGAGGTCGGATCGTTGATGCCGAAGGCGGCGTCGATATGCGGGAAGCGGGTCAGCAGGTTCTGCCCGACCGAGAAACCGCCATCGCGCGAACCCATGGCGTTCTGGTCGCTGGACAGGATCTTGATGCCGGGATACGCGCCGAGCACCTTCTTGCAGCCGTTAACGCGATCAATGACCGAGGAGACCTGCGGGCCGTTGACGATGATGACGTTGCCGGCGTGGTTCGGCAGGTGATCCGCGATGTACTGGCAGGACTGCTCGCCGGCCTTCACGTTGTCGGTCATGACCGTCACGTCGGCGCCGGTGGCGGCGACATCGAATGCGCCGATGGCGATGCCGGCGTTATGCGCCTTCATCAGCGCGGGCGCGATCGCGACGGGGTCCGCCGCGTTGACCATGATCACCTGGGCACCAGCCGCGATAAAATTGTCGATCTGCGTAAACTGCTTGTTGAGATCATAATCGGAGGACACCGCGATGATCTTGGCGTTGGGCGTGATCTCCTTGGCGCGAGCCTGGATGCCCTTGTCGGTTGCCGCGAAGTAGGGGTTGCCGAGCGAACCCACGGTGATGCCGACCACTGTGATGTCCTTGGCCATGGCCGCGGTGGACAAGCCCGCCGCCAGCACCGCTCCAAGCGCGAGCTGGGAAAGTCCGAGACGTGTGAAACTCATTGTCGTTCCTCTTGAAAAAGCCAGGAGACACAAGCGGCTTTGAGCCGCCTCCTCATGCGGGGGTTGATCCCCAGCATGCGAAACTTGGAACCGAGCGCCGGGTTCATGTGCGCCCGTTATGGTCGAGACGGTAGCGGTCGAGTGCTACGGCTCCGATGATGACCAGGCCCTTCACGATGAACTGCCAAATGTCAGAAACACCGGACAGAACCAGGCCGTTCGTGAGAATGGCGATGATCAGCGCGCCGATGAGCGTGCCCCAGATCGAGCCGATGCCACCCGTGAAGCTGGTGCCGCCGAGGATGACGGCCGCGATGGCGTCAAGCTCATAGCTCTGGCCAAGTTGCAGACCGTTGGCCGCGTAAAGCCGCGCGGCGGACATCACGCCGCCGAGGCCCGCGAGAAAGCCCGAGGTGGCGTAAACGAACATCAGGATGCCGCCGACCTTGATGCCGGTGAGGCGTGCCGCATCCGGGTTGCCGCCGACGGCGTAAATTCGCGTGCCGAGCACAGTGCGCCGCAGGATGAACCAGGACACCAGCACGACGATCAGGGCGATGATGACGAGCCAGGACACGCCGAAGAGCGTGGCATTGCCGATGAAGGCAAACGGCAGGCTAGGATTGAAGATGGTCGTGTCGTTGCCCATCAGTCGCGCGATGCCGCGCACGGCGGTGAGCGAGCCGAGCGTTACGATGAAGGGCGGCAGGCGGACGACGGAGATCAGAAACCCGTTGATGCAGCCAAACACAAGACCAACGCCGAGGCCTGCGACAATGCCCAGCATGCCGAGATGGGGAATGAGCGACACGAGCAGCGCGCCCATCGCGGAGGCCGCCAGAATTGAGCCCACCGAAAGATCGATGCCCGCCGTCAGGATGACGAAGGTCATGCCGGCCGCCAGCACTGTGTTGATGGCCGCCTGCTGCAGCACGATGGAAGCGTTGGTCAGGCTGAAGAAGCGGGCATTCTCGATGCCGAATCCGATGCAGAGCAGGATGAGGACCGGGAGCATACCGGCGAACTGGAACCAGTTTCGCAGCCTCTGTTTGTGCGTAATGTCGGCCTGCCGGGCGGCAATCGGCTCACTCACAACGTCTGCCATTGTTCTTCACCCCTTACCTTGGTCGTCCCGTGCAGAGCGCGATAGCCGGGCATTGCTGCAAGAGCAACACCGTAGCGATTTTTACCTCAGGCCGCCTTGGCGGCTGATACGTCGGTCGCGAGTTCCATAATCGCCTCTTGCGTAATCGGCGCATCGGCGTGACTCGTCACCTCGCCGACCAGCCGCCCATCGCGCATGACCACCACCCGGTCCGACACGCCGATCACCTCCGGCAACTCGCTAGAAATGACAACGATCGCCGCACCGGTACGGGCGAGTTCATCGATAATGCGGTAGATTTCCGATTTTGCGCCGACATCGACACCGCGCGTCGGCTCGTCGAGAATGAGAACCCGCGGGTTGCTTTCGAGTAGACGGGACAAAAGCACCTTCTGCTGATTGCCGCCGGAGAGGCTTCCGACATTGATCTCGGCGTTGGGCGCGCGGACGCCGAGCTTCTTGATCGCGGCGGCGGCGCGGCGCTTGGCGGCGGCGAGGTTGAGGATGCCTCCTGCCCGCGCATCCTCGTCGAGGACATTGATATTGACGTTGCCGCTGATGCTCATGTCGAGGAAGAGACCGAGGATCTTGCGGTCTTCGGTGAGATAGACGATTCCGGCGTCGATCGCCTGGCGGGGATTGGTGATCGAGCGCTCCGTGCCATTCACGAAGACCTGGCCATGCTTCTTCGGATCGGCGCCATAGATGAGCCGCGCCAGTTCGGTGCGCCCGGATCCCACCAGCCCGGCAATCCCCAGCACTTCGCCTTCAGCCACGCTGAAGGAACAGTCATGCACGCGCCTGCCATCGTCGATGTTGCGCACTTCGAGTGCGATCTTGCGGTCCGTCTCCGGCGCGCGATGCGCCTTGGTGTAGAAGGAGGATTGGTCACGGCCGACCATCATCCGCACCAGGGTCTGCGCGCTCAACTCCGAGCGCATGAGCGTGCCGACCATCGAACCATCGCGCAACACGCTGACGCGATCGGACAATTCGTAGACCTCGCCCATCCGGTGGCTGATGTAGATGATCGCGATGCCCTCGGCTTTCAGGGTGCGGATGATGGTGAAAAGCTTTTCCGCCTCGCGCGCCGACAGGCAGGTCGTTGGCTCATCCATGACGAGGATGTGCGGATGTCCGGCCAGCGCACGGGCGATCTCGACCAGTTGCCGTTCGGCGATGGAGAGCGACACGACCTTGGCGGCCGGGCTGAAGGGAGCCGCCAGACGATCGAGATAAGGCTGCGCGGCGGCGTTCATCGCCGCGCGATCGATCATGCCGTTCTTTCGCTTCTCCTCACCGAGGAACATGTTCTCGGCAACGGTGAGATTGGGAGCCAGGGCAAGCTCTTGATAGATCACCGCGATGCCGCTGCGCCGTCCGGCCTGCGGGCTGCCGATTTCGAGCGGCTTGCCGTCGATGCGGATCTCGCCGCCGGGATCGGCGTGATAGGCGCCGGACAGAATCTTCATCAGCGTGGATTTGCCGGCGCCATTCTCCCCCATCAGGGCATGGATTTCACCGGGATAGGCCGTGAGCGACACGTTGGTCAGCGCCTTCACGGGACCGAAGGTCTTGCTGATCCCGCGCATTTCGAGCGCGACGGATTTGGCGGGCACACCCGCGTCTGTGGCGACGCCGGAGGGCTCGGGCACAAATGTCTCGTTGCTGGTCATTCCCTCACCTTCTGGGCAATTGCCCTGCCCTTACGCGAAGGTGAGGTTTGGCAGCAGACGCGCTAAAGTCAAGCCATCCGAGCGCGGTAGGCTAAGTCGGGCTATCCCAGCGTCGGCATGATGAACTCGGCTCCCGCCCGGATTCCCTTCGGCCAGCGCGACGTGACCGCCTTGTAGCGGGTGAAGAAGCGCACGCCCTCCGGCCCATGCATGTGGTGATCCCCGAACAGGGACCGCTTCCAGCCACCGAAGCTGTGGAAGGCCATCGGCACAGGAATCGGCACGTTGATTCCGATCATTCCCGCCTGCACGCGATGCGCGAAATCCCGTGCCGAATCGCCGTCGCGCGTAAAGATCGCGGTACCGTTACCGAACTCGTGCTTGTTCACGAGATCGAGCGCCGTGTCGAAGGTGTCCGCGCGCACCACCGAGAGCACCGGGCCGAAGATCTCTTCCTTGTAGATCTTCATTTCGGGCGTCACATGGTCGAACAAGGTGCCCCCGATGAAATTGCCTTCCTCGTAGCCCTGCAGCTTGAGGCCGCGACCGTCGACGACGAGTTGAGCCCCCTCGGCCTCGCCCGCATCGATGTAGCCGGTCACCTTGTCGAGATGCACCTTGGTGACGAGAGGCCCCATCTCGTTCGTGTTGTCCGTGCCTGGCCCGATCTTCAGCGCCCGCACGCGGGGCGCCAGCGTCTCGACCAGCTTGTCGCCAATGCCGCCGACCGCGACCGCGACCGAAATCGCCATGCAACGCTCGCCGGCCGAGCCATAGGCCGCGCCCATCAGCGCGTCGACCGTCTTGTCGAGGTCGCAATCGGGCATGATGACGGCGTGGTTCTTGGCGCCGCCCAGCGCCTGCACGCGCTTACCGTGCTTGATGCCCGTATTGTAGATGTATTCGGCGATCGGCGTGGAGCCCACAGAGCTCACGGCATGGATGCCGGGATGCTCCAGGATCGCATCCACGACTTCCTTGTCGCCGTGCACCACGCCGAACACGCCATCCGGCAGGCCAGCCTCCTTGAGCAACTCGGCAATGAGCAATGAGGCGCTGGGGTCGCGCTCGGAAGGCTTGAGGATGAAGCAATTGCCGCAAGCGAGCGCCGTCGGCAGCATCCAGAGCGGCACCATGACCGGGAAGTTGAAGGGCGTGATGCCGGCGCAAACGCCCAGCGGCTGGCGCATGGAATAGGCGTCGATGTCGCGGCCTGCCTGCTCGGTGAAATCCCCCTTCAGAAGCTCGGGCGCGGCGGTTGCGTATTCAACCACATCCATGCCGCGGGTGACCTCGCCCAGCGCGTCCGACAGCACCTTGCCGTGCTCGTCGGTGATGATGGCGGCGAGCTTCTTCGCGTTCTGCTCGATAAGGTCGCGGAAACGGAACATGACGCGGGCGCGGGCGAGCGGCGTGGTGGCCGCCCATTTCGGGAAGGCGGCGGTCGCGGCCTTGACGGCCGCGTCCACATCGGCCGGCGTGCCGAGCGCGACGCGGCGGGCGACCGACCCATCGGCGGGCTGGTACACATTCGCGGTCCGGGTCGAGGTGCCGGAGGTGAGCTTGCCCCCGATGTAGTGCTGGATCGTTTCCATGATCGTCTCCAAAGGAGGGCTAGTCGGTTACCAGGTGAGGAAGGCGTGATCGGGCGACATGGTGAAGCGCCACTCGCGCACCGGCCCGGCCATCACGTTGAGATAGAACAGATCAAACCCGTGCGGCGCACCCACGGGATGATAGCCGCGCGGGACGAGCACCACATCGCGGTCGCTCACCGCCATGGTCTCGTCGAGTGAGCGGTCATCGGTATAGACGCGTTGCAGCGCGAAACCAGACCCGCGCTTGAGGCGGTGATAGTAGGTCTCCTCCAGGTAGGTCTCGCGCGGCGGATCATTCGTGTCGTGCTTGTGCGGCGGATAGCTCGACCAGTTGCCGCCGGGCGTCACCACTTCCACCACGAGCAGGCTCTCCGCCGTGCCGGTGTCGGGCAGGATGTTGCGCACATAACGGGTGTTGGTGCCCTTGCCGCGCACCTCCTCGCCCACTTCGGAGGGCGGGATGATACGGGCGGGAAGCTTCCCCTCGGCCGGCGAGGCGCAGACGGCGACCTCGGCCGCCGTCTCGGCCTCAACCGTCCAATGCGAATGGGCGGGGATATAGACCGACCAGGGCAGGCCATCGAAGACGGAGGCGCGCTCGCCGAGCAAGCCGAAATCCTGATCGCCGGCATGGATGCGCACGCGCCCGGTCAGGATGACGAGGCACACTTCCGTGCCGTCCGTCGGGCGGGAGACGACCTTGCCCGGCGGCAATTCGAGCACGGAGAAGCCGACATAGCTCCAGCCGGCGCTCGCGGGGGTGACGTGGTGGATGAAGCCGTCCCGATCGGGCGCCTGGGGATGGACGAGAAGCCTGGACATCACAGGAGCCCCGCTTGCTGCAGATAGGAGGTGAGGTTGGCGTAGCCCCGGCTGGCATAGGTGAAAGGGTTAGCCTTGGCCGGATCCTGCTCGGCCTCCAGCACCACCCAGCCGTCGTAGCCGGGCAGGTTGCGGAAGATCGAGACGAAATCGATCGTGCCGTCGCCCGGCACCGTGTAGACGCCGTTGAGGACGCTCTTCAGGAAGCTCCAATCCTCGGCCTCGCTTTGCGCGCGCACCTCGGAGCGGATATCCTTGGTGTGGACATGGGAGATGCGGTCGCGATAGCGGGCCGCGAGGGCGGCGGGGTCGGACCCGCCCCAGACGGCATGGCCCGTATCGAGCAGCAGATCGACCGAAGGCCCGGTATGGGCCATGAAGGCGTGGATATCGTCCTCGCTCTGCACCACGCTGCCCATGTGATGGTGGTAGACGATGCGCATCCCCTGCTCCACCATCCGGTCGCCCAGCGCGGTGATGCGGTCTCCGAACAGCTTCCAGCCCTCGCCGTCGAGGCGCGGCCGGCGCGAGAGCGGCGTTTCGATCTCGCCCTGGATGGTGTTGGAAGTCTCGCAGAACACCATCTTCGTGCAGCCCTGGGACTTCAAAAGGTTCAGGTGCTTCGTCATCGCCGCGAACTCGGCCTCGGCATCGCGCGTGAGCAGCTTCGCGGAATACCAGCCCGAGATGCAGGCGAGGCCATGGGGCGCGAGCGCCGCCGTCAGCGCCTCCGGTGTCCGGGGGAACTTCTTGCCGAGTTCCAGACCCACGAAGCCGATCTGCTTTGCCTCCGAGAGGATCGTTTCGAGCGTGGTGTCCCCGCCCAGCTCGGGCATGTCGTCATTCGCCCAGCAAATGGGGTTCGCCCCGATGCGGATAGCCATGGGTCAGACTTCTCCAAAAAAAGAAAGAGGCGTTCCATCCCGGGGAGAGGAACCGAAAACCTTCATCAGTTGCCGATGAACTGGCGATCAACCGCGGCAACGTAGCGCTCGCGTGCCGCCTTGACCTCCGGGCGGACGGAGACTTCCGGCACCGCCACATCCCACCAGTGGCCGCCCGCATCCGTGCTGATCAGCGGATCGGTGTCGATGACGACGGCGTAGGTGCGGTCGCTGGCGCGCGCGCGGGCCAAGGCCGGCCCCAGCTCGGCGAGGCTCGCCACTTTCTCCGTCACCGCGCCCAGGCTGCGGGCGTGCAATGCGAAATCCACCTCGGGCAGCACCTCGTGGACACTGTCCTTGAGCAGGTTGTTGAAGCCCGCGCCGCCCGTTTCCTGCTGCAGCCGGTGGATGCAGCCGTAGCCGCGATTGTCGAGGATCACGAGGACCAGCTTGTGGCCAAGCATGACCGAGGTCGCGATCTCGGAATTCATCATGAGGTAGGAGCCGTCACCGACCATGACGAAGACCTCGCGCTCGGGCTGCGCCATCTTCACGCCGAGGCCGCCGGCGATCTCATACCCCATGCAGGAGAAGCCATATTCCATGTGGTAGCCGCCCGGCGTCTGGGCCTGCCATAGCTTGTGGAGCTCGCCCGGCAGGCCGCCAGCGGCGCAGAGCACGACATCGGTCGGCAGCGACTGGTGCTGCACCGCGCCCACCACCTGCGCGTCGGAGGGCAGCGCGTTGCCCTGTTCGATCGGTGCCGCGGTGTAGGTCTCGGCGAGCCTGTACCAGGCCGCCTTGGTCTCGGTCGCGCGAGCGGTCCAGGCGGCGGGAGCCGTCCAGTCGCCCAGCGCCGCGCCCAGCTCCATGAGCCCGGCGCGGGCATCCGCGATGAGCGGCTGCGCATTGTGCTTGCCAGCGTCGAAGGGCTGCGTGTTGAGGCCGATGATCCGCCGGCCCTCGCCCTGGAACAGCGCCCAGGAGCCGGTGGTGAAATCCTGCAGCCGGGTGCCGACGGCCAGGATCACATCCGCCTCGGCCGCGAGGTCGTTCGCCGCCGCCGTGCCGGTGACGCCGATGGCGCCCATGTTCATCGGGTGGGCGGTGGCGAGCGTGGACTTGCCCGCCTGGGTCTCGCCGACGGGAATGCCGTGGGACTGCGCGAAGGCCGCGAGCTCGCGCTCCGCCTCGGAATAGAGCGTGCCACCGCCGCATATGATGAACGGACGCTTCGCCTCCCGCAGCAGCGTCACGGCAGCGCCCAGTTCGCGCGTGTCGGCGCGCACCCGGCGCCGCGACCAGATCCGCTCCTCGAAGACATGCGCCGGGAAGTCGAAGGCCTCCGCCTGCACGTCCTGGCACAATCCCAAGGTGACGGGGCCGCATTCGGCGGGGTCCGTCAGCACCTCCATGGCGCGCGCGAAGGCCGGCATGATCTGCTCCGGCCGCGTGATCCGGTCGAAATAGCGCGAGACCGGGCGGAAGGCGTCATTGGCGCTGATGGTCCCGTCCTGCCAGGACTCGACCTGTTGCAGCACGGGGTCGGGACGGCGGGAGGCGAAGACGTCGCCGGGCAACAGCAGCAGCGGCAGGCGATTGACGTGCGCGACGGCGGCGGCGGTGACGAGGTTGAGCGCGCCCGGCCCGATCGAGGTGGTGCAGGCCATCACCCGGCGGCGCCGCAAAGCCTTCGTATAGGCGACGGCGGCATGGGCCATCGCCTGCTCGTTATGCGCGCGAAAGGTCGGCAGGACATCGCGCACGCCATGCAGGGCCTCGCCCATGCCGGCGACGTTGCCGTGCCCGAAGATCGCCCAGACACCGCCGAAGAACGGCACGGTGTGGGCATCCCCGGCTGGCGTTTCGATCGTGGTCTTCTGGGCTGCCATGGCACGGACGAGGGCCTGTGCCATGGTCAGGCGGATTTTGCGCATCGCGAGCATGTCCCGTTCTTCGTGTGGTCTTTTTTAGGCGGCTTTGGCGCGGCGGCCGTCGGTCCAGGCCGTGACGAGGCTGGCGAAACGCTCCGCCATCTGGTCCACCGCCTCGGCATCCGAGATTTTGCCCCCGAGCCAGGCGCGGGCCGGATCGATATGGATGGTGCGGCCCACGGCGAAGCCCTTGACCACAGGCACACCCGCGCAGGCGCGGAAGGATTCGACGAGGTCGGCGAAGGGCGCTTCGAGACCGAGGACCATGACGCCCCGGCAGTAGCTGTCGTTCCGCGAGACGGTTTCGCTGATCGCCTCCCATGCGGTCACACTCTTCTGGGGTTCGAGCTTCCACCAGTCGGGCTTGATGCCGATGTCGTAGATGCGCTGGATCACGCGCGGAATGGTGTCGTCCGCAAGCGTGCCGTGCTTTCCGGCGATGATCTCGATGAGCAGGTCGCGGCCCAGCGTGCGGCAGGCGTCATAGGCGCGGGCGAGTTCCCGCTCCTGCCGCAGCCTCAGCTCCTCCGGGTCATCCGGGTGATAGAAGCAGAGGCATTTGATGACCTGGGCCGTCGGCCATTCGATGAGATGCGTGCCGAGGCTGCCGCCATATTCGAAGTCGAGCGGGCGCGAGCCGGTGAGTTCCACGGGGCGCGCGACCCACAGCTTGTGGTCCGCCGCGCGGAACAGCGCTTCCCGCCCGTAGCGGCCATCGATGAACATGCCGAAACCGGGCCGCCCGTCGGCGACACGGGCTGCCGCCTGCACGGCGAGCACCTTGAAGTCGCTGATCCGCTCGAAGGGGGCGCCGACCTCGCGGGCCACCGCCTCCAGCTGAATGCGATGGTCGATGGCGAGGGCCATGATGCCCGGCGGGCTCGCGGGCCGCGTTGTGGCCCAATGGACATGGTTGATGGCCTGGTCAAGCCGCAACGCCCGGTGCGGGCTGCCATTCGCCAGAAAGAACTGCAGCTCGGGGAAGGTCGGGATCTCCGGGGAGCAGAGCAGGCGCGAGACGGCGAAGGCGCCGCAGGCATTGGCGTAGGCGCAGCAGGTTTCCAGCGGCTCATCGCGCAGCCAGCCGCGCAGGAAGCCCGACATGAAGGAATCGCCCGCGCCGAGGACGTTGTAGACTTCGACGGGAAATCCAGGGCCCCTCACCCCGTCATCCAGGCTGGCAGGGATCGCGCCGGGGAAGACCACGCAGCCCATGGGTCCGCGCTTGCAGACGATGGTCGCCGAGGACTTCGCGCGGATGGCGCGGATGGCTTCCAGCGTATCCTCGGAGCCGCCGGCCGCGTGCAGTTCCTCCTCCGTGCCGACGATGAGGTCGCACTGCGTGAGGACGGGCGCCAGATGGGCGGTCACGGTATCGGACCGGATATAGCGCGCTTCGCCGGCGTCATGTCCGGCGAGCCCCCAGAGGTTCGGCCGGTAATCCACGTCGAAGATGACTTTCCGCCCGTTGGCGCGAGCGATACGGATCGCCTTGTGCTGGGCGGCGGCCGTGCCCGGCTGCGCGAAATGCGTGCCGGTGACGACGATGGCGCCGGCGGAGGCGATGAACGCCTCGTCCACGTCATCCTCGCAGAGGGCCATGTCGGCGCAGTTGTCGCGATAGAAGATGAGCGGAAAGGTATGGCTGTCGCGCACGCCCAGGATCACCAGGGCCGTCAGGCGCTGCTTGTCCGTGACGACGCCGGCGGTCTCGACGCCCTCGCGGGCCAGTTGCTCCAGGATGAAGCGGCCGACCTGCTCGTCGCCCACGCGCGTCAGCAGCGCCGACTTCAGGCCCAGACGCGCGGTGCCGACCGCGATATTGGCGGGGCAACCGCCGATGGCCTTGCTGAAAGACCCCATGTCCTCCAGCCGGCCACCAATCTGTTGACCGTAGAGATCAAGCGAACAGCGACCGATCGTGATGAGGTCGAGCGTAGGAGCGGCCATGGGAACCTCTTATCCTTGGCAGGAAGGCGCCCATCCGACAGTTACAAGCGGGCGGTGTCAGCCGGTCGGACGTTTCCTGAAAGCGGCTTCCGGCCGCCTTTGCTTGAAGTAAATAAAATCACTATTCCAAATTCCTGTCAATACGATCCATATGTTCTTTTTTCTGTGCCGATCGAACGGGACGTAGATCGCCGGACCGCTGGCTGACGGTCGCCACCGCCAGGGTTGTGGCGACCGCGAAGCTGGCCGAGAGGGAACGGAAGCCAGAGTAGTCAGCCTCGGCGACCTCCAGCCAGACATTCGCGACCTGCACCAGGGGCGAGAACGGCGAATCGGTAATGCCGACCACGGGCACCCCGCGCTCGAAGGCGGCGCGGGCCGAGGTCAGCGTCTCCCCCGCATAGGGCGTGTAGCTGACCGCGAGCAGCGCATCCTCGGCGCCGATGAGATCGGCCTGGCGGGAGCCGAGGCCGCCGAGCTGGTCGATGAGATCGCACCGCGCGCCAAGCTTCTGCAACGCATAGGTGAGATAGACGGCGACCGGAAAGGCGCGGCGCACACCCACGACATGGATGGTGCGGGCGCGGGCCAGGAGATCGACCGCCTGCTCCAGGGCCTCGACATCGACGCTCTGGCGGAAGTCCCGCGCGGAGGTGCAGGAGGCCTCGACCAGCCCATCGAGCAGGCTGAGGACATCGCCGCCGTGCGCGCCATCATGCAGCACTTCCAGCCGCGTGTTGTAATCGGGCCAACGGTCGCGGGCGTAGGACTGGAACACGAGCTGAAGGTCGGAGAAGCCGGAGTACCCGAGCGCCTGGGCGAACCGGATCATGGTGGAAGGTTGGACCTGCGCCTTGCGCGCGAGTTCGGCGACACGGCCGAAGGCGATCTCCTGCGGATGATGGATGGCAAAATCAGCCACCTGCACCAGGCGCTTCGGCAAGCGGTCCCGCCGCTCGAGAATGAGTGTCCGCAGTTCACGGAAATCGCGCGGCGCCGCAGCTGCGTCGAGATCGGCGGCGGTCAGAGCCGCCTCATCCTCGGCGTCCTGCTGGGCCTGCGGCATCTGGCCGTCTTCCATCTCCATCCTGTCTGATCCCCCGTTGACAAGCGATACTCCAAATGGAATATCCCTTCCATATATTCCGCTAAGAAATAAAAACGCTCCAAGCGCACACCGGCAGCCGGTAGCTCAGCGACCTGAAAGACAAGATCATGATCCGCTTCTCCGTCCTCGGCTGTGGCCGCATCGGCACCATGCATGCCCGCAATCTGGCCCGGCATCCGAAGGCGCGCCTCACCTCGGTCTTCGACGTCTTCACCAAGGCGTCAGACGCGATGGCGGCCGAGTTAGGTGTGAAGGCTGCCGCCTCCATCGACGAGGTGCTGGCCGACCCCGCGGTCGACGCCGTACTAATCGCCACGAGTACTGATACGCATGTCGATCTCATCACCGCGGCGGCCAAGGCTGGCAAGGCGATTCTGTGTGAGAAGCCCATCGCGCTCGACATGGCGAAGGTGGAACAGTGCTGGGCCGAGATTTCGGGTCTCAACGCGACGGTGATGATCGGCTTCAACCGCCGCTTCGACCCGTCCTTCCGCGCGGTGCATGACCGCCTGACGGCGGGCGAAATCGGCCGTCTGGAGCAGATCGTCATCACCAGCCGGGACCCCGCCCCGCCGCCGATCAGCTACATCAACGTGTCTGGCGGCTTGTTCCGGGACATGACGATCCATGACTTCGACCTCGCACGCTATTTCGCCGGAGATATCGTCGAGGTTCACGCCTTCGGCGCCAACCTCGTCGACCCCGCGATCGCAGCCGCCGGCGACATCGACGCCGCCATGGTGACGCTGAAGGCGGCCTCCGGCGCACTGATCCACATCAACAACAGCCGGCGCTGCAGCTATGGCTATGACCAGCGGCTGGAGGTATTCGGCGAGAAGGGCATGCTGCTGGCGGGGAACAAGACGGCGACGACGGTGCAGGCCTTCTCCGGCGCCGGAACCGCTCAGGGCGACGTGGTGCTGCCCTTCTTCATCGAGCGCTATGCCGATGCCTATGCCAATGAGATCGCCCATTTCGTCGAGAGCGTGGCGGCCGGCACGGTGCCGCTGACGAGCTTCAAGGATGGCGCCGAGGCGCTGCGCCTGGCGGATGCCGCGATCGAAAGCCTCAAGACCGGCCGGGCCGTGACGGTCGGCTGAGCACGGCCGAAGCGTATAGTCCTGTGGACGAATGCAGAATGTTGTTTGAGTGAAACGGATTTTTCTGTGGATATCCGGCGGGGAGAGCCTAGCCGGGAAGTCCGTTTTTAGTTCGTATCGGTAGGGCCGATGGCCGAAGCCGGTTTTCCCCGGCGCCCGCGCCAGCGCTCACAGCATCGCAGGAGACCTCATGACCCTCACGCTTCAGCAAGCCAACGCCATCATAGCCGGAGCCCTGGATAAGGCCGCCGAGCTGAAGCTGAAGCCGCTCAGCGTGGCGGTTCTGGACAGCGGGGGACACCTTATCGCGTTCCAGCGCCAGGACGGATCATCCCTGATGCGCTTTCAGATCGCGAACGGGAAAGCCGCCGGCGCCCTGGCCTTGGGCGTTTCATCCCGGAAGATCGCCGAGATGGCCGCGGAGCGCCCCTCCTTCATCGCCTCCTTGAACAGCATCGCCACGGCCGGCGTGGTTCCCGCCGCGGGGGGCCTTCTCCTGGCCGACGAGACGGGTGCCGTGATCGGCGCGGTCGGTGTCACCGGCGATGTCTCGGACAATGATGAGATCTGCGCCCTGGCGGGCATCGCCGCATCCGGCCTGTCCGCCAAGCAGTGAGCGGAACGCTCACGTGGGAGGTTCGGTCAGTCAGCCGCGCGGCATGACCGGGCGCACCATCTCGAAAAGGCTCGTCACCTCGGCATAGTCCCCGCGATAGCCGCAGCGGCCGAGCGGGCGGGCGCCGGCCGTATCGAAGATGCCGTTCTTGAGGAAGGCCGGATCGATGTGCACGCCAACGATCTGGCCGATCACCATGTAGTTCGACGATTCGACCCCGCCGATGCCGCGCAGCCGCTGGATCGAGACGGATTTGCACTCCAGCGCCGCCGGGGCTGCCGCCACGCGCGGCGGCCTGACGAGAACGGAGGGCGCCTTCTCCAGGCTCGCCAGTTCCATCTCGTCGACCTCGGGCGGAACCGAGGCGGAGCTCAGGTTCATCTGCTCCGCCAGGAACCGCACCGCGAGGTTGGCGACGAACTCGCCCGTCTCGGAGACGTTGCGCACGCTGTCCTTCCAGCCGTTGCTGCTGAACATGACCATCGGCGGATCGTCCGAGACCATGTTGAAGAAGCTGTAGGGGGCCAGATTGACCTTGCCCGCGGCGTCGACGCTGCTGATCCATCCGATCGGCCTGGGGGCGATGATCGCCTTCAGAGGGTCGTGCGCCAGCCGATGGCCGGCCGGCGGCTCGTAGAAATGCGATTGGGTCATGCTCTGCTCCTTGTCCCGGGCGTGGCGCTGGTATCCTGTTTCGCGCGAATCGCCTATCAGCATGGGCCATGGCCGGCGCGCTCTCGCACATCCGTGTTCTCGATCTCTCCCGTGTGTTGGCGGGCCCCTGGGCCGGGCAGCTGCTCGGCGACCTTGGCGCGGATGTGATCAAGATCGAGCGGCCGATCACGGGGGACGACACGCGCGGCTGGGGTCCGCCATTCCTGAAGGACGCCGCGGGGCAGGATACGCGTGACGCCGCGTATTTCCTCTGCGCCAACCGCAACAAGCAGTCGGTGGCGATCGACTTCACCCGGCCCGAAGGCCAGGCCCTGATCACGGCGCTGGCGCGTGACAGCGACATCGTCATCGAGAACTTCAAGCGCGGCGGCCTGAAGCCGTACGGGCTCGACTACGCGTCGCTGGCAGCCGCCAATCCGCGGCTGATCTACTGCTCCATCACCGGCTTCGGGCAGACCGGCCCCTATGCCGACCGCGCGGGCTACGACTTCCTCATCCAGGGCATGGGCGGGCTGATGAGCATCACCGGCCGCCGGGATGGCGAGCCAGGCGCCGGGCCGCAGAAGGTGGGCGTCGCCGTGACGGACATCCTCACCGGGCTCTACGCCTCCAACGCGATCCTGGCGGCGCTGGCCTATCGGGAGGTTTCGGGCCTCGGCCAGTATATCGACCTCGCGCTGCTGGATGTGCAGATCGCGAGCCTCGCCAACCAGACGATGAACTATCTGGCGACGGGCCGCGCGCCGGTGCGGATGGGCAACGCGCATCCCAACATCGTGCCCTACCAGGATTTCCCGACCGCGGACGGCGCCATGATCCTGGCGGTCGGCAATGACAGCCAGTTCGCCAAGCTGGCGCTGGTCGCCGGGCATCCGGAATGGGCGGTCTCCCCGCTGTTCGCCACCAACAAGGCGCGGGTCGCCAACCGGGCGGCCTTCGTGGAGGCCTTCACCGCCGTCTCGGTGACGCGCACGACGCGGGACTGGATCGCGGCGCTGGAGGCGGCGGGCGTGCCCTGCGGGCCGATCAACACGCTGGCCGAGGTCTTCGCCGACCCGCAGGTGGTGGCGCGCGGCATGGAAATCCGGATGGACCACGCGGCGGGCGCGAGCGTGCCGCTGGTGAGCAACCCGATCCGCATGTCGGAGACGCCGCCCGAGTACCGGCGCGCGCCGCCGGTGCTCGGTCAGCACACCAGGGCCATTCTGGCGGAGCGGCTGGGCCTGGACGAGGCGGCGATCGCGGCGCTGGCCGAGCAGGGTGTCATTTGAAGACGGAGTGAGCGGATGACCGAGATCCCCATCATCGACAAGTCCGGTGCCGGCTGGGCGGCATCCGGCCATCTGAAGACGGGCGCCTGACGGATGCCTCTTGACCTCATCGTTCGCAACGCGACCCTTCCTGACGACCGGACCGGCATCGATATCGGCGTGGCCGGCGGGACCATCGTCGCCATCGAGCCGAAGCTCGACGCGGAGGCGGCGACCGTCATCGACGCGGAGGGGCAGCTGCTCTCGCCCCCCTTCGTCGACCCGCATTTCCACATGGATGCGACGCTCTCGCTCGGCATTCCACGCATCAACCGCTCCGGCACGCTGCTCGAGGGCATCGCGCTCTGGGGCGAGTTGAAACCCCTGCTGACTCATGAGGCGGTGGTGGAGCGCGCGCTCCGCTACTGCGATCTCGCCGTCGCGCAAGGGCTGCTTGCCATCCGCAGCCATGTCGACATCAGCGATCCGCGGCTGATCACGGTCGACGCGCTGATCGAGGTGCGCGAGCGGGTGAAGCCCTATATCGAGCTGCAGCTGGTGGCCTTTCCGCAGGATGGCTACTTCCGCTCACCCGGCGCGGTGGAGCTTCTGCGCGCCGCGCTGGACCGTGGCGTCGATATCGTCGGCGGCATTCCGCATTTCGAGCGCACGATGGCGGAGGGGAGCGCCTCGGTGGAGGCGTTGTTCCGCCTCGCGGCCGATCGCGGGTTGCCCGTCGACATCCATTGCGACGAGAGCGACGATCCGCTGTCCCGCCACGTCGAGACGATGGCGGCCGAAACGGTGCGCTACGGCCTGGGCGGACGGGCGACCGCGTCCCACGTCACCTCGATGCATTCGATGGACAACTACTATGCCTCGAAGCTCATCGCGCTGATCGCTGAATCGGGCATGAACGTCATCGCCAATCCGCTGATCAACATCACATTGCAAGGGCGGCACGACACCTACCCCAAGCGACGTGGCATGACGCGCGTGCCCGAGCTGCTCGCCGCCGGAGTGCCGGTCGCGCTCGGCCAGGATTGCACGATGGATCCGTGGTATTCGCTCGGCTCCGCCGACATGCTCGAGGTGGCGCACATGGCCGTGCATGTCGCGCAGATGACCGCGCCGAGCGCCATGCGCGCCTGCTTCGAGGCCGTGACAGGCCATGCGGCGCGGGTGATGGGCCTGACGGGCTATGGCATCGCGCTGGGCGGCCGCGCCGATTTCGTGCTGCTGCAGGCACGAAGCGCGGTGGAGGCGGTCCGTTTGAAGCCGACGCGGCTGGTCGTGGTCAAAGGCGGCCGGGTGATCGCCCGCACGCCGCCCCGGCGGACGGCGCTGTTCGTCGACGAGCGTCCCGCGCTCGTTGATCCGGCCACCTATGGTCTTAAGATCACGAACTAATTATTACGGTCTAGTCTCGTAATATTACCTGTGTGCAAGCCCAGAATGGATGACTTCACTCATTTTTGTTATCACGTTTCGTTGCGGAACGATGATTCGGGTGGCCTAATCGTCCGTCAACGGCGTATTCTCTTCCAGACCATCAAAGGCTAACACCCGCAGTATATGGTTACGATATAGAAACTTCTTCCAGCTAGTTCTATCTTCTTGCCAGCTAGTTCTATCTTCTTGATAGATCAGGCCGCGCCAGCCACGATGCGTCCGGCATTCACTCCCGAGGCGGACTGGCCTGATTGCCGCTGAGGCCGCTTGATTGCCTCGTCATTTCAATAACTCGCAACCGCATTTTCACTTCATCAGGGCCGCAGCCCTCTCGACGCTCGGCCGTTCGGCGTACGGCTTGCCCGTGCGATGAACAATTGCCGAGATCCAGCGTCATAGGTCTGTAACCGGCGTTTGGCTGCGCAGCCGCTGAACGCAATCCACGGAGAATTGGCTCAATGTCATCTACAGCCATGCGGACGTCCGCATTCATCGGCACCCTCGGTGTGAACACGCACATCCCCTATACCGACGGTGGATACGCGAACCTCAACAACGTCATTGCGGATATCAAATACCTTGGCATCGCTCAGGTGCGTGATGGCATCAGCAACGGCGATGGTGGCTCCGCGCCGATATCGAGCTTCATCACCGTCGCGCAGTCCGGCGTGCACTTCACCTTCATCATGGAAGTAACGACCACCGCCGAGCTTCAGGCCGATCTCGCCCTGGTGGACCAGGTGAACGAGGCCGTGCCGGGCAGTGTGACAGCGGTCGAGGGACCGAACGAGATCAACAACCAGCCCATCACCTACAATGGGGTCGGCGGTCTCCAAGGCGCGGTCAACCTGCAAACCGCTCTCTACAGCATGGCCCATGCCGATCCGAACCTGCCGGGTATCGCCGTGGACTACTTCACCGGCTACGATGCGGGCGGTGTGGCAGTAGGCCCCAATCCGGCGACCACCAAGGGCCTTGCGGATTACGACACCCAGCATCCCTATCCGAACAACGGGAACCCGCCCGAAGAATGGGTGAACCGGACGCAGGCGCTGCCGAATGAGACCCCCGCGACCGGCCCCGCCGTCTATACCGAGACAGGCTACAGTACCGACGGCGGTACCGGGGGCGACGTTAACGCTGATGTGCAAGCCCGGTACACGCTCGATCTGCTCATGGACGATGCGCAGAGCGGCATCGCCCATACCGATCTCTACGATCTCATGGACGCGTATGCGCCCGGCTCACCGCAGGGCGATGACGGTTTCGGCCTGTTCGACTACAATAACCAGCCCAAGGAAGCCGCCACCGCCATCCGGAATCTCACCAGCATCCTCGCGGATCCGGGCGCCAACGCGGCCAACTTCACGACGACGCCGCTCACCTATTCGGTCACCGGCCTGCCCGCCACCGGCAACAGCATGGAGCTGCAGAAATCCAGCGGCGCCACCGACATCGTCGTCTGGAACGAGCCCGAAATCTGGAACGAGGCAACGGGCACCGAAGTCACCGCACCCACGCAGAATGCCACGGTCAATCTCGGCGCCACCTACCAGACGGTGAAGGTCTTCGACCCCCTGACCAGCACCAGCCCGATCGCCACGCTCTCCAACGTCAGCAGCGTATCGCTGGGCCTCACCGATCATCCGCTGATCGTCGAGGTCGAGCCAAGCACGGTCACGCCGCCCCCGCCACCGCCGCCG
>Ga0116230_10001839_pt1 | contig 20340 bp, 19 predicted proteins | sample S1TSphfallax_3_FD_88678 | JGI IMG/M metagenome (GOLD analysis project Ga0116230, IMG submission 88678) | Host-associated microbial communities from peat moss isolated from Minnesota, USA - S1T2_Fd - Sphagnum fallax MG | ecosystem: Host-associated > Plants > Peat moss > Unclassified | place... | reverse complement strand
GCGCTTCCAGCGCCATCATCATCGACGCCACGAAACCCGCGCCGCCGACGCCGTATCCGCCGCGCGTCAAAGTGCCCGACGACGCGGTGAACGCGGTCGATCTGACGACGATGACGGATCTCACGGCCGACAACGCGCTCTTCGCGCACGAGAGCGGACTGGTCAGTCGTTAGCGCGCATCACGCCGTACCCGAACGGCGCGATGCGAGGCGGTCTTAGGAGGCTTTTTTCTCCGCCGCCGCTGCGTCGGCCGCAGCCTTCTTGCCCTGTTCGATCAGGGCTTTGACCTTCTGGCCGCCCTTCTGACCGATCTCTTCGTAGAACGACGGGCCGTAACGATCGCGAGTCGCCTCGCCGCCCTTCTTGCCGCCCTTTTTACCGATGGCTTCGTAAAACGCGTGGCCGTGAGCTTTTTTCGTAGCCTGACCACCCTTGCGGCCGATCATCTCGTAAAACTCGGGACCATACTTTTTCTTGACGGTCTCGCCGCCTTTTTGACCGGCCTCGCGGACGCTCATGCCGGGTTTACGTTCTGGGGTGGTGGACATGACTTGGAAACCTCATGGGATAGCTTCGAACCTACTCGACTAACGTAAGCAGACATCCGAAAGTTGTGCGTTCTTCGTCAAGTTTGACTGCTTGGGTCAGACTTTACGCGCGGTTCGCGAAGTTTGTAGGCTCCGGCGCTCCGCGCTCGAACGTGGTGGAGCCTATGGCCTGGCGGGTGCTGGTCGCTGACGACGACCCCGAGATCTGCACGCTCATCAAGACGATCCTCCGGAGTGCGTCGTTTGAGGTGCAGACATGCGCGGATGCAGAGAGCGCTTTGATCCACTTGCAGCGCGACAAAGCGTACGACATCTTGATCAGCGACTTTATGTTACCCGGGATTTCTGGGATCGAACTGATTACGATGGTCCGGGCCAGTCCGCAAACCGCCAAGATTCCGATTTTGATGATCAGCGGACACAGCAATTACGCGATGGACGCACGCGCGAAGAGCGCCGGGGCCGATCATTTCCTCAACAAACCGTTCACGCTCTCGCAACTCCGTTCGACCGTAACGGCGCTGGCGTCGAAATATCGACCATTGACCGCCGCCGAAGAAGCCGCAATTGCGGCGAAATCGGCACCGAAGCCGGCGGAAGCAGCCGCGGTCGACGCAATGCCGAGCTCGGTCATTCGCGTGACCTCGGCATCACCTCTGACGGATCCGCAGTCGAAGCCGGGCACCACGCGCTGATCGTCGCGTGAATCGACCGTGACGCCCGAGGCGCTGATCAAGGTTGCCGTCGTCGCGCTCTCGCTGGGCCTCGACGTGTTCGCCGTGAGCGTCGGCGTCGGCATGCGCGGCGTGCCGGTGGCCCTGCGCTGGCGGATCGGCCTGGCCTTCACCACCGCCGAAGTCTCGATGACGCTCATCGGCGCCGGCCTCGGCGCCGTCGCCGGTCGCCTCGTCGGCAGCGTCGCCGGCTATCTCGGCTTCGCCGCGCTCGCCGGCGTCGGCATCTACATGCTCGTGGAGTCCGCACGCGAGAGCGAGAGCGGTGGAATCGACTTCTCGCGCGGCTGGGGGCTGTTCCTCGGAGCGGTCTCGATCAGCCTGGATTCGCTCGGCATCGGCTTCTCGATCCTCTACATCGGGGCGCCGCTGATCGTCTCGCTGGTGACGATCGCGTTCGTCGCCGCGTCTTCGACCACGCTCGGCCTCACGATCGGCCGCGTGCTGGGGGCGCGGGTCGAAGAATCCGCCGAACGATGGGCCGGCATCATCTTGATCCTGACCGGCCTCGGCTTCGCCGCCCTGAAGCTCTCCGGCCGGGGCTAGCATCCCTCGACCGGGGGGAATCGGTTTCCGCGATGCGGGACGAGGGCCGTCGACCGGCGCGCCGAACGTGCGTCGATTCTCGCGAGTCGGAGGTTCCCGCTGCTCACGTACGTCGTGCGTCGGACGTTGCAGAACGTTCCGCTGCTGCTGTTGATCTCGATGATCATTTTCGGAATCCTCAGCCAAGCACCGGGCGGTCCGCTGACGCCCTATCTGCAAAATCCGCACATCACCGAGGCCGACATCGCGCGGCTCAAACACAACCTGGGCCTCGATCAGCCCGTGCCGATCCAGTATCTGCATTGGCTCGGCCGCGTGGTCACGGGCGATTTCGGCTATTCCACGTCCAACTCCGAATCGGTGACCGACGCGATCCTCGAGCGGATGCCGGCGACGCTGGAATTGATGTCGACGGCGCTCGGCATCTCGATCGTGCTCGGCGTGCTCTTCGGGATTCTCTCGGCCGTGCGCCAGTACTCGTGGGTCGACTACACGATCACGACGCTCGCGTTCTTCGGGCAATCGATGCCCGTGTTCTGGTTCGCCTTGATGCTGCAGCTCGCGTTCGCGGTCACCGGCATCACGGCGTTCGGCTACCACATCGCGCTACCGTCGTCGGGCATCTCCTCGAGCGACACGTTCGATCTGGGCGACCGCATCGAGCACCTCATCTTGCCGACCATCGTGCTCTCGCTCGCGTATCTCGCGAGCTTCAGCCGCTTCATGCGTTCCTCGATGCTCGAGGTCATCCACACCGACTACATGCGCACCGCCTCGGCCAAGGGACTCTCGCGCGTGAAGGTCATCATGAAGCACGGCTTTCGCAACGCGCTGATTCCGCTCGTCACGATCATTGCGCTGACGCTGCCCGACCTCGTCGGCGGCGCGGTGGTTACCGAGACGCTCTTCGCGTGGCCCGGCATGGGCCGCCTGTTCATCAACGCTCTCGGCCAGTTCGACTTCGCGGTGCTGATGGGCGTGCTCGTGCTCGGCGCGTTCTTCGTCGTGTTCTGCAATCTGCTCGCCGACATCGCCTATGCGTGGCTCGACCCGCGCGTGAAGTACAGCTGATGATCGAGGGGGAACCGGCGCTCATCGACGTCCGCCAGACACCGGGGCTTTCGGAGGAAGCGGGCACGGAGGTGAGCCGCAATACCACGTGGCGCCGCTTCCGGAAAAATCGCGTCGCGTTCGTCGGCGCGGTGATCCTGTTGCTGATGGTGCTCTTCGCCGCGGTCGGCCCGCTCGTGTACCCGGTCGATCCGAACGCGATCGATCAGGTGCATTGGACGGGCTATCCGCTCGCGCCCGGCGTCGCCGGACACGTGCTCGGCACCGACGAGAACGGTCGCGACCTGCTCGCGCGTCTCATGGCCGGCGCGCAGATCTCGCTCACCGTCGCCGTCTCCGCGGTCGTGCTCTCGGTCGTGATCGGAACGGTGCTCGGTGCGATCTCGGGTTTCTACGGCGGCTGGATCGACTTCTGGATCATGCGCGCGACCGACGTCGTGCTCTGCATCCCGCTGCTGCCGTTGTTGCTCGTGCTCACCGCGATCGTGTCGGCGACGTCGAACAAAGCCAGCCTCAGTTTCGTGGTCATCGTCGTGCTGATCGGCGCGCTCTCGTGGCCCGGCATCGCGCGGCTCGTGCGCGCATCGTTCTTGAGCCTGCGCGAACGCGAGTTCGCCGAGGCCGCGCGTGCGATCGGCGACAGCGACGCGCGCATCATCTTCCGCCACTTGCTGCCGAACGCGGTCGCGCCGATCATCGTCTCGGCAACGCTCGGCATCGCGGGCGTCATCCTGCTCGAATCGACGCTGTCGTTTCTCGGCTTCGGCATCCAGCCGCCGCAGGCGTCGTGGGGCAACATGCTGGCCAACGCGCAGTCGACGATCACGATCGCACCGTGGGTGGCAATTTTTCCGGGACTCTGCATCCTCATCGTGTCGCTCGCGATTAATTACCTAGGTGACGGCCTCCGCGACGCCCTCGACCCCAACCAGCGCTGACCCGAACTTCGTCAAGCTCGACGTCCGCGCGATCTCACTGCTCGGACTCGGGCACGTCTCCGACGACATCAATCAGAGCTTTCTGCCGGCGCTCTTGCCGCTGCTGGTGGTGTCGTTTCACCTGTCGTTCAAAGCGGCCGGCATCCTCGTGTTCGCCCAAGCCGTCAGCTCGTCGTTCGTACAACCGGCGATCGGCTATCTGGCCGACGCGCGGCCGATGCCGTGGCTCGCGGGCGTCGGGCTCTTGCTGGCCGGCGGCGGCATCGCGGCGATCGGCTTCATGCCGAGCTATGCGCTGATCTTCGCGTGCGCGCTGATCAGCGGCCTCGGCGTCGCGATGTTCCATCCCGAGGCCGCGAGGTTCGCCAACCTCGCGAGCGGAACGAAGAAGGCGTCGGGCATGCGCTGGTTCGCGGTCGGCGGCAACGTCGGCTTTGCGATCGGACCGGCCGTCGCCACCGTTGCGCTGCTCGCGTTCGGCATTCACGGCACGTTCGTCGTCGCGATTCCGGTCGCGATCATGGGCACGTTGCTGATCCTCTCCACCAAGCGTTTCCGCTCGTTCTTGCCGCGGTTGAAGAAGGGCGCGAAGGCGCCCGCGCACGTGCCCGACGACTGGTCGGCGTTCGGCCGGCTCACCGCGTTCGTCATGGTCCGTTCGACCGCGTATCTCGGTCTCGTGTCGTTCATACCGCTCTACTTCGTGCACGTGGTGCACGTGTCGCCCGCGATCGGCGACTCGGTGCTCACCGCGTACTTGCTGGCCGGCATCGCGGGCACGATCGTCGGCGGGCCGCTCGCCGACCGTCATGGCCGCCGCCCGGTCATCTTCGTGTCGATGGCGGCGACGCTCGTGTGCGTTGCGTTGCTCGCGCTGACGACGAACGGCACCGGCGTGCTCCCCCTCGTGGCCGGCTTCGTCTTCGCGCTCGCGCTCGGTTTCTTCATCGCCGGATCGCAAGCACCGACGATCGTGCTCGCGCAAGACTACCTGCCGAACCGGCTCGGCATGGCCTCCGGCGTCACGCTCGGCCTCGCGGTCTCGGTCGGCGGCATGTTCTCGCCGGTGCTCGGCGCGATCGGTGACCGCTTCGGCCTGCACGCCTCGATGCTCGCGATCGTCGCGTTGACCGCGATCTCGCTCGCGATCGGGCTCACGATGCCGGCCACGGAAGCGCGCCGCGCGCTGCTGCTGGGCCGGCGCGCCGCGCCCGTGACCTAGCATCCCGAGCGCTCCCCGAAACCTTCCCGGCGCCCGACCGTACGTGCTCGCATGAGCGAGCAGCGCGAGCGACGATCGCCGTGGTGGTACCGCCAACGCGGGACCATGTTCGGCGTGATCTACGGCCTTGGGTTCTTTTTCGGCTACCTTACGTTCGGGGGTGCGGCGCCGAAGCCGGTGCTCGAACTCTGGGGCGATCGTGCGGGTATCGCGATCGTGTGGGGGGCCGTCGCGTGCGCGTTCGCGGCCTGGCTCTGGCGCGCGTCCGGCACGGCTTTGCTGCACCGCGACGTCGTGTTCGCGCGCGACGTGCAGCGCGACCGGCTGATCGTCGCGGGCGTCTTCCGCCACGTGCGCAATCCGCTCTACCTCGGCAACCTGTTCATGGCGCTCGCGATCGCGGTGCTCGCGCCGCCGCTCGGCTTCGCGATCATCACCGTCGGCAACGTCGTCTTCTGCGCGATGCTGGCGGCGGAAGAATCGCGGCTGCTCGCCGCCGACTACGGTCCGGTGTACGAAGCGTTCCGGCGGGCCGTCCCGGCGTTCGTGCCGCGCTTGACGCCGGCAGACGTGCCGGGCAGCGTTGCCGCTCGCCCCGATTGGGGTCAGGGACTGCTCGGCGAGGGTTTCTGCCTCGGGCTCGCGGTCGCGCTCGTTCCGCTGGCCCTCGAAGGCGCGGCCGGACTGCCCGCGTTCTATGTCATCTGGATAGCGTCGCTCGTGGTGTGGGCGGCGGCGGGCTGGCTGGCAGGGCGCCGGCGCACGAGCGGCAGAGCCCGCTGAAGGTGATCGATTCGGTGCGGATCCGCACGCCGTGGCTCGATTCGAGCGCGGCGAGCGCGGCCGGATCGCAGGCGTAGTCGACGTCGGCCACGTCGCCGCAGCCGGTACAGCGGAAGTGGGCGTGCGGGCTCGTCGCCGGTTCGTACATCGCGGACCCCTCGCCCGAGATATCCAATTTCAAGACCAGGCCGAGTTCGTGCAGCCGGGCCAATCCGCGGTGGACCGTGGTGAAACCGATGCCCGGGCGCCGCTCGCGGGCGCGCTGATAAATGTCGATCGCCGAAGCGTGGCGACCGGCGCCGTATGCTTCGACGACGTCCAACACCAGGCGGTAATTTGCGGGCATCTTGGGGCTTGACTCGGGCATGGCGCGGGGAGTACGCTCCTTAGCGTGGGTTGAAAATGATTTTCATTTTCAGTCCATACAGCGAATAGTACAACAATGTTCTCAGGAGGACAAGCCGAGTGTCTGCAAAGGTCGGGCAACCCGCGCCCACGTTTAAACTTCCGAGCACCAAGGGCGCGACGAGCGCGAAGAATCTTGGCGCCGAGATCAGCCTGTCGGATTACAAGGGCAAATGGCTGATTTTCTTCTTCTATCCGCTGGACTTCACGTTCGTCTGCCCGACGGAAATCCGCGCCCTCTCGGATCGCCTCGAAGAGATCAACGACCTCGACACCGAGGTGCTGGGCTGCTCGACGGACTCGATCCACAGCCACTTCGCCTGGCTGAACACGCCGGTCGAGAAGAACGGCATCCAGGGCGTGAAATATCCGCTCGTTGCCGATTTCACCAAGGAAACCGCCCGTGCGTACGGCGTGCTCGAGGAAGCGGCGGGCATCGCCCAGCGCGGCCTCTTCATCATCGATCCCGACGGCGTGCTGCGCTACTCGGTCGTCACCGCGGATAACGTCGGCCGCAGCGTCGACGAGACCCTGCGCGTGCTCCAGGCCCTCCAGACGGGCGGGCTTTGCCCGGCCGAGTGGGAGCCCGGGAAAGCGCTGCTTTCGGTCAACTAATGCCGCTCCGGACGAAGTCGCCGCTGCCGTCGCTCGACGGCGCGGCGGCGTGGGTCAACGGCCCCGCACCGACCGCCGAGGATCTCGACGGTCACCCCGTGCTCGTGCACTTCTGGTCGCTCAGCTGCTACATCTGCCACAACGTGGCCGACGTGGTCGCCGGCTGGCGCGAGAAGTACGGCCCGCAAGGGCTCAAGGTCATCGCCGTCCACCAGCCCCGCTCGGCGGACGAACTGGACGTGGCCAAGGTGACCGAAGACGCCCACGGTGAGATGGGGATCACCCAGCCGTTGGCGGTCGACAGCACGCACGCGATCGTGAAGCAGTTCCAGAACGAGTTCGTGCCGGCGTACTACGTGTTCGACCGCAATCACGAGCTGGTTCACCGGCAAGCCGGTGATCGCGGCTTCGAACGGCTCGAGCAGAAGATCGAAGAGGTCCTCGCGCCCGCCGGAGCTCCCGCACCGTAAAGGGCGGGAGCAAGGCTTGAAAGGTCAATCACGATGCGCTAAGGTATCGTGGTTGACCTCATGTGCGCAGGTGGCGGAATTGGTAGACGCACTAGCTTGAGGTGCTAGCGCTCGCAAGGGCGTGCTGGTTCGAGTCCAGTCCCGCGCATAAGAACAACTCTCGGTTCTCGGGTCAGTACGTGGACTGCACCTGCAGATAGAAGCCCTGCTGGTTTGCCGCGTTGAGCGGCAACACCGGGCCCACTTGACCCAGGTTGAGGTATGCGGCCGTTAGCGCAAAGCGCTTGTTCGGCAGGTAGCTCGTGAAGATGTCGAACTTCGATTGTTCGCGGATGCCGTAGACCGCAGCGCTGATGTTGTTGGGTGCGAAGCGGTACTCGCCGCCGAAGACGACCTGCGGCGTGAGGTACGCTCCCAGAGAAAACTCCGGCTCGAACGCGTAGGCGTTGTGGCCGTTGGCGCCGCCGCCGAAGCCGAGTAACCCGAATTGATTCGCGCGCGTCGCGCGCAAGGTCGCATCCGCTACCACCGTCGTGCCGGCGATCTTGGTCACCTCGGTCACCGCGAGGTAGTAGTCGATGCCCGATGTACTGCTGATCGCGTTGTCGGCCCTGAGCGTATCGACGATCGGACCGCTGACGTTCTTCACTTGCACGCCGATCGCGATGGCCGGCCGACTCCGCGCCGCATCGGACTCGACCAGCGCGAACTTCGCGCCGATGACCGACTGCGCGAGGTGCTCGGAGAGCCCGAGCGCGTTACCGGCATTCGGATAGGCAAGCCACTGATCGCCGAAACTCAGCTCGAGCCGTTTCAGCACCGTCCCACTCACTCCGGCGGCTTGTAAGAGCACGTCCTGCGTGCTGACATACCAGTACGATAGCTGCGGCGAGTCGGGGGCCTCGATCGCCCACGGCGTGAGGCCACCGCCGGCCGCGCCCTCAACCTCCGTCGGCGCTGCGTCGGCACGCGCGCCGACGAGCGAACACGCTGCTAGGCAAAGAGACGCAGCGAGAATGACTCGTCGAACGACGGCGCGCACTACGTTCGCACGGCCGGCTTGACGCTCGGTGCTTCGCCGCGTTGAGCTGCCTGTGTATCGGAGCGGATCGTCGGCACCTTGGCGTAGTCGATAACGACGCGCCCGGCGACCGCGCCACGTTTGAGCCGATCGAACACATCGTTGATGGACGCGAGCGGCGCGAGCTCGACATCGGCACGCACCTTGCCTTCATCCGCGATCGCCAGCGTCTCCGCCATGTCTTCGCGGTTGCCGACGAACGAGCCGCGGATCGTGACGCAGTCGGCGACGACGCCGAACAGCGGCACCGGAAAGTCGCCCGGCGGCAAGCCGACGAGGACGCAGGTGCCACGCTTGCGCGTCATCTCGATGCCTTGTTTGAAGGCCGGTAGCGAGGGCGCCGTGATCAGCACGCCGTGAGCCCCGCCATCGGTGGCCTTCTTCACGTCGGCTGCCGGCGTCAGCGACGTTTTCGCGTTCACGCCCACATCCGCGCCGAGCTTTTTCGCGAGCGCGAGTTTCTCGTCGTCGACATCGACCGCGCAGACAGATAGTCCCATGAACTTCGCATACTGGATCGCGAGGTGACCCAAGCCGCCGCAGCCCGAGATCGCGATCCACTGGCCCGCGATCGCTTCGGTCTGCTTGATGCCTTTGTAGGTGGTGATGCCGGCGCAGATGAGCGGTGCGGCTTCGGCGGCCGTGAGGCCGTCCGGAATGTGCGCGACGTAGTTCGGATCGGCGAGCAGATACTCGGCGAAACCGCCGTTCTGCGTGTAGCCGCCGAATTGCGCGTCCGCACAGATCGGCTCCCACGCCGTCAAGCAGTATTCGCAGTGGCCGCACGCGGAGTAGAGCCACGGCACACCCACGCGTTCGCCCTCCTTCACGTTGGTGACACCCGCGCCCACGGCGACGACGCGTCCGATCGCTTCGTGCCCGGGAACGAACGGCGGCGACGGCTTGAGCGGCCAGTCACCATCGGCCGCGTGAACGTCCGTGTGGCACACGCCGCACGCCTCCGTCTTCACGAGGATCTCGCCGGCGCCGGGCGTGGGAATGGGAAGCTCTTTGAGCACCAGCGGTTTGCCGAACGCTTCGACGACCGCGGCTTGCATCGTACCGGCCATGAGTGACTCCTAATGATTGCGTGGTGAGCGGGTGAAGATGAGGGAACGGACGGTCAGGCGGCGGCAGCGCCGAGGCCCTTGACGGCCTCGATCATTTGGCCGAGCACCGCAGCGGCATCGCCGTAGACCATGAAGGTATCCGGTGCGTAGAAGAGACCGTTGACCACGCCGCTATAGCCTTTGCCCTGGCCGCGCTTGACGACGTAGGCCTTTTTCGCTTGATCGACGTTGAGGATCGGCATGCCGTAGATCGGCGACGTCTTGTCGGTGCGCGCTGCGGGATTCACCACGTCGTTCGCGCCGATCACGAGCGCGACGTCCGTCGTCGCGAACTGATCGTTGATGTCGGCCATCTGCACGATCATGTCGTAGGGAACGCCGGCCTCCGCGAGGAGCACGTCCATCTGGCCCGGCATGCGGCCGGCGACGGGATGGATCGCGAACTTGACGCTGACGCCCGCCGCGACGAGCAGCTTGACGAAGTCGTAGAGCTTCTGCTGCCCTTGCGAGACCGCGAGGCCGTAGCCCGGCACGATGATCACGCTCTTCGCGTACCGCATGTCGATCGCGGCGTCGCTCGCCTGAACGGGTTTTTCTTCACCGGTGATCGTGCTCGGCTTCTGCCCCTTCGCCGCGCCGAAATGTTTGAAGAGCACGTTGAACACACTGCGGTTCATCGCTCGAGCCATCAGCAGCGTGAGCAAGGAGCCCGCCGTACCGACGACCATCCCGGCGATCATCAGCGCCGGATTTTGCAGCACGTAGCCCTCGAGCCCGACGGCGATGCCGGTCGCCGCGTTGTAGATCGAGATGACGACGGGCATGTCGGCGCCGCCGATCGGCAGCGTCAGCATGATGCCGAAGACGATCGCGCAGAGGAAGAGCAGCGAAATGAGCACGGGGAGCGCCAGCAACGACGGTCCGCCGGCGACGGAAACGACGATGGCTGCGCCGATCGCGAACGCGACGGCAACGATCACGACGTTGAGCCACTGCTGACCGCGAAACTGCAACGGCGCGTTGAGGATGCCGTCGAGCTTCGCCCACGCGATCAGCGAGCCCGAGAGCGAGAGCGCGCCGATCACGGCGCCGAAGAGCGTCACGATGAGTTGGATCGTGCCGTTCGCACGACCGCCGAAGAGCTCGACCGCGGCGATCGCGGCCGCGGCACCGCCGCCCATGCCGTTGTAGATCGCGACCATCTGCGGCATCGCCGTCATCTTGACGGTCTTGCCGCTCCACCACGCGATCGATCCACCGACCGCCATCGCGACGATTGCGAGGCCGAGGTTCGTCCACAGATGCGGCTGCGCGGCCGGCTCGACGCGAACGCCGTAGAGAAATGCAGCGACGACCGCACCGAGCATGCCGATGCCGGCGACACGAATCCCGGACGCCGCGGTTGCCGGCGACGACATGCGCTTGAGGCCATACATCAGGAGCAGCGCGGCAACGAAGCCGGTGAGCGCGATGATCGCTTGTGAGATCGAGATCAACATGTCGAATCGCTACGCTTTCTTGGCATGGTGGATCGCACGCCGACGCTTGGCGTGATGCGCCGGCACCGGCGTGCTCGACGTGAACATCGCGAGCATCCGCACCGTCACCGCATAGCCGCCGGCAACGTTGCCGGCACCGAGCAACACCGCGACGAACCCGATCGATTGCTCGAGCACGCTCGTTGCGTTGAGGAGCACGAAGAGACCACCGACCACGACGATGCCGTGGACGAAGTTCGAACCCGACATCAGCGGCGTATGGAGAATCGCCGGCACGTTGCCGATGATCACCCAGCCGGCGAAGGCGGCGAGCATGAAGATGTAGGCACCGGCAAAGACGTTGACCGTCATCTGAGTATCCATGGTACGTGCGGAATCCGTTCAGGCCACGTTCGCGGCGGAGGGAGTGCCGTGATGATGGACGGCTTGGTCGTACATCGCACCGGCATGGGTGAGGACGGTCTTCGCAAGCACCTCATCGGTCCAATCGATCGTGATGATGTTGTTCTTCATGATGAGCGCGAGGAAGTTGTACTGATTGTTGGCGTAGAGCGTGCTCGCGTCGTTGCCGAGGAGCGAGGGCACGTTGAGCGGCGCGACGATCGTCACGTTGCCGATCTTCGCCGTCTCACCAGGCACCGTGTCGGCGCAGTTCCCGCCGCCCTCGGCGGAGAGATCCACGATCACGGCACCGGCTCTCATCGCGGCCACCTGCGCCGTGCTGATCAGTTTGGGCGACGGCTTGCCGGGGATCGCGGCGGTCGTGATGATGAGGTCGGCGGCGGCGATGTGCTTGGTGAGCACGCCGTTCACGGTCGTCTGCTCCGCGGCGGTGAGCGCCCGTGCATAGCCGCCCTCACCGCGTGCATCGACGCCCGTATCGACGAACGTCGCGCCGAGCGAGCGGGCTTGTTCGGCCGTTGCCGGACGAACGTCGTAGCCCTCGACCGCCGCACCGAGACGATGCGCGGTTGCGACGGCCTCGAGCCCAGCGACGCCGAGGCCCATCACGAGCACCTTGGCGGGACCGAGCGTTCCACCCGCGGTGGTCATCTTCGGCAACACGCGGTTCATGTGCGTGGTGCCGAGCTGCACCGCGTAGTAGCCCGCGAGCGCGGACTGGCTCGAGAGTGCGTCCATCGCTTGGGCGCGCGAGATACGCGGAATGCGTTCCATCGCAAAGCACGTGATCTTGCGCCGTAACAACTCGTTGATGAGATGCTGCTGCTGTTCGGCGTAGACGAACGAGAGCAGGATCGCACCCTCGCGCATCTCGCCGATCACCTCGAGCGCCGGTGGCTGCACGCACAGCACCACGTCGGCAGCGCCGACGAGGGCCTTCCGATCCGCGATGAAAGCGACATCCGTGTACGCCGCATCGGGGATGTCGACCGCGTCGCCGGCCCCGGACTGCAGGTGCAGTTTCGCGCCGAGCTTGATGAGCTTCGGCGCAACCGCAGGCACGAGCGCGACGCGGCGCTCGTGCGACTGGGTCTCTTTGAGGACGGCGACGTTGACGAACATCAGGCGTGTTTCGGAACCGTGGCCGGCGCTTCGATCTTGCCGAAACGCACGAGCTTCTTGTTCACGAACTCCTGGATGCCCATGTCGCCGAGCTCACGACCGTAGCCGGAATACTTCACGCCGCCGAACGGCAGCTCCGCATCCGACCACGAGATGTTGTTGACGAACATCATGCCGGTCTCGACCTGGCTCGCGACGCGCTGACCGCGGGCCTCGTCCTTCGTCCAGACCGATCCGCCGAGCCCGAAGTCCGAATCACTCGCCAGCGCGATTGCCTCGGCTTCCGTTTGCACGCGGAAGAACAGTGCGACCGGTCCGAAGAACTCTTCGCGAAAGGCCGGGTTCGCCGGCGTGATGTCGGTGAGGATGCTCGGCTGCATGAACGAGCCGGAGCGATCGATACGCTTGCCGCCGAGTGCGAGCTTCGCACCGTGCGCGACGGCGGCATCGACTTGTTTGACGAGATCGACCAACGCGGATTCACTCGAGAGCGGACCGAGCGTCGTCTGCGCGTCCGCGGGATCGCCGGGCTTCAGCGCCGCGAGCGCCGTCTTGAACTTCGCGAGAAATTCGTCGGCGATCGATTCGGCGACGATGAAGCGCTTCGCCGCACAACACGTTTGGCCGGCGTTGTACATGCGTCCCCACACGGCCCACGGGATCGTGACGTCGAGATCCGCGTCGTCGAGCACGATGAACGCATCGCTGCCGCCGAGCTCCATCGAGGACGGTTTGCAGTTTGCCCCGGCGCGGGCTGCGATGCTCTTGCCCGCAGCGACGCTGCCGGTCAAGGCGACGCCCTTGATGCGCGGATCGTCGATGATCGTATCCGATTGCGAATGGCCGATCAGCAAATTGGTGTAGAGCCCGGGCGGGCCGCCGGCATCGATCCAGAGCTTCTCGAACGCAATGGCGCACTGCGGCACGATGCCGGCATGTTTCACCATGATGACGTTACCGGCCATCAAATGCGGCCCGGCGACGCGCGCTAGTTGATAGTACGGGAAGTTCCACGGCTCGACGCAGAAGATGATCCCGATTGGGCTGCTCTCCATGTGCGCGTGGCCGACCTTCGGATTCAGCTTCACGGGTGCGAGGAAGCGCTCTGCGTTTTTCGCGTAGTACGCGAGAATGTCGGCGCTGAAGTTGACCTCGTCGCGCGACTCACCGATGCGCTTGCCCATCTCGAGCGTGGCAAACTTCGCGAACGTGTCGAACTGCGCGTGCATGAGTTCTGCGGCCCGATTGACGACGACCGCTCGCTCCGCATAGGTCTTGTGGCGCCACGTTTCGTAGCAGGCCTCGGCGGTTACGATCTTCGCTTCGAGTTGTTCGTCGGTCGTCGGCACGAACGTCTTGACGGTTGTGCCGTCGAACGGGTTGACGCTTTCGTATTCGTGAGTGATGTGGAGCGTCTGAGCGGCCATCTGCGACTTCTTTCGGCGATCCGCCGGATGGCGGAGGGACATCACTCTAGTCGCATCGCGTACGGAGAGGTATCGTGCCTTGTGGGGATTGCGCGGCGCCGGGAACCTGGTACGTTCGTCGTGCGATCGCTGCGATCGTCGGGCACGGGCTCGCGCCTGCTGACACAGGGAAAGGTCAACCGAGCAATGCTCGATACGAAGCACGAAACCGCGGCGACCACGATGACGACGGCTGCGGTGTTGCACGCACCCGGACGGATCGCGACGGACCGGCTCACGGTCGAACAGCGCGAACTTCCGCCGCTGCGCGCCGGCGACGTGTTGGTTGAGGTCCGCGCCTGTGGCGTTTGCCGAACCGATCTCAACATCGTCGAAGGTGATTTGGCACCGCACCATCCGACGATCGTGCCCGGCCATCAGATCGTCGGGATCGTCACCGCGGCCGGCCCCGGCGTGACGCTCGCGATCGGAACGCGCGTGGGCATATCGTGGCTCGGCGGCACCGACGGCACATGCCGCTTCTGTCGCGAAGAACGCGAGAATCTGTGCGATCATCCGGTGTATACCGGCTACGACGTCGACGGCGGCTACGCACACGCCGTCGTCGCTCGCGCTGATTTTGCGCACCCGCTGCGCGACGAGCTCGACGACCTTCACGCAGCACCGCTCTTGTGCGCGGGCATCATCGGATTTCGAGCGCTACGCGTCGCGGGCGTGCAGCACGGCGAACATGTCGGCCTCTACGGCTTCGGCTCGTCGGCGCATCTTGCGTTACCGATCCTCAAGAGCTGGGGATGTTCGGTCTCGGTCGTCACGCGCGGGGCGGATCATCGGGCGACCGCAGAGCAGCTCGGGGCCGACTGGGTGGGCAACGAGAGCGCGCGTCCGCCGCAGCCCCTCGATCGGGCGGTAACCTTCGCGCCCGTTGGCGCCGTCGTCGTCGCTGCCTTGGCAGCGCTCCGCAAGGGCGGCGTGGTGGCGATCAATGCGATTCACCTCGACGGCATCCCACGGTTCGATTACGATTCGCTTTTGTGGGGCGAACGTGAGATTCGCAGCGTGACCAACATGACGCGTGCCGATGCGCACGACTTCCTCGAGCTTGCCGCCGACCTGAAACTCACGCCCGCGGCGCGGTCATTTCCGCTCCAGCGAGTCAACGACGCGCTCAGAGCCGTCGATGGCGACACGATCGACGGATCCGCCGTGATCACGATGACCTGACCGAGGGCGACATGCGAAGAGCGTCGTCCACGTGTGCCGAGCGACCATGAGATTCTCGTTCGTCTCCATCACGCGGACGACAACGGCGGTTCCGTCGGCCGATACGATCGGTGCCCCCGCAGCGTTGCGCGCCGGATCGACATGCAGATCGAGGAATGCGAGGCCTGCGGCGATCTCCGAGCGCACGGGCGCGGCATTGGTGCCGATGCCGCCGGTGAATACGAGGGTATCGAGACCGCCGAGCACGGCGACCAATGCTCCGACGTGCTTTCGGGTGAGGTACACGAAGAGCTCGACGGCCTCGGCCGCGGCGGCGTCGGTCGCTCGCCGTTGCAACAAGAGTTGCATGTCGGCACTGATTCCCGACACGCCGAGCAGGCCGCTTCGTCGCGTCAGGACGTCCTCGAGCGCCTGCAACGTGTAGCCGCCCTCGCGCAAGAGATGGAGCGAGATCCCCGGATCGAGATCGCCCGGGCGCGTTCCCATCATCACGCCGCCGAGCGGACTGAACCCCATGGTCGTATCCAACGGTTGGCCATCCCGCATCGCGGCGAGGCTTGCGCCGTTGCCGAGATGTGCGACGATCATGCGACCGCGTGTTCCGGCATCGCCAAGTTGACGAACGATCGATTCGTACGAGAGCCCATGAAATCCGTATCGTCGGATCCCCGTCGCCCAGAGGTCGCGGGGCAGGGGCAGGCGTTGCGCGACCGTCGGCATGCGGCGATGGAACGCCGTGTCGAAGCAGACGGCTTGCGGCACGTCGGGCAGCGTTCGTTCGATCTCGCGGATGGCGGCCAGAGCGTTGGTGAGGTGGAGTGGATCGAACGGCACGAAGCCGGCCAAACTGGCGAGGAGTTCGGGTGTGACGCGGGCGGGCGCCTCATGGGTCGGGCCGCCATAGACGAGTCGGTGACCGATGGCATCGACGCTCACGTCGAGTTCGTTCAAGCTCGTCAGGAGCGCAGCGATCGCCGTTTGCTTCGCAAGTGATCGATACGTTACCGCGCGATCCGACGTTCGGTTGTCACGGATCCAGAGCGTCGCGTTTGCCGCGCCGAGCGCGTCGATTCCGCCGTCGAGCACGGACTGCTCCGCATCCCGATCGACGGCAAGGACGGCGAATTTCAGTGACGACGATCCGAGATCGATGCTCAGGATCGTTCGTCGTTCGGGAACGTCTACCACCGCCAGCCCCTCAGTCGTGCGTCGCTATCGGGAGTCTAGCATCCGGCTGCGACCGCCGACTACCGTGTATTTCACGATACCGGACGCGCTCGAAGCGTGCTCCTCTGCGAACGACGGGGTTTTCTTTTGCCCCCCGGAATGTGCTCTTGCGATGATGCCGAGCCGGGGCATGTTCTCTCGACGAACGTTAGCAGCGGTCGGTGTCATCATGCTCGTGTGCGCCTGCGGTGGCGGGGGCGGCGGCAGCCGGTCAGCCGCGGTACCGGCGGCGGTCGCGACGGGCAAGGCGGCGATCTCGTCGGTGAACATCAGCCTGACGATTCCCGCGCGCTCGACCCTCAGCCGCCGCCGCGCGACCTACATCTCCCCGAGCACGCAATCGATGCAGTTCACGGCGTTGCCCGGCTCGATCGTCACCGATGTGAACCTCAATGCGAGCGTCTGCACGACCAGCGGCACGAGCGGGGACAAGTCGTGTACGTTCGCCGTGAGCGCGCCCGTGGGCAACGACACGTTCACCGTCGTCGCCTACGATCAGCCGTACACCGCCGGCATGTTGGGGAGCGGCGCGCACGCACTCTCGGGCGCGAGCTCGTTCGCCGTCACCGTGACCGAAGGCGCCGCGAACGTCAGCGTCCCGCTGATCACCGGCGGCGTCCCCGCGACCGTCGGACTTTCGCTCGGCGGCGGCGTGTCGTCGATCGCGTACACCGGTGCGACCTCGACCGCCCTCACCGTCACCGCCTACGACGCCGACGGCAACATCATCATCGCGCCGGGTGCCTTCTCCAATGCGAGCGGCACCGCGACTCCGCTCACGATCGACTCGGCAAACGGCGTGTCGGGCTTCGGCTACGCCGTCACGTCGGCCGCGACGGGAACCACCGGCGCCGCCGGCGCGACGATCGCGCTGAACGAACCCGACGACACGGTCGCGCTCGTCTACAACGGGACGTCGTACGTGCCGGCAACCGACACGCTCACGCTCCAGGGCGGGCTGACGAACCACACGGGCGGCGGGACGACGACGGCGTTCACATTCGGCTACCGCATCGCGGCCTCGGCGTTGCCGTTCGCGCCGACGTTTCTCATGCCGATGAACGCGGCGGTGGCGACGGCGGTCGGTCACAAGGGGCTGCTCATCGCGGCCGGGCCGGACAAGGTCGGTTTCATCGGCGACACGACCTCGACGTGTACGATCGCGAGCATCGAGGGCGGAACCGTGACCGCGATGGGCGGCGCGACGCTCGACGAACCGGACACGCCGGTCGATACGCATTTCTACGTCACGCTGACCGACACCAATCTGCGCCTATCGAGCGAGTACACGATCGCCTCCGTTCTGGCGGGCGGTTCGTGCGTGCGGAACGGTTCGGGCGGCGGCATCGACGACGACACGCCGGGCGGCATCGCGGCTGCGGGCAACTTCGGGATCGACGTGACCACGTACGGCGGCGTCTCGCAAGTCGAAACCTATTCGCCGCTCCAGAATTTTTCTTCGATCTTCTCGACCGGCACGCAGCTGACGCTGTTCATCCCGCGCGCGCTTGCGGTGCTGCCGAGCGGCTCCAGTGGTGTCGTGGAATACGACGAGAAGAAAGTGCTCGTCGGCTACAACGGGTACGCGAGTGAGACCGGCAGCGAGGGCCTCGCCGGCATGACCGACGGCTACCCGGTCGGCGTGACCGTCGATGGCAGCGGCAACATCTACGCGAACGACACCACCTCGGCGACGTTCGGGTCGAACGGCGGCGTCGTCATGTTCTCATCGATCACGTCGGGCATCGTCGCGTCGGCCCAACTCAACTCCCCGATCGTGGCGGCCGGGCCGACCTACGAGGAGCAGAACATGACGGTCGGCGCGTACGGCGCGGGCTCCGCGCTCTACGTCGTCTGCGGCAACGGTATCGAGGTGTTCTCGCTGCCGATGAGCGGCACGCTCAATGCGCCGGTCGAGACGATCCCGATGCCGAGTCCGGCCACCGCCGTCTCGGTCGCGGGGAATCACGACGGCCGCGTCTGGGTGCTCCTCAGCGACGGCTCGATCGACGTCCTCCTGCCCCAGTAGGCGGCGCGATCCAGGCCGGGCGCCGCCCGTTTCCGAAACAAGGGCCCGTATCGGGTCGTACAAGGGGCGAACCGCGAAGGGAGTCGTTCCTATCATGTGGCTGACGCGCTTTTCCATTCAGCGTCCGATCATCGTGTCGATGGTGTTCATTGCGCTCGCCGCATATGGGCTCATGTCGTTCTTTCAGATCGGCCGCAGCCTCAATCCGAACGTCACCTTTCCGATCGTGGTCGTGAGCGCGAATTATCCCGGCGCGTCGCCGGCCGAGATGGAACGGCTGGTCATCAAGCCGATCGAAGACCAGATCGACGGCATCGACAACCTCGATGAGATGTCGGCGACCGCCGAAGAGGGCATCGCGTCGGTTATCGTTCAGTTCAAGATCGATACCAATTTGGACTACGCCGCGATCGACGTGCAGCGGCGCGTCGACACCGCGCGCGTGTACATGCCGACCGACCTCGATCCGCCGCTCGTCGACAAGAGCGCGGGCTCGCAGCAGGCGCCGATCCTCACGCTCGCGCTCAACTCGAGCACGCTCTCGGCGACCGGCCTCTCCGACCTCGTCTCGCAGCGCATCGTGCCCGACATCCGCCACATTCCGAACATCCAGAGCGTCGATGTCAGCGGCGACGTGAAGCGTGAGTTCCACGTCTTCCCCGATCCGTTGCGCCTGATGGGCACGTCGGCGACGCTGCCCGACATCTTCAACGCGATCAACCAGAACAATGCGAACGTGCCGGGTGGCCGCGTCAGTTCGTCGGTCGCGGAGACCGACGTCTCGATCCACTCCGACATCGTGAAGCCGAGCGACATGCTCGGCATTCCGCTGCCGATCCTCACCGCGTTCACCTCGACCGGCTCGCTCACCGCGCCGGCCAACGGGCTCAAGGTCGGCGACGTCGCGGTCACCGAGGACGGCCACGTCGAGCAGCGCATCATCTCGAAGTACAACGGCCGCCCGACGATGATCCTCAACGTGAACCGCGTGATCGGCACCGACGAGATCAATTCGACCAAGGTCGCGCGCGAGCAGATGAAGGCGATCGAAGCGCGCTATCCGGCGGTGCACTTCAACGAAGTGGCCGCCGCCGCGGACTACACGCAGAAGTCGCTCGACGGCGTGCTGCAGAGCCTGGTCGAAGGCATCATCCTCACCGCAATCGTGCTGATGCTCTTCCTGCACGCGTGGCGTAACGCGCTGGTCGTGATGATCGCGATCCCCTCGTCGCTGCTCTCGACGTTCATCGTGATGAAGCAGCTGCACTTCACGCTCGACGTCGTCTCGCTGATGGGGCTCTCGCTGATCATCGGTATCCTGGTCGACGACTCGATCGTGGTGCTCGAAAACATCACGCGCCATCGCGACATGGGCGAAGCGCCGGCCGACGCGGCGATCAGCGGCCGCAGCGAGATCGGCGGCGCCGCCGTGGCGATCACGCTCGTCGACGTCGTCGTGTTCCTCCCGATCGCGTTTCTCTCGGGCATCGTCGGCAAGTTCATGATCGAGTTCGGCGTGGTCGTCGTGGTCGCGACGCTCTTCTCGCTCTTCGTCTCGTTCACGCTCACGCCGATGCTGGCCGCGCGCTGGTCGGTCGTGAAACCGATCGTCGAGGCGCCGCGTTATCTCGCGTGGTTCCAGCACGGCTTCGAGCGACTGACCGCGTGGTATCGCGATCGCGCGCTGCCGTTTGCGCTCGCGCATCGCTGGCTCACGGTCGCGGTGTGCGTGCTCTTGCTGTTCAGCTCGTTCGCGCTCGTCGCGGCCGGCGCGGTGCAATCCGAATTCATCCCGAGCTCGAGCACCGGCTCGATCGACGGCACGCTCACGTATCATCCGGGCACGCCGATCGCCGTCACCACGGCCGGAATGGACCGGCTCGAAGCCGCCATCGCGAAGATTCCGTACGTGGAATCGGTCATCACG
>Ga0116230_10001838_pt1 | contig 20345 bp, 16 predicted proteins | sample S1TSphfallax_3_FD_88678 | JGI IMG/M metagenome (GOLD analysis project Ga0116230, IMG submission 88678) | Host-associated microbial communities from peat moss isolated from Minnesota, USA - S1T2_Fd - Sphagnum fallax MG | ecosystem: Host-associated > Plants > Peat moss > Unclassified | place... | reverse complement strand
CTCCTCGATGTCCAAGGAGATCCGGTCGGCCGCCAGGGTGGGGCCAAATCGCTTGGTCACGCCCTCCACGGTGACGATCGGCCGCCCGCTCACCCGCGCGGCCTTCGGCGCGGGCTGGCCGAGATTCTAGAATCGATAGTCCGCGGCGAGACCGATGGTGCGCGGCCGCAGAGTCTCGGCCTCATAGAGCAGGGTCTGGGCGTCCTCGTGCTGCAGATTGAGCTGGGGATGGGCATTGTAGATATTGTTCGCGAAGAGCGCGAAATCCCAACGCTTTATGTTGACCCCCAAGCGGCCCGACAACTGATTCACCGCCGGATTGGGTCTCAGGCCCGGATCATAGAAGGCCGTACGTGAGTCCTCGTTGGGTATCGGCGCGGTCCTTTTGCTGTTGTACTCGTCATCCAACCGCACGAAAGCGTCCTGACCCAGGGCGGTAAAGTCGTACTGGGCGCCGAGCGTGAAGGTCCAGGGACCTGTATCGGCGTCGAGGGCGTCGCCCTTTTCATCGAGGATGTCGCCGTTCGCATCCAGGGCGGTGGTGGTGAAGGTGGCGTCCGTGTAGCCCACGCTGGCGTCCAGTTCGAGGTGGTGGGCGATTTCCCACTGGCCCTGAAAGTCGAAGCCCTTGCTCACCGCATCGCCGGCATTGGTGGTGAACTGAATTCCGCAGGCCGGCACATAGAAGGCCTGCTGAATATTCGACCAGCTAATATAGAAGGCGCTGGCCGAGACCTGCAGGGTGCGGTCCAGAAACCTGTCCTTCGTTCCAACCTCATAGTTCCACACGGAATCCGAGTTGTACGCGTCAGGGAAACCGGTTCCGCAGGCGACCGCGGGCAGGGGCGGCGTGGCGCCGCCGATTCGATAGCCTTTGGAGGCGGTGGCATAGACCATATCGTCGGGGGTGACCTGATAGGAGAGGCTGACCTTCGGCGTGAAGGGCTGCTCGCTCTTACCCCCGGTGGCGACCGCGGGCACGCCGCCATCATCCAGAAGGTCCTGCGCGCCATCGTTTGAATTGATGAAGCGGAAGCTGGTCCAGGCGTAACGCAGGCCGACGTTCAGGCGCAGCTTACGGGTAATCGAATAGGTGGCGTCGGCGTAAAGGGCCTCCTGCTTGTCCTGGGAGCGAGTGTTGTTGTCATAGTCGACGCCGCCCGGAAGCAGGGCCTCGCCCCAGGCGTTGATAAGCGTCTGGCTCGCGTTCAGCTGGCCGTTCGCATTATAGGCGGCGTCAAAAGGCCATAGCAGCGCGGTGAGTTGGGGAAGCTGCGAGTCAAAGATCTGCTCATTGCTCTGTTGGCGATTGAACGAATAGAAAAATCCCGCCGTCCATTGCAGCCGGGAGCTGGGGTCATTGGACTGAATGCGGAATTCCTGCGTGAAGTTCTGCTGAGCGTTGGTGATCACATTGGTCGAGAGATAGTTGGGCAGACCCGGCACATTGAGCCCGGTCGGCGTCAGCAGGGGTCCCGGCAGGCCGCAGGCGCCGCCGCAGGGAACGCCCTGGGGGTCCGAAGGATAGCCATAGACGCTGAGCGCCGGGTCCGCGGTCAGGAAGTGCTGAAAATAGGAGAGATTATAGAGCGTGCCGCTATAGCCGTTCACGGTCTCCCGGCGGTCATAATAGGAGGTGTTTGAGATGAGCTTCACCGGCCCCGCGTCCCATTCCACCTTCAAGGTCGGCTGATAGAATCGATCAGGATCGGCCATCCGGTCGGGCGTGGCGTTGAGATATGATCCGGCGCCGGGGTTGGAGATCCCGACCCAATATTCGTCCTGATCATGCTGCTCTCGCTGCTGATACATGATGCCGGGCGTAATCAGGAGGTTGCTGATGGGGGCCCAGGTCAGGGCGCCGCGCAGGACATAGGTGTCCACGCGATTGGCGTTTGCGTCGGTTGTGGCCAGCGTCTGGTAATTCACCGCGTTGACGTAGCCGCCGTCGCGGCGCCCCCAGGCGCTGATCCGGAAGCCCAATTCGTCCGGAATGATCGGGCCGCCCACGGCGGCGCCCACCTCATAACTGGGGGCCCCGTCCTCAGTGAATCCCACCTCGCTGTGGACCATGCCGCTGAATGTGGTCAGGCTGGGCTGGTTGGTGATGTAGCGGATTGTGCCGCCTTCGGACCCCGCGCCGAACAGCGTGCCCTGAGGTCCGCGCAGGACCTCCACCCGGGCCAGATCGAACACCGCCGGCAGGGTGTTGTTGGCGTTGAGACCCAGATTGCGCATCTGGACGGGCGTGTCGTCGATATAGATCCCCGTGGTGCTCGACCCGGCGGTGGAGGCGATTCCCCGGATCGAAATGTCGTGGGTGTCCGTATCGAAACTGACGCCGGGGGTGAACTTGGCGATATCGGCGAAACTCTTGATGTCGAGGGTTTCCATCTTGGCGGCCGTAAAGGCGCTGATGCTCTCGGGCACCTTGTTGATGCTCTCCGCCTTGCGGGTGGCTGTGACGACGACTTCGCCCACCTCCGACGCCCCACTGGCGGGGACGGTCGGCGCCGTATCGGCGGCGCGCCCGCTGGTGGCCCAGATCAGCGGCGTTATCGCCGCGGTCATCAGGCCCGTGCGCACCAAGATCCCCAGCTTCGCCATGTTCGCTTAAGTTCCCGCGAAAATTGTTCTTATGATTGAAGGCTCCTACCGCTCAATCCCGCCGTCAAGACTCTGTGATCACATATTTGATCGGCGACGCGCCCGGACGTCCGGCGCCCATGCGGCGGTCAAGCTATGCTGTCGTCTTGGGCTGACAGGCGAAAGGCGGCGTCGAAGGTCAGCCCAGTAACATCCCGGAAATGCAGCCATGTGCGAGGCGCGCGGGACCCAGGTGACGCTTCCGCGCGTTACCCCAGCGGCAGCATTGAGGATCATGGTTTTGAGCCGCTTGAATTCCGCCGCGGCGGCGGCGTTTCGCCAGCTTGGTCTGGCCGTCCTGATTGGTCTTTTGGCTTTCTCAATAGCCTCATCCGCCGCCGCGGATGAAATCGTCGGGTTCTATTTCCACAGCTTTGGCCTGTCATCGCAAGGCGGGCTCTATTTTCCCCACGCCTTCGTCACCATCGCGCCCACGACGGACGGGGAGGCGAGCCCGGATTTCAGCGTCGAGACGGGTTACCCTGCGCGGTCCTTCGGCTTCGTGTCCGTCAAACCCGGCCCGATCCTGCTCCTGCGTCACACGCGCGGGGCGGTGATCGACTCGGCGGCGGCCTATCTCGCGGTGAGTCACCGCCAGTTTTCCGTCCGGGTTTCAGACGCGCAGTATCAATCGCTCCTGGACGCGGTTTCGGCTTGGCAGGCGACCCCGGGCGATCCCTATGACCTGCGCCATCGCAACTGCGTCACCTTTGTCGCGGCCATTGCCCGGGCGATAGACCTGGACGTGGGCGACGAGCGCGCCCTCGATCCGTTGAGATTTCTAAAGGACCTGAAACAGCGCAACATCGCCAGAGTCCTCCCCGACGACGCCCCGGACACCCTCCCCGCTCTCGTCGTCGCAACCGGTCATTAGACGCTCACGCTTCTTGATCGGCCAACAGCTCCTGGGTGGCGCGATAGGCCTGATCGATGGCGCAGTCGGTATAGGCGGCCGCGCCAGCGTCGGAATTGGCGATGGTGATCAGGCCGAAGCGCGCGCGGCCGATGACATTGGGTTGCTGGGCCAAGGGCAGGGGTTCGTCCCAGAGCGGGTTCCATTCGGGGGCGTAGCCGTGCGGCCAGCGGTTGACCGTGATGGCGGTGATATCCCGGGCGGGATCAAAGCCGCCGCCGGCAAGGGTCCGACCGAGTTGGGCGCGGATCTCCCGCTCGAAGGTCTCAAAGGGCGTCGCCAGAAGCTCGGCGCGGCCGGCGCGGTTCTGATCGAACTCCGAGAGACCTGGATGGCAGGGCGTGCGGGTCATGTGAAGGAGGATCGGATTTTCCGGCGACCGCTCGGCGGAATAGTCGCCGATATCCACGGGCCAGTTGAGCCGAAATTCGGTGTGGTAGCCGCCCGGCGCGGCGACGCTGGAAATCCCCAGTTTCTGGAACGCCGTCCAGTTTCGCAAAGCCACGCTGGTATAGACCAGCGGCGTCTTCACGATCTTGTGCAGGGCCGCTTTCTGGGCCTGCGGCATCTCCGGACAGAGATAGGGAATCATCATGTTCCAGGAGGCCAGGACGCATGCCTTGGCTTTCACCCGAAAGACGTCCTCGCCGCGCACATAGGCGATCTCCACGCCCTTGGACCTCTCGGGGCCGCCGATATTGCGGGCGCGCAGGCAGATGCTCGAAAGGCGGATACGGACGGGATTATCCCGCCGGTCGAGCCGCGAATAGTCCACGCGGGCGGTCACCACATCGCGGCAATCCTGGCCCGGAATGGCGCCCGGGATCAGGTCGCGGACCAGCAGCCGGGTGATCGAGGCGTTGCCGTCGGGAAAATGAAAGGTGTAGGAGCCGCCCTCGCTGTAGCCCGCGGGGGTGAAGCTCATGCGCGGCGCGGCGCCGGGCTTGAGGTTCATTCCCTGAAAACCCGGCATGAAGAAGCCCCAGCAGTCCAGGGCCGACACCGCATCGATGCCCACGCCCCACTCGCCCTGGGTATGGGTCTGATAAAAGGCCGCCACGATGGGATCGACCCTGGCCACGTCCAGCAGGAAGGCGCGGTAGCTCATCCGCGACAGGCGATCCTTTTTCTCCTCCGAGGTGAGCCCCGGCATGTAGTCGATCTGGCCCGTCTGGATGCGCAGGATGTCGGCCCGGGCCGTTTCCGACAGCGGCGCCTTGGCGACGAAATCCGCCCAGGAGCCGCCCAGGCCGTCATAGGTTGAAGGCGCGCCAGGAACGAGGCGGTCTGACCCAAAGGTCTCCTCGTCCAAAAAGACGCCATGGCTGAGGCCCAGGTCGGTATAGATTTTCCGCCGGTTGCAGGCCTCGCTCAGCGCCACCGGCGCGATTCCCAAGGCGCGCAGAAGGCCATCGGCCTGCGGGCTATAGGGCCTGGGGCTATCGATCTCCAGGGTCCCGCCATTCAGCAGATGCAGCTTGCCGTTCAGATGGAATTCGTTGCGCTTGGCGTGTCCGCCGAAGTCGTCATGATTGTCGAGAATGAGGATCCGCGCCCCTGGCCTCGCGGCGCGATAGAATCAGGCGGCGGCGAGGCCGCTGATTCCGGCGCCGACGATGACGAGATCATAGGTCTCGTGCGTATCCTTGATCCTGGGAGCGGCGGACCAGAAGTCGCCATCGCGAAGTTTGTGGGCGTTCTCGAAGGAGCCGGGGTGGCTGCCCCGCATCCCGTTCAGTTCGGGGGGGTAATAGCCGGGGCCGTCCTGCGGCCAGAGCGCGGGTTCGCCCGCCTGGGCGGCGCCGGCGAGCCCGGCCCCCAGCGCGCCCACGGCCACCGCCACGCCATTGAGGAAGTCGCGGCGATCGATGGACCGGTCCATGCCGAGCGCCGCGTCGCTTGAAGCTGTTTTGCGGGTCATGGGCTCCCCCCCTTCTTAAGACATCAAAGCCGGTCACGCAGGGCGTACCAAAGCATTCCCAGCACATGCAGCGGCCCCCGGAGCGCCGTGCCGCCCGGAAAGGGCGGCGGCTCAAGGGAGGCGAAGCGTTCGAAGCGCACTGTCTCGCCAAGGATCGCCTCGACCAGCAGCTTGCCCGCCAGGGTCGAGAGGATGACGCCGAGGCCGGAATAGCCGTGCGCGAAGAGCACCGGGCCGTCGCGACCCACGTGGGGCAGGCGCGTCTGGGTGATGGAAACGAGCCCTCCCCAGGCATGGTCGATGGGCACGCCGCGAAGCTGGGGAAACACCGCCTCCATGTGGCCCCGGGCAAAGGCGGCGATGTCTCGCGGCGGATTGGGCGTATAGCGCTCGCCGCCCCCGAAAATCAGCCGGCCGTCCGCGCTCAGGCGATAATAATTGACGACGAACCGGCTGTCTGAGACCGCCATGTCGCTGGGGATCAGGGCCCGGGGATCCGCCAGGGGCGCGGTGGCCGCCAGATAATTGGCCACCGGCATGATGCGCCGGTTCACCTTGGGGCAGAGGCCTTCCAGAAGGGCGTCGCCGGCCAGGACCGCGTGAGCGGCCTGAACCGATCCTTGGGCGGTGAACACGCGCACGCCGTTGCGGGTCTCCAGGCGAATGGCCTCTGACCGCTCGTGAATCGTCACGCCCGGGTCCAGAGCCGCCGCCGCGAGGCCCAGGCTATAGTTGAGCGGGTGGAGGTGTCCGCCGCGCCGATCATGCAGCCCGCCGAAATAGGGAACATCCACCGCCTCGCGCGTTTGGGCCACCGAGAGAAGGTCGATGTGCGGATAGTTCATGACCGTGGTCAGGCATTCAGCCTCGGCCTCCATCCAGCGCAGGTCTCTGGGCTTGGCGGCCCCGGTCAGATGGCCCGTCGTCTTCAGATCGCAGGCGATGCTGTGTTCGCGGATGAGACCCGTCACCAGGTCCCGGGCCTCGAAGGCCAGATCCAGAAGGGCCTTGGCGCGCTCGGGCCCCAGGGTGCGCACGAGCTCCGCCGCGCCTTGCCGCAGGCCCGGGATCATCTGACCGCCATTTCGCCCGGAGGCGCCCCAGCCGACCTTGCCACCCTCCAGGACGACGACCGAGAGTCCCCGGCGGGCCGCGTGCAAGGCGGCGGAGAGGCCCGTGCAGCCACCGCCGACAATGACCAGATCCGCCGCGATATCGCCGGCGAGGGGCGGCCGGTCCGCCCAGGGATTGCCCGTGGCGGCATAGTAGGACTCCGCCATGGCCAGGGCGCCGTTAAAAAGCATTTGGCCTCAGACCTTGAGCAGAAGGTGGTCTCGCTCCCATGAGCTGATCACCCCGCCATAGGCCTCCAGTTCCGCCTCCTTGATGGCGGCGAAGGCGCGGAAGAACGGTTCGCCCAGCATGGCGCGCACCGCGGCGCAGGCGCTGAACCGCTCCATGGCCTCTTCCAGGGTTTTGGGCAGGGTGCGGGCGTGATGATAGGCGTTGCCGCTCTCCGGCGCGCTGGGCGCGATCCCTTCCTCCATACCGAGGTACCCGCAGATCAGGGCCGCGGCCATGGCCAGATAGGGGTTGGCGTCGGCGCCGGGCAGGCGGTTCTCGATCCGGCGGTTCTCAAGACTGGAGATCGGCACGCGCAGGCCGCAGGACCGGTTGTCCCGTCCCCACTGCACATTGATGGGCGCGCTGTGGCTGGGCCGCATGCGCCGGAAGGAATTTACGTTGGGGGCGAAGAGCGGCGCGACATGGGGGAGATAGGTCTGCAGGCCGCCGATGAAGCGCTGGAACAGAAGACTGTCCTCCCCCGTCGGCTCGGAAAACAGATTGGCCCCGCCCGCGCCATCCGGCCCTTCATGCTCCACCATGGAGATATGCAGGTGCATGGCGCTGCCAGGCTGATGCTCCATCGGCTTGGCCATGAAGGTGGCGTAGACCCCGTGATCGAGGGCCACCTGGCGGACGATGCGCTTGAACACCAGCACCTGATCGGCCAGGCCCACCGGGTCGCCGTGGATGAAATTCACCTCCAGCTGGGCCGCGCCGGCTTCATGGATCAAGGTATCGACGTCCAGGCTGGCGATCTCGGAATATTCGTAGATCGCGTCGATGAGATCCTCATATTCGGTGACCGCCTCCAGGCCATAGGGCTGAGGAGATGTCTCGGCGCGCCCGGATCGCCCGGTGGGCGAGGTCAGGGGCAGATCGGGATCAGGATTGAGGGCGGTGAGATAGAACTCAAGCTCAGGCGCGATCACCGGGCGCCAGCCCCGGTCATGATAGAGCTGGACCACCGATTTGAGGACGTGCCGCGGCGAGGACGCCCAGGGCTCTCCATTGGGGTGATGCGCGTCGGCGAAGACAAAGGCGGTGGGGGTCTTCATGCCCGGCGCCACGCGCGCGCTGGCGACATCCGGTCGCAGGACCATATCCGGATCCGAGAAGGCCTCGTCATCGCCCTCCGGATCGGCATAGGCGCCGGTTATGGTCACGGCGAAGACGCTGCTGGGGAGCCGAAGCGCGCCATCGCGCGACGACTGCAGGAGCTTGGCCGCGGGGAGCACCTTTCCGCGCAGCACGCCGTTGATGTCGGGGATCAGACATTCGACCTCGGCGATCGCATTGTCTTTCACCCACCCGGCCAGATCTTCCATGGATGCCCCTGAGATCACAGTTGACAGCGCCGTTTCTCGCGGACCGCTCCAGCGCCGTCAATGGTACACGGACGGTTTGGCGCCGCACGCGTAAAGGATAAAGATGAACACCGCGGCGTGGGACGCGAGGACGGGTGAACCGGGATTGATGCCTGAAGCTGACGAGACCCAGGAGCCCCTCCTCCACGCCAGTGTCTATGAGGAGCTCCGGCGCCGTCTGACCACTGGCAAGATCACGCCGGGCGTGGGGATCTCCACGCGGGGACTGGCCCTGGAACTGGGCGTCAGCCAGATGCCAGTACGTGAGGCCCTGGGCCGGCTTTCGGCCGAAGGCGCCGTTCTGATCCGCTCCAAGCGCAAGATCGAGACGCCGCCCATGACCCGCGAGCGTTTCACGGATCTGCTGGCTTGCCGCCTCTTGCTGGAGCCGGAGGCGGCGGTGCTCGCCCTGCCACACATTGACATCCCGGCCATAGCCCGGCTGCGCGAGCTGGACCGCGAGCTTGATTCGGCCATCGCGGCGGGGGACGTGATCAGATACATGGAGTGCAACGCGGCTTTCCACTTCGATCTCTACCGCGCCAATGGTCGGCCGACCCTGAACCGACTGATCGAATCCCTGTGGTTGCAGTTCGGACCCTTCATGCGGACCGTCTATGAACACTTCGGCGCGGCTAACCTCGTCGATCAGCACCGCCTGGCCCTGGACGCCGCCGAGGCCGGCGACTCCGAGGCTCTGCGCGCCGCGATCGCCGCCGACATCGCCGACGGGATGGGGCTGATCGGCCAGGCCTGGTTGCGCAGCCAGATCGACGCCTGAAAGTTTGTCCTAAGCCGCCTGCCCCATCGCCGCCGGAAACCGCTCGCGCAGCATGGGCGCAGCCTCATCCAGGGACTTGGCGATGATGCCGAGGAGGCTGTCTATCTGGGCGCGCGAGATAATGAGGGGCGGGCTCATGACCAGGGTGTCGCGCACGGCGCGGATCATCAGACCGTTGCGGATACAGATATCGCGAACAATGGGCCCGGCCTGGCCAGGGGAGGCGCCAAAGCGGTGGTTGGTTCCCTTTTCCGCCACGATCTCCACCGCGCCGATCAGGCCGAGCGAGCGCGTCTCGCCCACTAGGGGATGGGCGGCCAGTCTCGCCAGCCCCTCCGCAAGATAGGGGCCGGTGTCCTCTGCCGTCCGCTCCACAAGGCCTTCGCTCTCGATGATCTCGAGGTTTTTGAGGGCGACGGCGGCGGCGGTGGGATGACCGGAATAGGTGTAGCCGTGGACGAAGTCGCCGCCCTTCTCTCGCAGGGCCTCCACGATATGATCGGCGACCCCCACCGCTGAGATCGGCAGGTAGCCTGACGAGAGGCCCTTGGCCATGCTGACCAGGTCCGGCTTGACGCCGTAGTGCTGAAACCCGAACCATGAGCCGAGCCGCCCGAAGCCACAGATCACCTCGTCACAGACCAGCAGAATCCCATATTTGCGGCAGATCGCCTCGACCCTCGGCCAATAGCCGTCCGGGGGGATGATCACGCCGCCCGCGCCCTGAACCGGCTCGCCGATGAAGGCGGCGACATTCTCTGGGCCCACCTCCAGGATGCGCTGTTCGATGGCGTCCGCCGCCCGGGCCGCGAAATCGGCCGGATCCTCGCCGAAGCCCTCGCCGAAGGCGTAGGGCTGCATCACGTGCTCCACGCCCGGCACCCAGGGTCCGCCCTGGTCATGCATGGCCTTCATGCCGCCCAGGCTCGCCCCGGCGATGGTCGAGCCGTGATATCCGTTGACCCTGGCGATGATGATGGAACGGTTTGGCTGACCCTTCGCCTGCCAATAATAGCGGGCGAGGCGCACGATGGTGTCGATCGCCTCCGAGCCTGAGTTGTTGAAGAAGATATGCCGCAGGTCGCCCCCCAGCAGCGCGGCCACCTTGGCGGCCACCATCACGGTGGTGGGCGCGGCGGTTTTGAAGAAGGTGTTGTAAAAGGGCAGCTCAAGCATCTGCTCATAGGCCGCCCGGGCGAGGGACTCGCGGCCATAGCCGACCTGGACGCACCAGAGCCCCGCCATGGCGTCCAGTATGGCGTTACCATCTCCGTCATGAATGAAGCAGCCATCGGCCCGCGTGATGATGCGGCTGCCGCCCATATCCCTGAGCAGGGCATAGTCGGCCTGAGCCGGCAGGTGATGGGCCACATCGAGGCGGCGGAGTTCGGCGATATCGTAGTTGCGGGGTGTCACGACGGGGTTCCTTTGCGCGAGATGCGTCTCTAGGCCGGCGCCAATTCGCCGCGGAGGGCCGCGCCCAGAAGGCGGAAGAAGGCCTGGGAATCGGGATTTTCGGCCGTGCGCCATTCTGGGTGCCACTGCACGGCCAGCACCGGCGCGCGGTTGACCCAGGCGGAGACTCCTTCGACCAGGCCATCGGGGGCGCGGGCTTCCACATTGAGCCCTTTCCCTAAGCGCCCGGCGCCCTGGAAGTGCACGGAATTGACGGTGAGCCGTTCACGATCAAGGCCGCGGTTCAGAAGGCCGCCCGGTGTCAGAGCGACCTCGTGGGCGTGGGCGAAAGATCCCTCAAGGTCAGCCTCGGCGGGCGCATGGTGGGCCAGGAGTTCGGACGAGCGGCTGGTGTCCCGCCGCAGCGTGCCGCCGAAGGCGACGTTGATCTCCTGAAACCCGCGGCAGACCCCCAGCACCGGCCGCCCCAGATCCAACATGGTCCCGATCAGGTCCAGCGTCATCGCATCGCGGTCGGCGTCGAAAGGTCCTTCCGCATCCGCCGCGCCGGCCTCGCCATAACGCGCCGGGTCGAGATTGGACGGGCTGCCGGTTAGGAGGAGGCCGTCAAGCCTGGGCGCAACGTCGCGGGCGCTCATCAGGTCAGGAAGCGCAGGCACAAGCAGGGCCGCCACATCCCCCCAGCGCATGGCGGCGGTGACATAGCGGTTGATCACCGACTGGCCGAACTCCGCACCCAACCAACGGTTGCAGCAGGTTACCCCCAGGACGGGTCGCGTCGTCGCCTCATTCCTCATGACAGAAGCACCGCCGGTGAGCAGGCTTGCCAGGCCAGCCAAACCGGTTCGTCCCAGGTGAAATCCTCCTGGTCGCGCCGGGTCAGGTTGGACCTTAGAGCCTTGACGCTGACGCCGCCGTCCACGGCCACCTCATAGACCGACTCACTGCCCAGATAGGCGATCTGCCGGATCACGCCCGGAACGAGGTTACAGCCCTCTGGCGTGTCTTCCAGACGCGGCGGCCCGCGCCCGTCCGCGCGCTTGTGCAGCTCGATCTTCTCCGGCCGCAGCGCCACCCAAACGGTGCTGTCGGCGGCGCCGGTGACCCCATGATCCAGGAAGATCCGCGTGGGAAGGCCAGGCGCGACCACCACCGCGTGGTCGGGCTCATCCACCGCCAGGCGCCCTTCGAACAGGTTCACCGATCCAATGAAGTCGGCCACGAAACGGGAATTGGGAAACTCATAGAGGTCGCTGGGGGTCGCGACCTGCTGTAGCAGACCCCGGTTCATGACCGCGCAGCGGCTCGCCATGGCCAGGGCCTCGTCCTGGTCGTGGGTGACGAAAAGAAAGGTGATGCCGACCTTTTCCTGAAGTTGGGCCAGTTCCGAACGCATGGCTTCCCGCAGCTTCGCGTCGAGGGCCGAGAGCGGCTCGTCCAGCAAGAGAACCCGGGGGCGTTTGACCAGGGCCCGGGCGAGCGCCACACGCTGACGCTGGCCGCCTGACAGCTGGTCGGGCTTGCGGCCGCCATATCCGTCCAGCTTCACCAGGGCCAAGGCCTCCTCCACCCGTCGGCGCCGCTCCGGCGCCGCCACGCCATCGACGACAAGCCCATAGGCGACATTGGCCGCCACGGTCATGTGCGGAAAGACGGCGTAGGACTGGAAAACCATGTTCACCGGCCGCTTATTGGGAGGCGTGCGGCTGATATCCTCGCCGTCGATGAGAATTCGCCCCTCGGTGGGGGTCTCGAAGCCCGCCAGCATGCGCAGCAAGGTGGTCTTGCCGCAGCCCGACGGCCCCAGAAGCGCGAAGAACTCGCCCTCGCCGATGGAGAGCGACACATTGTCGACGGCCAGCACCTTGCCATAGCGCTTGGTGACGTTCTCGAAGCGGATGATCGGCTCGCTCACAACCCCTCCCCTGCTTCCACCGCGACCACGGTCCCTCCCGAGATCTTCAGCGCGAAGGCCGTCAGGGCGACGGTCAGGACGATCAGAATCGTCGAGGCCGCATTGACCTCCGGCGTCACCGAGAAGCGGACCATGGAATAGACCTTCACCGGAAATGTCGTGGTGTCCGGACCCGAGGTGAAGAAGGTAATCACGAAGTCGTCGAGGCTCAGGGTGAAGGCCAGCAGCGCGCCGGCGATCAGGCCCGGTTGCATGTGGGGGACCAGCACGTCCCAGAAGATCCGCCACTCGCCCGCCCCCAGATCCTTGGCCGCCTCCTCAAGCTCCCGGTTGAACGACGCCAGGCACCCACGGATGACGATGGCCACGAAGCTGAAGGAGAAGGAGATGTGGGAGATGATGATCGCCCCCAGGTTCAGCGGCCAGGCGAGGCTGGTGGGCCAGGGGATGACCTCGGTAAAGAAAACAAGCATGGCAACGCCCATGCAGATCTCCGGCACGACGATGGGAAGGCCAAGGGCGCCCTCCAGCAAGGCCTTGGCCGGGAAGCGGAAGCGCCAGAGCAGCAGCGCGGTGAGCGCGCCGAGCACAACGCTTACCACGGTCGAGATCAGGGCGATGGTCAGGGAATTGCCGAAAGCGACGATCAGATCCTGGTCGGCGAAGGCGGCCCGGTACCAGTCCAGGGTGAAGCCGCGCCAGACGATGTTGCGCTTGGACGCATTGAAGCTGAAGGCCATCAGCGTCACCAGCGGCGCGTAGAGATAGAGAATGACCACCGCCAGCCAGGCGCGGATCGGCCAGCGGCGCAGATATTCGAGAGGCCCCGGCGTATCGGTCATGCCTCGCGCCTCCCCCGGCGACCCCGCGAGAGGATCGTCTGAACGGCGATCGCCAGGAACGTCATGTACATGAGGAGGAACGAGAGGGCCGCGCCGAAGGGCCAGTCGTTGGCGGTCTTGAACTGGCGCTCGATGACATTGGCGATCATCTGGCTGGAGGGTCCCCCCAAGAGGTCTGGTGTCAGATAGGCGCCCACCGAAGGAATGAGGGTGACGAGCACGCCGGAAATGATCCCCGGGACCGCGAGGGGGATCACCACACGGGCAAAGGTGGTGAGGTGTCCCGCGCCCAGATCGAGGCTGGCCTCCAGCAGCGACCGGTCGAGCCGGTCCAGCGCCGCATAGAGCGGCAAAACCATGAACGGCAGCTGCACATAGACGAGGCCGAACACCACGGCGAAATTGTTATGCAGAAGTTCGAGCGGCTGGAACATGGCGAGCGGATGGCCCGTCAGCGCAGTGAGACGCGAGAGCCCGTTATAGAAGAACGCCAGGGTGAGGTTGATGTAACCCTCGGTCCTGAGCACCGCCATGAGGGCGTAGGTGCGGATCAGAAGGTTCGTCCAGAAGGGCAGCATGATCAGGAGGAGCAGCCACGCCTTGCTCCTCTGGGAGGCGAAGGTGATGGCGATGGCCACTGGAAAGCCGACCACAAGGCACAGGGCGGTGGTGATCAGAGCGAACCAGAAGGACTTGAAGATGATGCCCATATAGAGCGGCTTGATCGCGTGGACATAGTTGGCGAACGTTCCGTCCACGGCGATTTCGGTCAGGCTCTTGTTGTTTCCAAAGCTGTAGCCCCAGATGATCGCGAGGGGCGCAAGGAAGAACACGACCAGCCAGATGACGGGCGGCGCGCTCAAGGTGGCGAAAACGGCCTTTGCCTTGCGCCAGCTCTCATCCATGGCGGGGTCCCTTCGCGCCGGTCATGCCGCGAAGATCCGGGTGACGGTCTCGTCAAACAGATGGGCTCGGTCCAGGCCCTCGAAGTCGGCATATTCGCAGCGGGCCATCACATTGGCGGGCGGGAAGATCACGGGATTGTCGCGATAATCCGCCGGCATCAGGGCCAGGGCGGCGGCGTTGGGCGTCGGGTATTTGATGGTCTCATAGATTTCGGCGCCGTTGCGGCCATCCAGCACGAAATTGATGAACCTGTGCGCGTTGTCAGGCCGGGGCGCGCCGGTGGGAATGCACAGGCAGTCTGAATTGAGGAGGCTGCCTTCGCGCGGCACAACGAAATCCAGATCAGGATCCTCCGCCATCACCTGGGCGATATCGCCATTATATTCCATGACGATATCGATATCCCCCGACAGGAGCAGATCCTGGCCTTCGTCGTGGTGGAAGATTTTGATGTACGGCTTTTGACGGATGTACATGTCCGCCACCTGGTCGATCACGGCCGGCGGGATATGGCGCACGGAATATCCAAGATATTTCGCGCCGAGTTCGATCATGTCGTCGGCCTCTGAGAAGACGCCGATCCGTCCCGCATAGCGGTCCGAGTCCATGACCCATTTCCAGCTGTCGGGCACGCCATCCATCTTCGACTTGCGATAGCCGATGCCCAGCACCAGCCAGGTGTAGGGCATGGAATAGCGGCGACCGGGATCGAAGGGCGGATTGCGGAAACGGGGCATCATATTGGCGCGATTGGGGATTTTCGCCAGGTCCAGAGGCTGGATAAGGCCCGCGATCCGCAGGCGCGTAACATATTCATTGGACGGCACAATGACATCGAACCCAGGATTGCCGGCCCGAAGCTTGGCGAAGAGTTCGTCATTGCTGGCGAAGAGGCTCATCCGGACGCTGACCCCGGTGGCCGCCTTGAAATCGGCCAGGGTCGTTTTGCCGGTATAGGTGTCCCAATTATACAGATTGAGCTTCTGCTCCTCGCCGTTGGCGCCGATCTTCTCGCGGCGCGCGCAGCCCTGAAGTCCCGCGGCGCCCAGGCTGATACCCGCCGCCGCCGCGCCGAGGCCCGCCAGAAGTGAGCGGCGCGAGGAGGTTGGGCGCGAGGAGGCTGGGCGCGACGGCTCTGGGCGCCCGTCAGGCATTCTTCAGGCACCAGTCGTAATCGAGGGGCGAGACCACCGCGAAGAAGCGGTCCTGCTCGATCCGCTTCACCTTGGCGAACATCGTCACGAAGCGATCACCCAAATAGTCGCGCAATACGTCAGAGGATTCGAAGTGATCCACCGCCGCGAACCAGTTGGCGGGCAGGCGCAGGTCCATGGCCGCCGCGGCCGCATAGCCGTCGCCTTGGACGGGCGGGCCTGGGTCCGTGGCGTGGGTCAGGCCATGGTGAACCCCGGCGAGGAGGGCCGCTAAGGCGAGATAGGGGTTGGCGTCGGCGCCAGCCACCCGATGTTCCACATGCCGGCCCTTCGGCGGCCCGGCGGGGACGCGTAAGGATACGGTGCGGTTATTCACGCCCCAGGTCGGCGCCACCGGGGCGTAGGAATTGGCCCGAAAGCGGCGATAGGAATTGGCGTTAGGCGCGAAGATCGCCATGCCGTCCGCCAAGGTGGCCTTCATGCCGCCGATGGCATGCCGCAGGGCGAGTGTCCCCTCGGGCGCCTCGCTGGCGAAGATATTGTTTCCCGCCGCGTCATTGACGCTCACATGCAGATGCAGGCCATTGCCCGCCCGCTCCGAGAAGGGCTTGGCCATGAAGGTGGCCTCGGCGCCATGCTTGGTCGCCACGCCCTTGGCGATGCGCTTGTACATCAGCGCCTCGTCAGCCGCGCGCAGGGCGTCCGGCCCATGTTTCAGGGTCAGCTCCAGCTGTCCCGGCGCATATTCGGAGATGGCGCCTTCCAGAGGCACGCCCTGAACATCGGCTGACGCCCAGAGGTCGCGCAAAAAGCCGGAAAAATCCTCCAGCTCCCGAAGGCCATAGACGCCATGAAGCGTCGGTTTCTCGCCCGTGATGGAGGCGCCCGCCAGGGTGACGGCGCCCTCCGGCGTGCGCGTGGGATCGACGAGATAGTATTCGAGCTCGCAAGCGACGACGGGGGTAAGGCCATCGGCGGCGAACCGGTCCAAGACCCGGCGAAGCACATGGCGGGGATCAAGATCGTTGGGCGCGCCGTCGAGCTCATACATGGACGTGATGACCTGGGCCATGTCGTCGCCGAGCCACGGCGCCTTGACCAGGGTTCCGGGCGCGGGCTTGGCGAGGCGGTCCGCATCGCCGTCCGCCCAGACGAGGCCCGTCTCCTCGCAGTCCTGGCCGGTGATATCGCAGACCAGCACCGAGCCCGGCAGAAACCGCCCATACTCGTAGACAGCCATCAGCTCATGACGCCGCAGCCGCTTTCCCCGGGGCACGCCGGACATGGCGGTGAAGAGAAGTTCGAAGAACTGCACCTCGGGATGGGCGTCCAGAAATCGGCGCGCCTCCTCGGGTTCGGCAATGAGGCTCGTCAGACTACCCATCTGTGATCACTCTCTTGACGTTTCCGAGCCTGTCAAGCCACGGCGCGAGGCTCCTTAGCCTGGAGGAGGGGCCGCGCCGAACTTGGGCAGAGTGAGCGGCTGATCGGGAATGATGGTGCTCTTCTCTTCCGTGAAGAGATCGATGGAGCCCGGCAGGCCATCGCGGCCGATCCCCGATTGCTTATAGCCGCCGAAGGGCGCCCGCAGATCCCGCGCCATGGGGGTGTTAACCCAGACGGTCCCCGCCCGCAGAACCTTGCGAGCGCGCATGATCGAGGGAAGGTCGTCCGACCAGATATAGCTGGCCAGGCCGAACTCAGTTTGATTGGCGCGGGCCAGGGCGTCATCCAGGTCGCGCACGCGTTGGATGGTGACGAAGGGTCCGAAGATCTCTTCCTGGCAAAGCGGGCTCATATTGTCGTCGGTCTCCACGACCGTCGGCGCGAAGAAATAGCCGGCGTCGAACCCCTCGTGACGGCGGGCGCCGGCAAGCACGCGATAGGCGCTTGATCCCCGCGCGGCTTCGGAAAAGGCCAGCATGCGATCATAGTGGGCCTTGAAGGCGATGGGCCCGATTTCGGTTGTAGCCTCGAAAGGATCGCCGACGCGCAGGTTCTGCGTGCGGCCGACAAAGGCCTCGATGAACCGATCCGCGATGGTGTCCTCCACCAGAATTCGCGAACCGGCCATGCACTGCTCGCCATTATTGGCGAAGATTCCCGCCAGGGCCCCATCAAGGGCGCGGTCGAAATCCGCCGAGGCCAAAACGATGTTGGCCGACTTGCCGCCAAGCTCCAGGCCCAGTTTCTTCAGGCCATCCGCGGCGTCGGCCATGATCCTGCGGCCCGTGGTTGTTCCCCCGATCAGGCCGACCGCGTCGATGTCCGGGTGCCGCACAAGGGCGCGGCCCGTGGTCGCGCCGGGACCGCAGGCGACCTGCACGACACCCTCTGGCATCCCGGCCTCTTGGATCAGTTCGCAGAGACGCAGGACCGAAAGCGGTGCGTATTCAGAGGGTTTGACGATGCAGCAGTTGCCGAGCGCGATGCAGGCGGCGAGCTTCATCGAGGATAAGACGAGGGGCGCGTTCCACGGGGCGATCACCAAGCCGACGCCCACAGGCTCCCGCGTAATGATGGAAAGATAGCGACCGCTCTGGTCATAGGTCTCACCCGCGAGACCGGTGAGAATATCGGCGAAGAACGAGAAATTCTCCGCCGTGCGAGGCACATGCATGCCGCGCGCCTGCCCAATCGGCACGGCGGTTTCCAGAGTGTGAAGGACCGCGAGTTCCTCGGCATGGGCCAGAATGAGAGCGCTAATGCGCCGTAGCGTGATACCCCGCTCGGCCGGCGTCATTCGCCGCCAAGGGCCTGTCTCAAAGGCCGTGCGCGCGCGAACCGCCATGGCCTCGGCGGCGGGAACGCCAAGATGAGGAACATGGGCGTATGGCGCCTCATTGACCGCGTTGACCAGGGTCTGGGCGCCCTCCAGTGCAGGCCCCATGGCCGCGATCGCGGGGGCGGGCAGCGTGATGCGCGAGACGTCAAAGGAGGAACTTGGCACGATGACCCTTCATGTAGTAGAGGGGCGGTGCGTGGCCGCCACCGCAACCCGACCTAGGCGTGACGCGTGAACCGCGCGGGGGAAACCCCGAGCACGCGACGAAATGTCGTGGAAAGGTGAGACTGGTCGGCGAACCCGCATTCAAGCGCGATCTCGGCGAACTTGGGCTTTTGGCTTGAGGCGATCAACTCACAGGCGCGGTCAACACGTCGCCGGATCAGATACTGGTGGGGACTCATATCGGTAGCAGCCTTAAACTCACGGCGAAACTTGTCGACGGGCAAACTTGCCGCCGAGGCCATTTCAGCGAGGCTTGGGCTGTTTTCGATATTGGCCTCGATGAAGCGGATAGCCCGCTCTATGGAACAGCTGTCCGATTCCCCTGGACAAGGGGCGCCCGGGGATCCTGGCGCGTAGTGATACAAGATGTGGGACGCAATATTTCGTCCCATACTATTGAGGTAAGACAGACTGTCCTTGCGTCTGCAATCAATCGCGGACGCCATACAGCGCATGCTTGCATCGATGAATTTGTCGAACTTCCATAGGGGATCGATGATATCGATCTCAAGCTCCTCGTCCCCAGACTGTTCCTTGCGGATGGCTCGGAGCATGTCCGTGGGGATATAGAGCGCCACCTGATCAAAGGGTGTGAACATGTCGGTGGCGACTCGCTCGCAGGGCCGTTGAACTCTCATGGCGCCCGGCGCCGTCCAGCCCTCGAAAACCACGTTGCCATTTACCGTGGTCCGCCGACGGGTCGGGGTGAGGGAAATCACGACGGCAAAGGCGTTCATGAAGACGCCGGATGGACCATAGCTCATGGGCTCGTGGCTCCAGCCGCGTACAAGCGACAGCGCGCTCACATCCCATCCGCCACTATAGGGCCCCAACGGACCCGATGGCGGCGGCGGCGCCTCGGTCAGGCCGTCCGGGGCGATTGAGAGGGCGAGATTCTGATACATTTCAGCGAGGCGCCTCCTCCACGCGAGTTTAATCAAGTGCGTTCGCGCCGGGCTTCGGATGCAATCGACCCTTAGGCCCTAACCGACTGGTGAGAATCTTAGCGCCACATCCGAGGGTTCTTCCTCTGGGCGCCAGAGCGCGCAGCCCCGCAAAGAGCCTGATGCCCAAAGACGCGCCATGAGGGCGAACGTGACCCAGACAAATCTTGCAGCGCCCCAGATTTGAAAATCGACGGACCAGATCAGACAAGAAAGCTAAGCCAATCGGCGATAAATCTTGCGCTTAAGCAAGGGGGATCAGACTGATGTCTTCGCGACATGTTCTCAAAGAGGAACTGATGTCGCTCCTCGCGGAGGTCGATGAAGGTGATTCCACGCCGCCCGACCTGCCAGAGATCGTGGCGATGGTCGACACTCTGACCCCTTTGTCACCCATTCCCGATCCGACCCAACAGCTCGACGCGGTCGCGGGAAGTTGGACGAGCCTATTCGCCTCCTTCGGGTATGGTCGCGCCAAGGGCAAGATGCGACACGACGACTCGACGCTCGGGATTCATACTTTCAAGGCGTTTCCAGAGACGCCAATTCACGTCATTGATATTCTTCAAGAAATTGGCGTGACGCCGAACGCCTATAACAATGTGGTGATCATTGAGCCGATGGACAGGTCATGCCGGGGTCTGGTCATCATTCATGGAAACTATGAGGGTGATCCGGAAAACCCAAAACGCTTCCGCGTCGTGTTTCATACCGCGGAAATCCGTGGGCTCAACGGCGTGGACGACGCGACGCTTCGTCGGGCGCTGGATTTGCCCGAGGGCTGCGCGCTCAAGCGAGACTTCAAACCCGCGAAATTCCACTCCGACGTCGTCTATCTTGATGAGACGACCCGCATCAATATTGGCGGCATGGGCGGCGTCTATGTGTTGGAGCGCCGTTCGGAGCCCGCGCTGACGCTCTAAGCCGCAAGGCCCTCAAGGATTGCCATGATGACGCCTCACACCACGGCCGCCACGGACTTCATTGATCACGGATCGGATACCTACACCTTCCTGCAAGACCCCGTCGTCGACGCCCTTGTAGAGGTGGTGGTGGAACTGGGCGCGGAAACCTGGATCACCCGGCGGCGCATGCTTGTGCTGGAGCGGGTGATGGCTTCGAAGGGACTCCTCAGCCCTGATTTGATTGAGACCTACACGCCCAGCCCCGAGGACGAGGCGCTTTG
>Ga0116230_10001837_pt1 | contig 20349 bp, 18 predicted proteins | sample S1TSphfallax_3_FD_88678 | JGI IMG/M metagenome (GOLD analysis project Ga0116230, IMG submission 88678) | Host-associated microbial communities from peat moss isolated from Minnesota, USA - S1T2_Fd - Sphagnum fallax MG | ecosystem: Host-associated > Plants > Peat moss > Unclassified | place... | reverse complement strand
TTGTTTGCGCCCTAATACCGTTGACTACGGTCTTTGCTCAATCATGGAGCCGTCATTGCGAGCGCAGCGAAGCAATCCAGTGAAAAGGCTGAAGTGGTTTACTGGATTGCTTCGCTGCGCTCGCAATGACGGCGTTCTCAATAATCAGGGTGTGTCCTTCTCCCATAGGGAGAAGGTGCCGAATGAAATGAGGCGGATGAGGGGTTGCCACCTCAAACATCTAAGATGCCAACCCCTCACCCGCCGCCCTCCGGCGGCACCCTCTCCCGCAGGGAGAGGGTTTACGCTCCCTCATCAGCATGAGGGCGAGCGCCCCTACAAATCCTTGAACGTAAATGGCGAGACGTTGCGCATGTTTTCGTCGATCAAGAGCCCGCGCGTGGAAGGCGGCGCGGCGCGCTGCGGGCAGGCCGGGCGTTCGCAAAGCCGGCAATTGATGCCGATCGGCGTTACATCCATCGCATTGAGGTCGAGCCGCTTCGCGTAAATGAGCCGTGGCGCATATTTAATTTCGCAGCCGAGCCCAATTGCAAATTGCGGCTCGACCGCGCCCCACGGCGTCGTCGCGCGGCGCACGGTTCGGGCGATCGAAAACCATTGCGAGCCATCGGTGAGTTCCACCACTTGCGTCAACATGCGCCCAGGCTCGGAGAAAGCCGCATGCACATTCCAAAGCGGGCAGGTGCCGCCGGAATGCGCGAAGGGAAACCGGCCCGAGGAAAAGCGTTTCGACACATTGCCCGCGATATCGACCCGGACCAAAAAGAACGGAATGCCGCGCGCGGTCGGGCGCGCTAATGTTGTCAGACGATGCGCGACCTGCTCGACGCTCGCGCCGAAGCGCGCAGATAGAATTTCAATGTCATAGCCCATCAATTCGGCGGCTTCGTGAAAGCGCCCGTAAGGCATCATCAAAGCGCCTGCGGAATAATTAGCCAGCGTGATGCGTAACAGCCGCCGGGTGGTCTCGTCTTTGGGTTCAAGCGTCGCGGAGAGATCGCTCAAGAGGCTGTTGAACTCGGCGAAAGCCAATTGATAGGCCGCTTGAAAGGTGCGGCCGGACTGATCCATCACTTCCGAAATCAAGAGCTGCCTGCGATGGTGATCGTACCAGCGCAGCCGGTCGCCCATCACATCGAGCGGCATGACTCTGACGCGAATGCCGTGGCGGCTGCGCAAATATTCCGAAATCGCGAAGAAAGGCTCGTGCCCGTTCAGGGCGAGATCGGCGGCCAAGGTTTCAGCGGCCTCGTCGAGCTGCGGGAAGTGATTGCGCGATTCATGCAAAAGCGCCCGCACCCGGTCGATCGGACTTTCATGCACGCGGGGCTCAGCCCGGTCCGGATCGCGGCCCGCGACAAAACCTTCCTCATTGGCCTCGCGCAAAGCGGTATAGGCGCGGTAAAGGCGCTCCATGGCGACAAGCAGAGCAGGCGAATGTTCCGCGGCGTCCTGCAATTCGGGCCGTGGCACGGGCGTCTCGCGCAGCAAAGGATCGGCGAGGATTTGATCCAGCTCACTGATCGCCTGGTCGCTCTCGCCCGTCATAAAGTCGCGCGGATCGATGCCGTAAACATCTGTCAGGCGGATCAGAACCTGAACCGTGATCGGGCGCTGGTTGCGCTCCATGAGATTGAGATAGCTGGGCGATACCTCAAGGTCCTCGGCCATCCGGGCCTGGGTTAATTGCCGGTCGCGGCGGAGCCGCTTGAGGCGGGGGCCGGCGAAGACTTTGCGGGAAGCGGTATCAACCATGTGTAATATCTTTACAAATTAACAATGTCATTAGATGTAATTATTACAGATGGACATTATTCAATAATAATCCGTCTTGCAATAGCGAAGCCTTGAGCGATATCTGGAATATGAACTTCGGCGAAATCGCCAGTTTGTCAATTTCTGTGAATATTGGAGTCTCGCATGAGCACAGCAGACAGCTTTCAGGACCTCGTCCCCTCAGCCCCGGCCGGCCGCTTTGACGGTATCCGCCGCCCTTATGGCCCCGAGGAAGTAAAGCGGCTGCGCGGCTCTTTTCCGATCACCTATACGCTCGCGGAGCGCGCCGCCAATAAGCTCTGGAAGCTGATGCAGGAGCGCCCGTATGTTCATTCGCTCGGCGCCGTCACAGGTAACCAGGCAATGCAGATGGCGCGCGCCGGGCTTGAGGCCATTTACCTCTCTGGCTGGCAGGTCGCGGCCGACGCCAATGTGGCTGGCGCCATGTATCCCGATCAATCGCTCTATCCGGCGAATTCAGGTCCGGAACTCGCCCGCAAGATCAATAAGACCTTCAAGCGTGTCGATGAGATCGAACATGCCGAAGGCAATGTGACGCGCGATTGGTTCTTGCCGATCATCGCCGACGCGGAAGCAGGCTTCGGCGGCCCGCTCAACGTCTTCGAGATCATGAAGGCCTATATCGAGGCCGGCGTCGCCGCCGTCCATTTCGAAGATCAGCTCGCCTCTGAAAAGAAGTGCGGCCATCTTGGCGGTAAGGTTCTGCTGCCGACCGCGCAGCATGAGCGCAGCCTTTCGGCTGCGCGTCTCGCAGCCGACGTGATGGGTGTCCCGACCCTCGTCGTCGCCCGCACCGATGCTGAATCGGCAAAGCTCATCACCTCCGATGTCGATGAGCGTGACCGGCCCTTCATCATCCCGGACAGCCGCACGCCGGAAGGTTTCTACCGCCTGAAGGACGGCACGGGCCTCGCGCATTGCATCTCGCGCGGTCTCGCCTATGCCGAGGTGTCCGATATGCTGTGGTGGGAAACCTCGCACCCGGATCTCGGCGAAGCCCGTCAGTTCGCGGAGGCCGTTCATAAGAAGTTCCCCGGCAAGCTGCTGGCCTATAACTGCTCGCCGTCGTTCAACTGGCGTTCGAAGCTCGATCAGGCGACCATCGCCAGCTTCCAGCGCGAATTGGGCGCCATGGGTTATAAATATCAGTTCGTGACGCTCGCTGGCTTCCACTCGCTGAACCTCTCCATGTACGAGCTGGCGCTCGGCTACAAGGATCGCGGCATGGATGCCTATTCTGAGCTTCAGCAGGCCGAGTTCGACCTTGAGGCCAAGGGCTATTCCGCCACCCGCCATCAGCGCGAAGTCGGCACCGGCTATTTCGACGCCGTGTCGGTCGCGATTTCTGGCGGCGCGTCCTCGACGACCGCGATGGGCGAATCGACCGAAAGCGCTCAGTTCAAGGATAAGAGCAAGCCCTCGGCCGTCGCCGCGGAGTAACAAAGGGCCCGTTGGCCGGTTACGGCTGAGGATTAAAGCTTAAGGCCTCCTGCTGCGCAGGGGGCCTTTTCTTTGTCTTTTATCCGCGGGCTGGAGCGGTCTGCCGATTTGATGAACGCCCTGAAAAATGATTTAGCTGTTTAGCGTTTCTTTGCTTTTAAACCGTTGCGTGACATCTGGTCATGCCCAAGGATTTTCCGATGTTTCCATTGCCCGTGCCTCAGTTGACGCCGAACACCTATGCCTATGAAACGGAGCCGATGGTGAAGCCGACAGGCTTCCGTGAATATGACGCGCGCTGGCTGTTCGAAAAAGAGATCAACCTGATGGGCGTGCAGGCACTGGGGTTGGGGCTAGGGACGCTTCTGCACGATATGGGCGTCAAGCCCGAGATTGTGACCGGGCATGATTTCCGCGCCTATTCGGCGTCGATCAAATATGCGCTGATGACGGGCCTGATGGCGGCGGGCTGCAAGGTGCATGATATCGGGCTGGCTTTGTCGCCCATGGCCTATTTCGCTCAATTCGCGCTCGATGTGCCGGCTGTCGCGATGGTCACGGCCTCGCATAATGACAATGGCTGGACAGGCGTCAAAATCGGCTCGCAACGGCCAGTGACCTTTGGCCCTGACGAGATGGGCGCGCTTCGCGACATCGTACTGGCTGGCAAGTTCCGCTATGCGGATGGCGGCGGCTATAGGTTTGTCGAGGATTTCCCGGCCCGCTATATGGCCGATTTAACGGACCGTCCCAAAATCAGCCGCAAACTCAGAGTCGTCGCAGCCTGCGGCAATGGCACGGCGGGCGCTTTCGCACCGGCGGTGCTCGCGAAACTCGGCTGCGAGGTGATCCCGCTCGACACCGGGCTCGATTATACGTTTCCACGCTACAATCCAAATCCCGAAGATCTGAAAATGCTGCACGCCATGGCCGATAAGGTCCGAGAGACCGGCGCCGATATCGGCCTTGGTTTCGATGGCGATGGGGATCGCTGCGGCGTCGTCGATGAAAAGGGCGAGGAGATTTTCGCTGATAAGATTGGCGTCATGCTGGCGCGCGACCTTTCTAAACTCCATCCCCATGCGACCTTTGTCGTCGATGTCAAGTCGACAGGCCTTTTCTCGACCGACCCCGTGCTAATGGAACGCGGCGCCAAGGCGGATTATTGGAAGACGGGTCATTCCTATATCAAGCGGCGCGTCACGGATTTGAAAGCGCTCGCGGGGTTTGAGAAATCCGGGCATTTTTTCTTCAATACGCCGGTTGGGCGCGGCTATGACGACGGCATTTTGACGGCGATCCAGATCATCGAAATGCTCGGCCGCAATCCTGGCAAATCGATGAGTGCGCTTTACGCCGATCTCCCAAAGACATGGGGATCGCCGACCATGTCGCCGCATTGCGCGGATGAGATCAAATATGAAGTGGCCGCGCGCGTGCTCGCGCGGTTCAAGGCCATGCAGGATAAGGGCGAGCCTATCATCGGCCAGAAAATCCGCGATCTTGTGACGGTGAACGGCGTGCGCGTGACGGCTGAGGATGGAACCTGGGGACTCGTGCGCGCCTCATCCAATAAACCGGAGCTTGTTGTCGTCGTGGAAAGCCCGGTGTCGGAAGCAAGGATGCGCGAGATGTTCGCGGCCGTCGATGCGGTGCTGCGCGAAAATCCAGAGGTCGGTGCCTATAATCAGACGCTTTGACTTCTGTGAAGGCTGGTTATTTGCCGCCAGCCTGCGCATTATGTTTTTGAAACTGGTCGGCTACTTCACTGAAATATTTGCTGTCGTCACCGAGTTTGGCCGTCGGTTCGCAGCGCGGTAAGCAGGAATAGGATTCCTGTTCCAGGCCGCGTTGAACAACAAGGGCATTATTCGCACCGATCACGCGGATCATGGATTCGGCAACGGGGTTACCGGCGGCATCTAATGCGATGAAATTGGTTTCGCCAAAGCCCTTGCCGGTGACAATCATAACGCCGTTTTGCAACGTCACATCTGCGATCATGGGATTGCCGATTACTAAGGTTTGAGCACCGCTTGGAATCTTGACGATACGGGCCTGATCAGCGGTCACGACAATCGTATCCTCTGCCGCGAGAACCGAAGATCCGCAGGTCAAGATCATAAGCAGGCCTGCTATGGCGGCGAACGGCGTTGAAAAGAGCCAAGCTGCGAAACGTTGCGAAAACCGCATGGCCTGCCTGAAGCGCGAGGTGAAAACCATACGTATTAAAACCCAGAATAGTGAATGAAGTCTGAAGATTGCTTGTTGAGCGGTTTCAAAAAGAGGCACGATGCCCTCCCATCGTTGGATAGAACGGCCGGAACGGGTCCATAAGTGAAACTACGTGCTCATTTCTTACGGTTGTTAATCAAGCTTTAGGCTGCATATTCAGCGAGGCTTAACCAAGTCAAAGATCGTTTATTTGCAATGCGATTTCACTCTTCCAATTAACGCGATTGCAAGCACTGGCCAGTAGGTTTCAAGACATCCGGTCATCTTGTTTACAAAGCGGGCCGGGCCTTGGAGATTGGGAGTCAGGAGCTCACACATGAAGAATCTACTGTCGCGTTTCTCGCAGGATCAGTCCGGCGCCACCGCCATCGAATATGGCCTAATCGCGGGTCTCATTGCCGTTGTCATCATCTCCGCCATTACCACGGTTGGCACCAAGCTTTCGGCTAAGTTCACTGCCGTGGCGAACAACCTCAGCTAAGGCTGACGGCATTTCGCAGATTTGATATGATCGTTGAGTCCAGCACAATAGCCATTTTTTTGGCTTGAATGCTGGACTCCGCACGTATTCGACGATCATATCCCATAGCGTTCGCAACGGATGTTGCATGAACGATGGCCGTGCTCACATGCGTCAAAAAGCAGAGCATTTTCAGCGGTCCGGCGGAGCGTAAGTCAATGCATGGTGAGCAAAGCGTTAACCGGCCGTATTATATCTAATTCGAAATCAGTTTGCCTCGGGTTTTCACACCAATTTGCCCGCAGGGATCTTTAAGCCCCCGGATTTTCGCAGCCGCCGCATGGACAGACATATGATCCTTGAAATGGCAACGCTGGTCTTTTTCCCAGGCCTGATGGTTTTCGCTGCTTTTTCTGATCTTTTTACGATGACGATCTCAAACCGCGTTTCGATCGCTTTGATCGTCATTTTTTGTGTGCTCGCCTATGCGACACAGATGCCGCTCAATGAGTTCGGCCTTCATTTTGCCTGTGCGTTCGCGGTCCTCGCCGGCACGTTCACACTCTTCGCTTTTGGTTGGATCGGCGGCGGCGATGCCAAACTCTGCGCGGCAACCGCGCTTTGGCTCGGTTGGGATCATCTTGCAGATTATGGTCTCTTGACCGCGCTTTTGGGGGGCGGGTTAACGCTTTTCCTTCTACAAATCCGGAAATGGCCTTTACCGCGATGGCTTTGCGCCCAGCAGTGGGTGGCGCGCTTGCATGATCGTAACAGCGGTGTGCCGTATGGGATCGCCCTCGCAATCGCGGGCCTTGTGATTTACCCGGACACCGGAATTTGGTTAAGCACTGCCTCTCTGCCCGGCGTCTGAGACTGGGCGCACGGTGCTGAATGCTTCATTTTGACAGAATTGATTAACCTTAATTTGACCTTTGCATGGTTCAATTCCGTCTGCGTCGAGTGTGGTGACGCGAACGGATAGATCGCAAAGATGAAAGTAGCTCGTATCGCAGTCGTGGGCGTCGCATTGGCAGCAGGCATCGGCGCGGCCATCTTGGCGAGCAGTTCGAAGCCGCCCGAAGCACCTCCGCCTCTTCAGGCTCCGGCGATTGCCACGGATGACGTGCTGGTCGCGAGCCGCGAGCTGACTTTCGGAACGCTTCTCGCTCCATCTGACATGCGCTGGCAGAGCTGGCCTAAGTCGAACTTGCCAGAAGGTGTTATCCGTAAGAGCGCTAATCCCAATGCCGTAACGGATATCAGCGGTTCTTTACTGCGCAGCAATTTTTCAGATGGTGAACCCCTCCGCCGCGAGCGGCTGGTCAAAGGCGCGAATTCGAATTTCATGGCCGCGATGCTGACGCCTGGGATGCGCGCGGTCTCGATCAACATTGAAGCCAATGGTGCCAATACCGCTGGCGGTTTTATCCTGCCCAACGACCATGTCGATGTTCTTCATACAATTCATGATGACGCGACGGCGAAAGCGGGTGGAGATGGCTATGTCACCGAGCCGCTTCTGATCAACATCCGGGTTCTTGCCATCGGTCAGACAGTTCAAGAGAAAAATAACGAGCGTGTCGTCTCTGGCACGAATGCCACGCTTGAAGTCACGCCGGCGCAAGCGGCAACTCTCATTCTCGCACAGCGCATTGGCCAATTGTCGCTGATTTTGCGCAGTATGGCTGATTCCAACACCATGGAAGGTGAACCTGCGGAACGGCCTGAGCAGCCTGTTAAGACAATCGTCAAATATGGCGTTGCTCTACAGGTTCAAACGCATTGAAACATGAATCGGGACAAAATCATGATCATGCTTCAAGGAGACGGAATATGAAAATGACCGTTTCGGCTCTGCTGAGCAGTGTGGGGATAAGCCTTGGCGTCCTCCTCGCAGGAGCCTCTGTTCAAGCGCAAACGAAATCCGATGTGGAACAGGTCTCCGGCGGTGTTCTCACACGCCGCATTTCAATGGGTGTCGGTAAATCGATCATCGTCGATCTGCCGCGCGATGCCTCGGAAATTTTTATTGGCGATCCCAAGGTTGCGAACGCCGTGGTCCGGTCGGCGCATAAGCTCTATGTGATCGGGACAGGCAATGGGCAAACCACAGTCTTTGCCTTGGATCAGCAAGGCCATCAGATTGCCGTCCTCGAAATTAGCATTGGCCGCGACATTGGCGAATTGCAGCAGATTATTAAGGCAGCCATGCCTGCGACCTCGGTGGTCGCCCGTACGGTTAATGATACGATTATCCTGACTGGCGAGGTCGATACGGCCGAGGAAGCGCAAAGAGTGGCAGATATTGCCAAAGGCTTTGCCAAACAGGTCAATGCGAGCGGCGGCCCGAGCACGGATGGGCTTGTTATTAACTCGCTCGTTATCCGCAGCCGGGCGCAAGTCATGCTGAAAGTGACGGTTGCCGAGGTCCAGCGCAGTGTGGCAAAGCAGCTTGGTTTGACCAGCAGCACTGTTTCCGGCAGCTGGGGCACGCTCACGCAAAGCAATCCCTTTGCGATCAATGGTCCGATAACAACGACCGCGCTTTCGGTGACCAACCCGGCGGGGACGCTCGCTGCGAACATTCAGGCTTTTGAGCGCTACGGCGTGACGCGCATTCTCGCGGAGCCGACGGTAGCCGCTGTCTCCGGTGAAAGTGCGACTTTCACCGTCGGCGGTGAGTTCCCGATTCCCGGTCCCCCGACAACATGTCCTGGCTCATCGACAACCGTCTGCTCTGGCGGTGCCATATATCAAAATTATGGTGTGGCGCTCAACTTTACGCCGGTCGTCTTGGCCGAAGGCCGCATCCTTCTCCACCTCTCGACCGAAGTGACGGATATCGATTATTCAAAAACCGTGACGGTGCAAGGCGTACCAACGCCGGGCCTTCTCACGCGCAAGAACTCGACAAGCGTCGAGCTTCCGTCCGGCGGTTCAATCGCTTCAGCCGGACTTTTGCAGACGCAGACGGCGCAGGTCATCAACGGACTGCCTGGGCTGATGAATCTGCCGGTCCTCGGGACGCTGTTTCGCTCGCGCGACTATCAGCGCCAGGAGACGGAACTCATGATTATCGTGACGCCCTATATCATAAAGCCGGTCTCTGCGAGCGAGCTGCCGCGACCAGATGACGGTTTTGCCGATGCCAGCGATCCGCAAACCGTTTTGCTTGGCCGAATCAACAAGCTTTACGCGTCACCGTCGAATCCGCAGGCCGTCCAAAACTATAAGGGCCGCATCGGCTTCATTCAGGATTGAAGCTAATCCGCTCCGATCAATGCAATCCTCAGGACGATCATTCATGAGCCCTATATCAATTCCACATGAGGCGCAGCGGGGCATGCCGGACTCTTTTCTTCCTCTCAGCTCCTTGAGGTCCCTTCTTTTGAAGGGCGCCGGGATCGCAGGCATGAGCCTCGCCCTTTGCGCCTGCAATAGCGTTGATCGCACCGAGACGTCGTCGATTCCGATGGACGATTATCGTGTCAGGCATCCCATTATTTTGTCGGAAGCGTCGAGAACCATCGATATTTTCCCGGCTGGCGGAGCGGGCCGTCTTGACCCGGACAGCGCCGCTCAGGTGGAGGCATTCGGACGTCTTTACCGACAGTTCGGTGAAGGGCCAATTCTCATTCTTTATCCGGTTAGCCCTACGGCGAAGGGCCGTGTGTCGCTGGATGCGATTCGTCAGGCTCTCGCGGCTGGTGGGGCGCGTACCGGGATCCGGGCGGGCAGTTATCCCGTCGTCAACGGGCAATTGGCTTCACCAGTCCGGCTTATGTTTACAGGGCTCAAGGCGAAAGTCGCGACGCCCTGCGGGGAATGGCCAAGCGATCTTGCCTCAGGCAGTACGGTGCAGGGGTGGGATAACAAACCTTATTGGAATCTTGGGTGCTCCTATCAGTCCGCCTTCGCGGCGCAAGTCGCGGACCCGCGCGATCTCGCCGCGCCTCGCGCCGAAGCCGACATGGATACGTTGATGCGCGCGCGGGGAATTGAAAGCATTCGCAAGGGGACTGATCCGAGTACGACCTGGACGACCAAATCGACCGCGATTAGCAGCGTGGGAGGCAATTGATGAACGGGGCCGCGTTCGATGCCGGACAGATCGCACCTGTTCCGCGTGTTTCGGTTCAAGCCTTCTGCGAATCGCCTGACATCGCACAGACTATTCATGAGGCGATCGCCGATCGCCGCATGGAAAAGGCCCACGTCAAAACCCACATGGGCGGCCTGCCCGCGGCGATTGAAGCCTATCGTACCGCGCCGACGCCCAATGTGATCGTGATTGAAACAGCCGGAAGCCGCGAAGAATTATTTACAAATCTCGAAAGCCTCGCAGAGTTCTGCGACGCTGGAACCAAAGTCGTCGTCATCGGACGCATGAACGATATCCTGCTTTACCGCGATCTCATGGCACGCGGCATCAGTGAATATCTTGTTGCTCCCTTCGAGGTTTTGGACTTCATCAGAACGATTTCCAGCCTCTATACGCATGCCGGTAGCGATCCCTTGGGCAAGATCATCGCCGTGACCGGCGCCAAGGGCGGCGTGGGAGCTTCGACCATCGCGCATAATATTGCATGGTCGATCGCAAGGGATCTCGAAGCGCAAACTGTGATCGTGGATATGGATCTTGGCTTTGGGACCGCCGGTCTCGATTTTAATCAAGACCCGCCGCAAGGTATCGCGGAAGCCGTCTTTGCGCCTGACCGGGTAGATTCAAACCTCGTCGATCGTCTGCTTTCGAAATGCAGTGAAAAGCTCAGCATTCTCGCAGCGCCAGCGACGCTCGATAAGGTCTATGATTTCTCCGATACCGCTTTTGACAGCTTGATCGATATTCTACGGGCCTCGACGCCTTATGTCGTACTGGACATACCGCATATGTGGACGGCTTGGACGAAACGCCTGCTTATCGGCGCCGATGAACTCGTTATTGTCGGTGCGCCAGATCTTGCCAATCTCCGCAACATGAAAAGTATCCTTGATACTGTTCGGAATGCGCGCCAGCATGACGCGAAGCCACGGCTCATTTTGAATTATGTCGGGATTCCGAAGCGGCCGGAAATTACGCTGAGCGATTTTTCCAAAGCCGTCGATCTTGAACCTATTCTAGTGATTCCATTCGAAGCGAAGCTTTTCGGCACGGCGGCTAACAATGGCCAAATGATCGCCGAAGTCGATGCGGCGAATAAAGTCGCAGAAATGTTTAGTGAACTTGGACGAATCGTCGCGGGAAGGCCAGAAACACGGAAGGTAAAGCGCAATATCCTTGAACCTTTCATTCAGAAGCTTGGCCGGAAAAAAGCCTCATAACGATTGATGTAAACCGGTCGCGCTAACCAGCGGTTCACCGATGTAGGCTAAGGAAAGCATTATGTTCGGTAAGCGTTCATCAATCGGCGGCGCAGAGGCTGCTCCCCGGCAGACAGCCGCGGACGCCAGAAATATGGCTGCCGTTACCAAAGTCCCGGGGCGGCCGCAAGGCGCAGCCGCGGAGCCAACAGTAGCACCCGCAGCCGATCCGCATCGTTCAGAACAATATTACGTCACGAAGAGCATGATTTTCGGTGCTCTGATCGAAGCTATCGATCTATCGCAACTTTCACGTCTAGATGGCGAAAGCGCACGCGAAGAAATCCGCGATATCGTCAATGAAATCATCTCAATCAAGAATGTCGTCATGTCGATCGCCGAGCAAGAGGATCTGCTCGACGATATTTGCAATGACGTTTTAGGGTATGGACCGCTCGAACCGCTTCTGGCGCGCGATGATATCGCCGATATTATGGTGAACGGCGCTGCGCGGACCTTCATCGAAGTCGCCGGCAAGATTCAATTGACCAACATTCGCTTCCGCGACAATGCGCAATTGATGAATATTTGCCAGCGAATCGTGAGCCAAGTCGGCCGCCGGGTCGATGAGTCGTCGCCGATCTGCGATGCGCGTCTGCACGATGGATCTCGTGTCAATGTTATCGCACCGCCGCTTGCACTCGATGGTCCGGCCTTGACCATTCGTAAATTCCGCAAAGACAAGTTGACTTTGGATCAGCTGATACGTTTCGGGGCGATCTCGCCGGAGGGCGGTGAAATCCTGAAGGTCATCAGCCGCGTCCGTTGTAACATCCTGATCTCCGGCGGTACTGGTTCCGGTAAGACGACACTGCTGAATTGTCTCACGAACTATATTGATGCTGACGAGCGTGTCATTACGTGTGAGGACGCGGCCGAGCTGCAATTGCAACAGCCTCATGTTGTGAGGCTTGAGACGCGCCCGCCAAACCTTGAGGGAAGCGGCACGATTACGATGCGCGATTTGGTCCGCAACTGTCTGCGTATGCGTCCTGAACGGATCATCGTGGGCGAGGTGCGCGGACCGGAAGCTTTTGATCTTCTCCAAGCGATGAACACGGGCCATGACGGGTCGATGGGCACGCTTCATGCGAATTCACCGCGCGAAGCTCTGAGCCGGCTGGAATCAATGATCACGATGGGCGGGTTCTCCCTGCCGCCGCGTACTTTGCGCGATATGATTGTCTCTTCGATCGATGTGATCGTTCAGGCGGCGCGTCTGCGCGATGGTTCGCGCCGTATCACGCATATTACAGAAGTCATCGGCCTTGAGGGTGATGTGATTATCACGCAGGACCTGTTCGTCTATGAGGTGACAGGAGAAGATGCGGCCGGGCGATTGAAGGGTGTTCATCATTCGACTGGGATCGGACGGCCGCGCTTTTGGGAACGCGCGCGTTATTATGGCGAAGAGGTTCGCTTGGCCGCGGCGCTCGATGCAGCCGAAAAGAAAGACGAGCTGTAATAGATACTAAATCTGTTTAGAGCTGGGATAGGCATCATGGAAATGAATGTTTGGGTCGTCGTGGTTTTGGCGATGATCGCCGCTGGCGGTCTCTTCTATGCGTTCGTCTATCCCTACATGTCCGGGGACATCAAGGCTGAGAAACGTCAGGCCGCGCTTAAAAGCCCAGTCCAGAAACGGATTGGCGACCGGACTCAGCAGGATATCGGTAACCGCCGTAAGCAAGTCGCTGATAGTTTGAAGGATATAGAAACCCGCAATAAGAGCAAAAAAGCAACGCTTGAAATGCGGATACGGCAGGCTGGACTTGGATGGTCGCGGCAGAAATTCATGATTATTTCTGTGTTATGCGGTGCGGGTGCTCTTGGCCTGGCAGTCATTCTTTCTGGCAATATCCTGATCATGATCGCCGCTGTGATCATTGGAGGGCTCGGCATCCCGGCGTGGCTGTTGTCTCATTTACGCAAACGGCGGATTAAAAAATTTCTTTACGAATTCCCCAGTGCCATTGATGTCATCGTCCGCGGTATCAAGGCGGGTCTACCTTTGGCCGATTGCATGCGTATCGTCGCTAATGAGGTCGCCGAACCGGTTCGCAGCGAGTTCCGGCAGATCATTGAGGCGCAATCGATCGGGTTGTCCTTGCCGGAGGCAGTCGCGCGAATCACTGAGCGCGTCCCGGCGCCTGAAGCAAATTTCTTTTCGATCGTGATTACCATCCAATCAAAATCGGGCGGAAATCTTTCCGAGGCATTGGGCAATTTGTCAGCCGTGTTGCGTGACCGCAAGTTGATGAAGGGCAAGGTCGCGGCCATGTCGAGCGAGGCCAAGGCCTCGGCGGGGATCATCGGTGCTCTGCCCTTCGTTGTCACACTCTTGGTCTATCTTTCGAGTCCTGCCTATATCTCGCTGCTTTGGCAAACTTCGACAGGTCTCTTCGTTCTGGGATGCGCGGCATTCTGGATGTCGATCGGGATTTTCACCATCAAGAAAATGGTCAATTTCGAAATGTGATCGTCCGGTCCATCGACTGTATGCCGGAGTGAAAGAATTGGATAGAGGACACGCGGAACCGCTATGTTAGAGATTGTCTTCGAGAAGCTTCACGACGGCCAGTTTATCTTGAGCATACTCGTCGGCATCGCGACGATTGCTGCGATCTTGTCCGTAGCCATGCCGCTTCTTGAAACCGATGCGCTGTCTCGACGCATGAAGGCTGTCGGCGTCGAGCGCGACCGCATCCGGGCACGTGAGCGCGAACGTTTGTCGGCATCCGCGGGAAAGGCCAATCTCCGCCAGGCGCCTAAGGCCTATATGAAGCAGATTGTGGAAAGGTTCAGCCTTTCAAAATGGCTTGGTACGGAACAGGCTAAGCTTCAAATGCTCATGGCCGGCTACCGCGGAGCACAGGCCGAAGTGGGTTTTCTCTTTTTCCGGCTCGTAACGCCGATCGCAAGCTTAGTGATCAGTGTGGTCTATGTCTTTTTTATCGCGGATTTGGAGTGGCCCTTCATCATCAAGCTTGGGACGGTGCTCGCCGCGGTTTATTGCGGCCTCAAAGCGCCGGAACTCTATGTCAGCAATCAGATCTCTAAGCGTCAGCATTCGATGGGCCGGGCTTTTCCCGACGCGATGGATCTGCTGCTGATTTGCGTAGAGTCTGGTATGTCGATTGAACATGCGTGCCGGAAAGTCGCAGAGGAAATCGGGGGCCAATCAATCGCTCTGGCGGAGGAGTTTTCTCTCACCACGGCGGAACTGTCCTATCTGCCTGAACGCCGCGTTGCTTATGAAAACCTTGCAATCCGTACTGGCATTGAAGCTGCCAAACAAATTTCTACTGTTTTAATCCAGGCGGAACGCTATGGAACACCGCTTGGCACTGCCTTGCGGATGGTCGCCCAAGAAAGCCGTTCGCAACGGCTGCTCGCCGCCGAAAAGAAAGCAGCCTCTTTGCCGCCGAAACTCACCGTCCCGATGATTATCTTCTTTCTGCCTGTCCTCTTCGCTGTCATCCTAACACCGGCCATTATCCAAGTGACGGCTAACGTTTCCTAACCTCATGCCGCGGCTTGCGTCCCCGCGCTGGGCTTCGTGTGCCGCAGAGTCAGCGCTAGGGCGGTAATGGCTAATCCAATCAGGCTAAGCGAAAAAAATACATCAATGTAAGCCCACAGGCTTGCCTGCGTTTTGACCTGCTGACCAATCCAGGCCACAGCGGTTTGAGATGGACTGCCTCCAGAGCCAATCAGCGATTTTGTAGCGAAATAACTTTGAACCTGCTGGAGAGTCTGGCCATAGATAGGGTTCCAGCTTCCCACATACTCGACAAGGCGCGATTGGTGGAATTGTTCGCGGCGTGCGAGGGTTGTCTGCGCTAAGGATACGCCGATCGAACCGCCGAAATTCCGGGCAACATTGATGAGCGAGGAGGCTTGATCGGTCTTTCCTGGCGGGATACCGCTGTAAGAAGCTGTTGTCACCGCATTGAACACGAGCGGCAGGCCAAGCCCAAGATAGACGCGCGACCACGCAAAAAAACCGAAGCTCAAATCGGCATAGACGTTTGTCAAGTCGTACATGGCGGCTGCCATGATAACGCCGCCCAAAGCGATGAGATATTTTGGATCGATAAAGCCGAGGCGGCCGACAAGGATAAACATCAGCATCGTCACGAAACCGCCAGGCGAGAGAGCGAGCCCTGCTAAAGTTGCCGTATAACCGAAATCATCCTGGAGTATTTGCGGCAGAAATTGGGTCGTCGCAATCAAGATCGCGCCAGTGCTCAGCATGATCAGAAAGCAAACACCAAACTGGCGGCTGGCTAACATCCTCAGATCGATCAGCGGCTCTTTTCGTGTGAGCTCCCAGGGGATGAATAAGATCAGCGCCACGGCCGACATGATCGAAAAGACCACAATAAAATTGGAGCCGAACCAATCGTCTTCCTGCCCGCGATCCAAAACCACCTCCAAGGCACCGAGGAAAGTCGCTACCAGGATGAAGCCTATATAATCAAAGCGGATATTGCCGCTCTTCCATAGTTTTTCGCGCCGTTTTTTTTCTTGTTCCGGCGTTGGTAGAAAGAAAGCAACGGATATCAGAGATGCAATTCCGACAGGCACATTGATCAAAAAGCACCAGTGCCAAGACCAGTTGTCGCTGAGCCAGCCGCCAAGCACGGGTCCCACGGCTGGGGCTACAACCACTGCGATTCCATAAATAGCAAAGCCCTGCGATCGCTTCTCGGGAGGAAAGGCCGCCGCGAGAATCGATTGAGCAACGGGTGTCATGCCGCCGCCTGCGAGGCCTTGCAACACGCGGAAGATCAATAATGATTGCAAGCTCCACGCAAAGCCGCAGCAGGCCGAGCTCACGGTGAAGAGCGCGATACAGGCCATGAAGAAAGCCTTGCGGCCGAAAATCTCGACAAGCCAGCTTGAGGCGCAAAGTACGATGGAATTGGCGACGAGATAGCTCGTGACGACCCAGGCGGCTTCATCCGGGCCGATCGCGAGTCCGCCGGAGATATAACGCAAGGCGACATTCGCAATTGTTGTATCGAGCACTTCCATAAAGGTTGCGACCGACACGAGCACGGTAATCAGATAGGGATTGACGCCGGGATATTCAGTCGTGCTGGCGGCCATATCTCAGCGGACCCGGACGCTAGGCACGACTGACATGCCGGGTCCGATTTCAACATCGGGAAGCTTATCGAAAGTGATCTTCACGGGTACGCGCTGTACGACCTTGACATAGTTACCGGTTGCATTCTCGGCAGGCAGCAAGCTAAACGCCGTCCCAGAGCCTGCCTGAATGCTATCGACATGGCCGGGATAAGTTTTGCCATAGGAATCGATCTCTATATCGACCGGCTGCCCTGGCCGCATATCCGCTAACTGGGTTTCCTTGAAGTTGGCCGTAACCCAAAGTTTGAGCGGCACAAGGATCATCAAAGCCTGGCCTGGAACCGCCGCTGCGCCGACAGCGGCTGTCAGCCGTGTCACCCGTCCATCGACTGTCGCATGCAGTTGCGTGCGCGTGAGATTAGCTTCGGCCGTCGCCTTTTGTGCCTGCGCCTGCGCACGCTGCGCTTTACCGCTTTTTATCTGTGCTTCGAGCACGCTGATCTGGCGTTCAGCCGCGACTCGCGACGCGATAGCCGCATCGAGCGCGGCCTTTTTGGAAATCAAATCAGAGGCTGTCTGCTGCGCATTTTGAACCGTACCTGCTCCGCGCTGAATAAGATCTTGCGCGCGTGCATTTTGATCGCGTGAAAAACTCAAGGCCGCTTGCGCTTCCTCAACCTGCTGCTCCGCTTGATTGACCTGCGCTTTCTGCGCCTCAATCTGAGCTGCGGAACTTTCGATGCTCGCCTCGGCCTGCTCGATTTGAGCTTCGGCCCGCAGGAGGGCTGCCTGGTAATCACGCGGGTCAATCTCCGCGAGGAGGTCTCCAGCATGGACGATTTGATTGTCCGTCACAGGCACGCTGACAATATTGCCAGTGACTTCCGGGCTGATGGCGACAGGCCGCCCGTCTATGAAGGCGTCATCCGCATTTTCGAAATGCCTTGCATTCAAATACCAGATGATACCCGCGATGATTGCGGCCAGAAGAACTGCGATTGTCACAATGACCGCTATTTTATGCGCTCGCAGTTTGCTCCAAATGCTGGTGTCTTTTTCATCGCCGTCGTCTGGGCTCTCGCCTTCCGCGGCTTTGCTATCTTTCTCATCTTCGCGCTTTGGTTTTTGTGGCTCACGGCTGCGCCGCGCAACCTCTTCATCATTCCGTCTGCCGTCTTCAGCATGCTCGGGCTCATCCGATGGCCGTTGAAGATCTATGACATCATGGTGCCGCCAGCCATTCTCGTCTGAGGTTTTCTGAGGCATTGGGATGTCAGCCTGGACGAGACGGGAGACGATCGTTGGCCATCCAGGATTATGATGAACCAGTGAGCATATTGTCCTGACGAAGCTCATTGAAAACGCGATGCTTTGCCGTTCGTTCCAATTGTTCCAAGTCGTACGAGACGGCTTCAGCAATAAAGCGGCGATGCGTTTAAAGGCGACAAGTGACATGCGGCGAAGCCTTAGGCTTCGCCATCTACACCATTCAACCTTAAGGTTGACCTGAGCCCCCAGCGGCTCCATAGACCTGCCCCGTCGCGAAACTTCCGTCATCCGCTGCCAATTGCACGTAAATTCCCGCTAGTTCCACGGGCTGACCAGGGCGTCCCAGCGGAGTCATGCTACCGAATTTCACGAGCTTTTCTTGCGAGGCACCGCCACTCACTTGCAGCGGAGTCCAAATAGGGCCAGGAGCCACACCATTAACGCGAATACCTTTTGGACCAAGCTGCTTTGCGAGCGATTTAACATAGTTCATTGTAGCGGCCTTGGTCTGTGCATAATCATAGAGATCTGGCGTCGGGTCATAAGCCTGTTCCGATGTTGTTGCGATGATGACGGAGCCAGGGAGCAAGTGTGGAAGCGCTGCCTTGATGATCCAGAATGGCGCATAAATGTTCGTCTTCATGGTCCAGTCAAATTGCTCTGTCGTGATGTCCAGGATAGAGTCATGAGCCTGCTGGCGGCCCGCATTGCTCACAATAATATCAAGCCCGCCTAAACCACGCAGGGCATCGTCAACAAGCTTTTTGCAAAATGCTTCGTCGCGCAGGTCACCTGGGATTGGTAAGCCGATCCGTCCTTCCGCCTTGATCAGATCGATGACTTCTTTCGCATCTGGTTCTTCATAAGCGAGGTAGTTGATTGCAACATCAGCACCCTCCCGTGCAAAGGCGATCGCGGCTGCGCGTCCCATACCTGAATCGCCGCCCGTTATGAGCGCCTTTCTACCTGCGAGACGTCCCGAGCCGCGATAGCTCGACTCGCCATGATCAGGTTTCGGATTCATGTCCTTGGCAAGACCGGGCCAAGGTTGTGATTGTTTCTGAAAAGGGGGATGCGGATATTTTGAGACTGGATCTGTGATCGTCATTGATTGAGAAGGCGCTTGCCCTTGAGCGAATGCCGCGGGCGTTACGCCCATTGCCAGACCGCCAGCAGCGCCGCCGAGTATTTGGCGTCGCGAGGATTGCTTTGTATCGCTAAGGCTCATGCTATACTCCACTTAAACGACTCCAGGCGCATATTTTTCGGCCTGCCTGTGCCATTGCCCGAGCTTCGACGATATTCGGAAGCGTCAAAGCAGGTTTAGGAATGCGCTGAAAGCTCGCGTGTTCCATAGCGCTGTCGAGCAATGATTCTGGCCATCGCGGAAATATAGCGAAGACGAAAAACAAAAAGGCGAAGGCCGCTGACCTTCGCCTCCGGGCTTTTGCTCACACCTGGAGGTGGCAGCGGCCTTCGTTCAATGCTTGAACTTGCCTTCATATTTAAATTCAGGCGCGGATTTCAGTTCGTCCTTCGTAGCATTGATCACGCCCTTCCACTCCTTATTGGACGAATCGTAGCTGATCGCGACGGAGGAAGGTGTGACATCGACGTAGCGGTCGCCCATTCCCAAAAATCCGCCGACCGAAACGATGTAGCCGTCAAGCTTGCCGTTTTCCATGACCAGATCTTTGATCTCGCCGACGTTCTCATTGTTGCTGTTGGTGAGTTTCAAGCCAATGACGTCATAGCTCAGGATGGCGTCATTCGGCACCGTGGTTGGTTGAACTTTTGGATTCGGCGCTGTTGCCTGCGCGAGCGCGGCAGCGGGAAGGGCTAAGATAACGGCAGCGGCAAGAATGGATTTGCGCATTGTAGTCTCCTAATGTGAAGCTGGTGACGCGTCCTTAACTTCAACCTCTGCCGATTGTTCCGTCTTCTTTCAAATTCAAAAACGAAGCATTTTGATACCGGCTGTTACGTCGCATTGACGGCGATCTGCTTCAGGAGGAGCGACGCGGCGGCTGCGGATGAGGCGGGGTTCTGGCCCGTGATCAAAAGGCCATCGCTCACGACGTGAGTGGCCCAATCCTCACCCTTTGAATATAGACCGCCCTTGGCTTTGAGCTCATCTTCGATGAGGAAGGGCACCACGTCTGTCAGCCCAACAGCCGCTTCCTCTGTGTTGGTGAAGCCGGTGACTTTCTTGCCCTTGACGAGCGGCTGGCCATCCGGTGTTGTGACATGGCGCAGAATGCCCGGTGCGTGGCATACAAGTGCTACTGGTTTGCCCGCCGCGACAAAAGACTGGATCAGTTCGATGGAGTTTTTATCTTCGGCGAGATCCCAAAGCGGGCCGTGACCGCCCGGATAGAAGACCGTATCGAAGTCAGCCTGGGAAACGCCGTCGAGGCGCAGCGTGGCGGCGAGTTGTGCTTTCGCTGCTGCATCAGTTTCGAAGCGGCGGGTCGAATCCGTCTGAAAAGAAGGCTCATTGCTTTTTGGATCGAGCGGCGGCTGGCCGCCCTTGGGGGAGGCAAGCACGATCTCCGCGCCCGCGTCTTTGAACGTGTAATAAGGCGCGGCAAGCTCTTCCAGCCAAAACCCGGTTTTACGGCCTGTGTTGCCCAGTTCGTCATGTGAGGTCAAAACCATCAACACTTTCATTTCGTTTCTCCTGCGCGAGA
>Ga0116230_10001834_pt1 | contig 20361 bp, 8 predicted proteins | sample S1TSphfallax_3_FD_88678 | JGI IMG/M metagenome (GOLD analysis project Ga0116230, IMG submission 88678) | Host-associated microbial communities from peat moss isolated from Minnesota, USA - S1T2_Fd - Sphagnum fallax MG | ecosystem: Host-associated > Plants > Peat moss > Unclassified | place: USA... | reverse complement strand
GTAGGCCTAGGTAAGGTTTAAGTAAAGGCTATGTAGGCCTAGGTAGGAGGTATGTATGGGCATCATGGGCCTACTTCTAGGGGTTATGTAAGGTTATGTAGGGGTTATGTAGGCTATTTAAGCTTAGGTTAGAGGTATGTATGGCTACATAGGCCTACTAAGGGGTTATGTAAAGATATGTAAAGGTTATGAAAGCTATGTAAGCCTAGGTAGGGTATAATTAGGGCTATGTTAGGCTATATATGTTGGCCTAGGTGGGAGGTATTTATGGGTTACTTAGACTTATCTAGGGGCTATGTAAGGCTATGTAAGGGTTATGTTAAGCATAAGTAAGGGCTATGTAGGGTTATGTAAGGATTATGTAGGTTATGTAGCCCTAAGTAGGGTCCAAGTAGGGGCTATGTTAAGCTATGTAGGCCTAGGTAGGGTTAAATAAGGGCTATGTTAGGCTATATAGGCCTAGGTATGAAGTATGTATGGGATTCCTAGGCCTACTTAGGGGCTATGTAAGGCTATGTAGGCCTAGGTAGGAGGTATGTATGGGCTTCCTAAGCCTACTTAGGGGCTATGTAAGGCTATGTAGGCCTAGGTAGGGTCTAAGTATAAGCTATGTTAGGTTATATATGTTAACTTAGGTAGGAGGTATTTATGTTCTTGGGCTACCTAGGGCTACTTAGGGGTTAGGTAAGGATATGTAAAGTTATTTAAGGGGTTATGTAGGCTATACATAAGCCTAGGTAAGGTCTAAGTAAGGGCTATGTTAGGTTATGTAGGGCTAGTTAAGAAATATGTAGGGGCTATGTAAGGCTATGTAAGGTTGTGTCTAGGCATAAGTAAGAGCTATGTAAGGCTATATAAGGGTTATGCACACTATGTAGGCCTAGGTAAAGTTTATGTAATAGCTAACTATTAGGCTTACATAGGGGCCTTTATAGGGGCTAAGTAGGGCATGGCTATTTAGGCTATGTAAGGTTATGTAGGCCTATGTAAGAACTATATATGTAGCTAAGGGGTACATAGGCATACATAGGGGCCAATATTGCTAGGCTTATATTTTGTAGAGGCTATGTGGGCCTATATATGTAAAGGCTATGTAATTATATATAACCTTACATACATTGACCCCACATAGCCTACACCATAACCCTTACATTACATAGCTACCAAATCTATGCAAATCAAGGCCTATTTAGGCTAGCATAGGTTCACCTAAAATATAACCTAGGTTCATGTGGGTTCACATAAATGTACCTTTGTTAATCTAGGTCTATCATTTATTTTCCTACCTTTTTACCTATCGTCCTTACCTTAATTTCCTACCTACCTACCCTCCTTTAATTTCCTACCTCCTAATTACCTATCTATATGTGACTTACCTACAACTTGTAAACACTTATATGTAATATTTTCTTTTCCAAAATTTATGGTTGTACATGTCCAATTTGGTTCCATGTCTCATTTGACTACACCTTTGTCTTTTTTTATTAAAGGTGTACACATCTTATCCTATTTGACTATAAGTATTAATTGACAATATGTTTCATTTGACTACACCCATGTCCATTTTGACTAAAAAGGTTCACTTTTGGTCATATTTGATTAAATGTCACATTGACCAAGTAGTCAAGAAGGTCATTTTAATCAAATAAACCAATCAAAATAGACATGTCACTTTAGCCACTAAAGGCCTTCAATCAAATTGACCAAATTCTTAATCAAAATGGACATGGCAATCAAGTTGGACCACTTGAAAAACCATGAATTCTTGTAATGCTTGCTTATAATAAAATTGAATATTGTTCTCACAATTTTGGGACATGATACTTTCAAGGGTTTTGACATTTAAAATAAAAAAAGGTTTGGAAAAATCAAAATATGTGATGGACTTTATAATTGTTTATTGTATGCAATAAAATTTCATAAAATTTCAAATTTTCACACATCCAAAATCATGTTTTTCATCACTAATACTTAAAATAGGTGTTAAAAAGGGTTGAAAAGAGGGCATTATTAGATTTGGACATGGAAAAATATGTCAACTTTAACATCAATTCAAATTTTTATTTTTAAATCCATTTTTTTTAAGTTAAAAATACATCAAGTAGGACTTCCAAAATGAACTTTTGGTTGTTATTTTTATTACACCCTAATGTGCTTTCACCTATTTCTTCTTCTACAAGTTGTTGCCACATATTGAATGCCATTAAGTTTTTGAAGGAGGTGGGAGGGTAACAGGTTGGATCCAAGGAATCCTCAATTGTGCATGCTTGTTGCATATTGTTCTACATATGGAGGATCTAAATCTACAAATGCGTAGGGTTTATTGAAAGATTTACAACCCTTGGGCTTTATTTTTTTGAGCGTCACAAAGATCATTTGTTCAATGTTGATTATTTATGGTAAATAAAGTGTTTGTTTTACAAGTTGAAGGTGAATCAATGTCAATGGCACCATCAAAAAAATAGTTTCAAATTAGTAATTTACTACAATAAAAGGTAAGATAGCTCTTGATTCCCAAGTATATATATTGTTTACATTGTGGTGTTAAACTTTTGAATATTTCACATTTTATTTTATTTTTTTTGTGAGGGAGTTTGATCATCAATGGAAGAGGGTATTTGCTTTTGTGTGATGCATGTAATATGTGCAAAAAATTTCCCGATACATACAAAAAGGAGTTATGCAAGTTTACATCCCTCTTTTTATTTGAAGAGTAGTTGTAAGATAGGGCAATTCACTTGGACTTTTTACAAAGTGTGGTCTATTGATCAAATGCCATAAATGTATGGTAAAATCATCAATGTGATAAAAAAATTATGGATTAAGATTACCAACTTAAATAATAATATGTACATAATGATGAAATTCGATAAATATACACCAAAGATTTAGTAATTGACTTTTGGAGTGGAATCATGGATTATGGACTCAAATCTGCATGAAAATTCAAATGCATTTTTCAATATCAATTAATTTCCAAGTATCTTATAAGGACTCAATATGTGATACATGTTAGAAAAAAAACATGAATTTTCACAAAAAAATTACAAAACATGAACCAACAAATAGATTTTCGAATGACCAAATTTGTGACTTATTTTCAAAAGTCCCTATATTAGTCCTTTTCTATTAGATTGATTTTTTTCCCTAACATGTATGTCAAAGAGTTGTTTAATTGAGATTTTGTTCATCTTAACTTTCTTACTTCATTAATTGCCACATAATTTACATTTAATATTTATTTTAAAGGGTTTTTTCATTTTAGTGTTGTAACATGGACTTTTGGGAGTGTTGAATCTACCAAAAATGAGGCACCCAATCTTGCAACCACTTTTAAACAAGTAGTAGGCACATGAATGTTTTTGGAGGTTATGTTCCCAAGCCTTCCATATCTGCAATATTCTATTAATTGAGTTTTTCAAAAATGATCATTAGTTTGTTTCTTATGCATTTTGTTTATGGTTCATTACCATGTACACATATTGCATTAAAGTCAACTTGATTTGTGTTTCTTCAACTATGGTTTGGAGGTATAGGTGTTTATTGCACCTATTTGTGGGCAACATGTGTTTATATCAACTATATTTTGGTTACACAAGTTGTTTGTACAAAAGTTATTTGGATGTAGTCGATAACATTTTTGAATTATTATTTGGCACAAAACATTGTCTGTTTGAATGATGTCTATTTGCATTTGTTTTTATAAGGTTTTAATTATAGGTTTTTGTTTTGTAGTATTTGAATGGACAAAAGTGTATGTTGTTTTTAAAACCTTAAACCTTGAATAAACCTTTCAATAAATCCTACAAACCACTATGTTCCTATAGAATTATATATATGTTTAATTTTTTTGAAAAGTAGTTGGTTTAATAGATATTCATTTTGAGTTTCACGATGGTAAGTTAAATGAACTTGAAAAGGCTAAATTGAGTACTACTTGAAAATTAAAGATGGTAAAAGCTTAACACAACTTGAGTTCTAAGCAAATTGTACAAATTTTAGTAGTATCAATGTGAAACCCTAGTTTCCTTGTTGGGATTTGCATTGTGACCATACTATTTTATTTTGGGTTCCATGTACCTAATAACATTGTCCACACCCTGTGTTTGGGCCTTTGTCAATGTTTACCATCTCCAATATATAGATGTATTAGGTTTGTTGAAACAAATGATGAAAATTTTAACATTTTGATGTCAAAGCCTAACTTCTTTATTTGTATTGTTGTGATATTGTTTGATTTTTATTCAATGGGTAAGAACCTCAACCACACCTTCTATGTGGGCCTCTATCAATGTTTAACATATCTTACATATAGTTGGTAATGGGTGCATGAAACAAGTGGTGCAAATTTTAGCATTCTTGATGTCGAAACTAACTTCTTTGTTCATATTGTTGGGACCTATTATTTGATGTTTGATTTAATTTGTAAGAACATCGCCCATTTGACATGATTGTTGACTAATTCTTTGGGCTTGATAAACAATTATTAACATGTTTGTTTATTTGCAAATGTTATAAATCATAGTTGGTGAGTTATTATCTATTGGTGGTTTTGGCATGTGTGAATTGAACAATGGTTCTTTTTAAGAACCTTGGAAACTTCAAGTTCTTATTCTTCTTTAGCTCTAGTGTTGGAACTTTATGTTCCACAACTTGATTTTGAACTATTCCTTTTAACTCTTACATGTGTTTAAGTACTATTGCATTTCTCTTGAATATGAAGTTATGGATTAAGTTAACACATACATTAATAACCCTAAATGTTATAACTCTATTAAGGTCCCAACCATGAAAAGGAAGATTGAGTAGCAAGTGGATCAATTCTTCCAAGACACATTGGTAGCCAAATTCACACGAATTAAATTTTCTTAGGAAAAGATGACCAGATGCATTATGTGAGGTGTCAAATTTGCATGCTATGGTTGAACACCAAGAGAAGTTGGTGTCAAAGTTAAATGTGTGAACAACAAGAATAGTGGGAGAAGAAAGTATATGTGCCTTATTTTAGGTTAGGAAATTCCATTGAGTTATGTACAAGTTTTAACACCTAACATGTTAAGAATGAAAAGGTTGTTTTTATTTTGGAGCAAATCATCGATGCATAGGTCACCAAGATGAAAAAATATAAGTAATTTGTTACTTTTTATCATCTTTTGAAACAAGGGAGGCCAATGACTAACTTCAAAAACATGCAAGGCTTGTTTAAGTTTTTGAAAGTTGGAAAAAACATGAATCTAACATTTATGGAGTCATTCCAGTGGGTGGGAAATGGCAAGAAAAATTGCATGGATTATGTGGTTTTAGTTGTAACACAACATGTTATTCAAGAGTTTCATTTCATTTCAAATTGAGTTGTCACAAGGTAACAATTTTTGATAACCAAATCTAAATGTCAATTAATTGTTACATGGTTGAAATTGGATGAAGGTGTTGATATTCCTAAAGCTCCAAACAATCACCAAGGATGGTGGCTATGATAAATTGACTAGGTCATGTTGGTGGATTCCTTGAGTATTTTTGGGGGCATATATATTTAATGGGGATTTGGGGTCAAAATTAATATGTTGTGGTGTAGATGACATTGTTATTTTCCAAGGCTTAAAGTCAAATGTGACATTGCAAATTATGACAATGGAGCATCCACTACATGGCCCATAGGTGTAAATTAATCATGCAAACATTGTTCAACTTGTTGTTTGTTGCAAAAATTGACAACTTTCTTTAATCAATATACATGTATTTTTTTCGCTTTCCAAAGAGCCGCCTCAATCATAACCAAGTAGCAAAAATCATGGAGACCAAAGGTTTGAAGATTTTAGTTTTTGTAATGTTAAAATGCAATGGGTATCCATGTTTAATTGCACTTTCCAAGTGTGTTCTGTTTGAATACAAATCACCTGCTTATATGAAGATGATTGAAAACATCACAAAAAATGTCTATTAAAAAATAAAATGAGTTGTTCTAAAATTGTGACATTGTGGCTTGCCCATCTAGAGTTGGTGCAAAATTTGTCAAAGATGGCCTAGGGGAGGGAAATAATTTTGGGTGATTTTGTGGCCTTGATCTTGAAGCTTAGTGTGGGTGATTTGTATACCATGTAATGACAACCTTTGGTTTTAGACCTTCAACAACTTGGTGGATCATACTTGTGATGTTTTACATATAGTGTGGCGGTTGGAATCACAAAGTCAAATTGAATACTTGGCATTCAAGTTTCACAATTAGATGTACATGTTGCATTTAAGACATTAGGTACAATTGTCTAGAATTACATATGGTGAACATGGATGATTGGGAATGTGTGTATCATAGTTTGTAAAGGAACAATGCACATGTGTAGCAAAGGGTTTGATCCAAAAGCTTCAACATTTTTTCTTAAAAAATTCATGAATATTATTGGGATTGTTTGTCCCCAATATTGCATGACATTTGACATAAAAGCAACATTTTAAAGTCACTTGGCATTTATAAAGGCACATATTTGTCATCCCAAAAGAAAAGCTTCAAGGTCCAAACCAATTACAATATAACAACCAACATTAAAAGGAAAAACTCTCTAAAGAGTTCATATATTTTGATTCACATCAATTTTAATGAATAAAAAATGTGAAATATTCTAAAATATGATAGCTTAAATCATCATATATTTAGAATCCTCAACATCATTCATTTTGTACACACATGTATGGTGAAACAAATTTAATAAAGGAATTTAAATAAAAGTGACATTATGATAGAATATTGTCTTTACACCTTAGCAAGTTTTGACTCAAGTCCATTTGGATTCTTGGTTGGTCCCTTGTTAGATCCATCATCACTTAATCAATGATTTTTTTTCTTGTGGTTACTATGAAGACCTACAACTATGTTGCCATCCATCCATGAAGATCTAGGAACCCTAACTTACAAATAAGTTGTTGACATGATTTGCTTCTGATGTGATTATTGGTCACAAATTGTCATGGTATTGGGTGAAGCTAGAATTAGGGTGGACCAAAAATGTCAATGGAAAGTCCATTATAAAAGTCCAATATAACTAATGCATTTTAAGCCTAATGAATAAATTCAATTTACAAATTAGTTCAAATGATTTTGAAAACATATTTTACCATATGTGAGTTTAATAAGCCACCATTTTAAACTCATTCTTCAAAACTTTTATTAGAGATTGGTCTTGAAAACCATCAATTTTAATATCAAAATGGATGTTGCCATTTTGAAATTTTTTGAATGGTGAATGATTTGATATCTTCACAAATAGGATATTTCCTTGGTTTCAGTGTTTGTTATCAACCTTCAAAATGTTATGTTTCAAAGTTTCAAAACATTATACAAACACATTGTTAGATAAAACTTCATATTCAATCTATTATATGGATTGGGATAGTCGTTATTAATGTCCAGATCTAGGATTGACCATTCATTAATTTTTTTTGTTTTCTTTGTTGCTAAAAGAATTAATGTGTTATCTTCACATAAATGAATCTCATTTTGGGATATCTAATAATGTTTTTAAATTCTATGCAATAATGACTAAAATGCTATTAAAAGGATGGTCCAAATAGTCCACTGTACGTACAACTACTTTATTTTGAATATTGTGAAGATGGCAATTGTGATGGTTCTTGGTAGTGTGGAAGATGAAAGGGCAAACCCATCCTTGGGTGGTACCACTAGCCTAACCACCCCAAGGAATGATTAAAAAACCAAAAGTGACCAAACCATTTTCTTGGGCTTTCTCCTTTAAATGTTTTCACAACTATATATATATATATATATTTCATGTTTATCCATTGCATGCTTTAATATATGGCTTCAAGTTTATCTAGAATCAAAAAAATAAAAAATTAATTTTTTTTGTATTTCTAATTAAATGCCCCCCTTAAAAATTTGATAACTTTAACTTTGAAAATTCATAACTAAATTACATTTATTCAATTATTTGGTAATACACAACAAAATATTATCGATTTTTTGACCTGTCAAAGAAACAACTACTATATTTTTTATTACAATTGTAACTACTTAGTCACAAAAATCACTATGTAATTGCAAAGGCCATTGAAATGTCATGTGATGTCATGGTTTTGCAATTGTAGTTAGTATGATGACTAATGGGTTTTTTATATATAGATATATATAATAATAATAATAATAATAATAATAATAATCAAATTAATTAAAATTAGTTAATTAAAAATACCTTGACTTTTGCAACTAAAATGACAACTTTTAGTCTCACAACATGATGATGTGGCATTCCACGTGCAATTACAAAGCCAAAACATGTCTTTTATGACTTATTTTATTCAATTACAATGGGAAAAATGATTAGAAAATGGCATGTGATTTAAAAAATGACTAGAAAAATAATTATAATCTAGTAGGACTAGTTGCAAAAGACATGTTTTGGCATTTTATGTAATAAAATACTTGATTATTAGTCAACATGATGACTCATACACTATTATGGATCAAATGAGGCATTTATCGGTTGATAACTATGTTAGAGATGATGTCCAATCCCTCAATGTAGCTCTTTGCATCAAGATGTAAGTCCAAAACTTTACCTACATTACAACAAATCTTGTCCTTTGAATTGGACAGAAAAATGACTATTATTTTTTTCAATTACATTTATAATTATTTAGTCATAAAAATCATTGAATAATGGCAACAAACATCAACATGCCACATGGCATTATGGTTTGCAATTGTAATCAATATGACAACTTGTTGGTTTTTTTGGTAAATTATCATATTATTTTCAATTTTTGTTCATTAATTACTTAATTGCAAAAACCATCCACCTTTGTGATTAATAATGACTCAATTTTTCACAATGATGAGATGGCATGGTATATGCCAATAAAATGATGTGGTCCTATTTGTCAACATCCTGATTCATGTCATTGATTTGATGAATTAATTTCATTTGTTAGCTAATTGAAGATATTGTTGCTCTTTGCAATTAATAACAATTCGATCTTCCATGTGATGATGACATGCCATGCCATTTGGCAATAAGGTGTCACAATTTTTCATAGCAATCCATGATTTTTTATGAAACCATAAGTTTTTATGTGTCTTGAATTTATGGCACCAATATTTGTCATGGCATGCCATAATTGTTTGTGTGCCATGATGTTTTTGAAATCATGAATTCACATGCATGTGTATGTGTACTAAATAATCTATTGTTAACTTATAATTATGACTATAATATCAATAGTCATTTTCAAAAAGGTGACACATAACTCATTGACTTTTTAATTACTTAACACACTAGTTTAAGTTAACATACCTATTATATTAACTTATGTATGTAGGCTACTTAGTGAAAACCTACTTTGTAATGTAAGATATTTTATAAGTTCCTTAACTAAACATATGAAAGTTACTATATCTAGTATGTTTAAATATACCTAGGATAGACTACTGTAATAATAGATTAACCTAAGTAAGCTTGCCTAGGTTCCTTGCTTTAGGTTTTTTGACAAGTCAACCTAGGTAGCCTCATTACAAAATATTTTATCAAGTAACCACCTCAAATTTGTGCTACTAAATGCAACTCTGATGTGATTAAATGCAACATAATTATCTTAGGATAATTTAGTTTTTAGCCTAAGAATGAATGGGTTAACCTAGGCTAAGTTAATAAGTAGTATAGGTTGACAAATTAGTTCATTTTAAATCAACCTACGGAGGTTTAGGTCTAGGCTAGGTTGGTAGGTAGTAGGTAGGTTGACTTTTGGGGTGCAAGCAAAGTAAAGTAGATGGTTCACTATTCCTTGTCAAAAAAATTACATGTAGCAATGAAGAAGTTTTAATGTATTGAAAGTAGACTTATTTTTTGTATAGTAATTAACATCATAATAATCTTTCATTTTATGTTTAAAATGTTGAAAACCCCCATCTTAAAAATATAGAATTTAAAAAATAATTTCTACTTGCACAAAATGTTTGATCTTACAAAATGGGCTACATGTAGATAAAATATTGATTTTTAAAAAATTCAACTTAGTGGAGCCTTAAAAAATATTTATGTATTATCAAATTATGAATGTTATAATCATAATATATCAAATTTTTAATATGAAGTAGGTTTGAACACCATTTTGACCCAGTTAATTTCAAACATACTTTCAACCTACTTTTATGATATCAAAGTTATTCAAATTTTGTATCCAACTTCCCATAAACTAAATGCAAGGCCCTATTGTTTTATATTTCTACTTTTTTGTGTCCATATAAAAATTTGTTCCATTTTTTTATTGGACTTTGGGTAGACTACTTTGTTTTGTCTACTTTACTTTGCCAACACCTATAACACTTAGTTTAATAAAATGATTAAGTTGAACTATATAAAAGGGTCCAAATTCTTTAAGGTGTACTAAAATCTTGTTATACGTCACCTTTTTTGGTCTTTTTTACCTAATCCTTTTTACCATCTAAAGACACATTTATGGATGATTATAATGGAATCTAAAATTGTAATGGTTTAGAATATAGTCCTTTTGAAAAAATTGACAACTTTTAATTCATTATTTTTTATGGGTATCAAAATATAGGGTAAAAAAGGAATGTAGTAAAGACTAGGCCCTTTTCATCCTATGTGGTACACCTTAAAGGATTTTCAAAGTAGTTTAAAAATAGTTTTGACACTAAAAACACAATTTTAAAATATTTTTTAATGACATATTTTGTGATATCTTTAAATATACACCTTAACATAATAGTATTAAAAAAATTAAATTTAAAATGTTTTTTTAAGACATTAAAAAGATTTAAAGAATATTTTAAAAATAAAGCAATGGTTTAAAGGGGCATTTGTGGCTCCTAATAGCATGGTTCGACCCTTATGAACTTCATTCCCTTGTGAATGCAAAGCATCACAACCCAAGGAAGTCTTGGTCATTCCCAATTGTTAGTAGATTAACCTTTAGCCCTTTGTCCTTTGCATTTTCCACATGCCTCCCCCAAGGTTCATTTTTCAAAACCACCTTCCAACTTGCTTCACAAGGGTTATAAAAAAAGAATACTCACTCCATGTGTGTAGGAAATAAATCCTCCAAAAATGTGAACAATTCAATGAAATTCACCAATGTGAATCTATATGCATTATTGTTCTTGCCACTTTGTAGTTGGCTTTGACCCAATTACAAAATGATACAATGACACAGGTTGTTCCATAATCCAATTCCAAGATCTTCAACTCAAATCCATCCAATGTATTCCAAGTTTGTTTTGATAATTAATCATTCTATGGTAAATTTGAAAATTTTCATACTTTGTGAAAAATTTAATTGTTTCATCCATTGTGTACCCTTCAACCATGCTACCTTTTGACCTTTCCATGTTGTAGGCATAAGTTTTGAATGACTTTATTTATTCTTTCCATGGAAATATATTATGGAAATTTCTTTTTTGAAAGACAAGGTATGATTATTGCTTCTTCCTTCAATTCATTCATTATTCTTAAATCAATGTTTTTACACAGACTCTTCAAGGCGCCTAAGTAATATAAATAATAGCATGAAGGCATGTACACAAAGCTTGGTAAAATTTGATGCATAAATACATGATAATCATGTGCTTTCAATCCTTTTAACTTGTTTGTGTCCACATGAATTGTTTTCTTAAAGGTACTTGAATATTCAATTGATGAACTTTGAGTCCTTCTATGATATGCATGATTTTTTTTTTTCTTCCAACTCCAAGACACAAGGTGTAGCTAGCACAATGATTTCCCTTTTTTCTTCTTTGCAATTGGCCATAATTCACTTCAAATATTCATGTCTTTTTGCATTGATATAATATCAGTTCTCCAAACATGATATTCATCACAAGTTTAATAAGATTCTTCTTGCAATGCATGGCATCTAATGTATGTCATATACTTTATTTGTACAATATATATAGTGTCATGGATGGCAATGCCATGGGGTTCATTCATTTTAATGTTCATCCATGACTTGTAGTGAATTTATATTTAACTCTTAGTTTAATGTCAATTCACTTTCAGTTAGCTTCAAGTTAAGTTGTAGTTCACTTTTGGTTCACTTCCAGTTGGGTAGATGCAAGCTATGGTGGCTCATTATCGGTAGAAATTACATTCCCTACAAGTCCATACAAGATTCTTTAAAATAATTCAAATGGACATGTTTATTACTTTAAAAAATATTATTATTTAATCTTTTAATAATACATGTTCAATCACCTACAAACTTTCCCAAATCTATGTGAAAACTTGTATCTACTATGGATGATATCATTTTTAAATTTGGAAGTCCTAAAAGGAAAACTCACAAAGTCAATAGGAATAATGCCCCATCTAAAAATTTCAAAAATAATGTTTTTAGAACAAAGAAATTAGAAAAGAAAAAAAAATTGCAACTCATATGGACTTACGAAAATATAGTCAAATTTTAACCATTCAAAAGTTCCTAACTATCAAATGGTTAAAGTTTTCAAAAGAAAGATTCCTCATATGAGTTTATCACTATTTTAAATAAATAAATATTAAATAATTAATTCACATATTTATTTATCATATAAACATTAGTATAAGTGTATAATTTACATAATGAAAAACAAACACAAAGCTTGTGGGAAAATCTTTTTATAATTGAAATTCAATTTGGAATTAAGGAACAACTAAAAAATTTACTTTACATGTTTTGTTTTTGAATCCTAAATTAACTATATAAAGAAGGCATGTTTTCTTATGTTCTCACATTTTGGGATGGATTCAAAAAAAACTTAACCCTAAAAATAAAACATAAAATAAAATAAAAATGTTTTCATGGCTATTTTTAGTTCATTTAGGCTTGCACTTTCCTACCAATTTACCTACTTAGGTAAATAAATAGGTAGGTATGTAGGTCCTAAAACCTACCAACTTATTTACCTATGGTTATGTTTGACCTACTTAATTACTATATATATATATAATTTATTTATTCCAAAATAAAATTAATATGCCATGTGGAATTTTTTTATTGTGCCACATGTTGTAATCTTAAACCATCATTAACAATCATAATGGACAATGGAAATCAATATTTTAAAAATAAAATAACTTTTATGTCAAAAAATTTGAAATCATAGTGCCATGTGTCAGATTTTAATGGATGTGTGACAATTAATGGCATCAACATTACATCATGGGTGCAATTATAATGGAGTTGCATAGTAGTTGAAAATGAATTGTTTTCGTAGAATTGTAATTGAGTTGCAATGGGTTACATTGTATGTATGATGAATTTTACAATTCATGCAATTTGTTCCTTAGCACTCATGACATATAAATATAGTGAGTATCAAATGTCTAGTGCAATTGAAAAATTGAGTTGCAAGGCCAGTTGTAAAGCCCTTTTTTTTTAATGGTGAAATAATCATAATTGTTTTAGAATATTTTTCTTAATGAATCCTTTACCAAATATAAGTAAGGTATAATCTACAAATAAGTTAAAGTAATAAAAATCAACATTATAACGAATCTTATCCATTCCAACCCATGTGTTTGCAACTTGTGTTCAAATCAACCACTTTTGCAACTTTATATATGACCATCTTTTGTGGCATTTGGTAAAAAGGATTGGTAGTCACATAAATGATTGTAAAGTGGTTTATAGTTGCATATGCAATTTATACTTGTGACTAATGTCAATTTGGATGAAAATGAAAATGAAAATTTTACTTATAACATTCATTTTTAATGGCATCCCAAAATAGATGAAAATGTAATTGTCTCTATGACTTCAATGGTGGTTCAAAGGCCATTGGACACCACATGGCATCTTTTCAACTTAATTTGCAACTATAAATCTTAGTTGCAAATGCACATGTAATTAAATGTGAAAAAAATGAGTTGGTGAATGGAATTGTTGGATTTAGTCGTCTAATTATTTTCTTTCAACTTTTTTCAATGAACTAACCATTAAATGTGTAATAAGGTCTGGTGGGTTTATGAAAATTTCAAAAGACCCATGGCAATTAATGGTAGAAATATGGCTAGGTTGTAGGTAATATGCATCTGGCTAAATAGTAGATATTTTATCATGTTGATATGTCATAATTTTTTTAATTAGGTAATTAATTAGGTAGGCTAGGTATTAGGTAGTATGTAAATAGTTTAATTAATAATGGGTACTTCATTATGTTGAATGAAATAACGTTATGTTTAATTAATTAATTAGGTAGGTTATGTAATTAATATACTAAATATGTTAGTAGGATAGGTAATAGGTAGTAAATAACAAGTAGGTCTTATGTATGTGGGTTAAATAATAAATATTTATCATGTTGATATATGTGATATTTTTTGAATTAACTACTATATTAGGTAGGCAATGTAATTAATTTATTGAATAGGCTAGGTAGTAAGAGCAATTTATGACCCATTTAATATCATACATTTAAATTACATTTTTTGGGTAAAATTATGATCTATTATAAGAAAAATTATATAAGAAAAATTTAAAATTTAAATAGAGGTTTGAGATGTGAAAAAATGTAATTTATTTTTACATAATATTTTAATCATAATCTTAAGTAAAACTTAGGATATTATATCTATAAATGGAATAAAATTTATAGTTTCATCAAAATAAATTACTATATTGCAATTATTAATATTTAAAAATTAAAATTGATTATCTAAATTAATATTTTATATCAAAAATAATATAGTCAATAAAGGATCTTTTATTATATTTCTATTATAGTTTATTTATGAATAATTTGTAAATATTATATCTGAATAAATTATGTGTCACACATTTTAGTTAAATTCTATTGGTAAAATTATGAAATACCAAAAAAAAAAAGGATAATATAATTTTTAGAATCAAATGAAGGTTTAAGATCTGAAATTTATTTATGTATATATTATATTATCCATTTATTAATCATGTGATTGAATTTATTTTTTCCAAAAAATGCTCATTGAAATTGTATTGAATTATGAAACTCAATTTTTTTTTTTTTCAAATCAATTTATATCTTTAAGAGGAAAAAATATGTTTATGTATATTATTGGAAAAAAGTTAAGTTTAAACTTTGATCTTGGCATTTGGACAAAATCGTTACAAGACATCAAACTTCAAAAATGATGTTTTATGTAATGTTTTGAATGAAGTAGGTTAAATATAATGCACATTATTTTTTTGCCATAACAAGTGGGGTGGCTTGGTGGTAATGGAGTTCGTATCCATCCTTGGGATTCAAGGACAATGCCCACAAATGACACGGGTTGTGGTTAACGTTAAAATGTTTATCAAATATTCCCTACCCATTTAGCCAACATAGTCTATGTGTTTACTAGGTGAGCTTTTTAAGTAGGCACAATCAGGTGGCCTACCTAACAATTTAAATTTGTTTTTTAAGCCTAGACTATGTAATGGCACATGTCAACATGGTATAGGTTGAACCTAATGAAATTAACAATAATATTTTAATATCTAAATAATAAATATTTAAATACATATAAATAATGTGACTACATTGTTGAATCATAAAATCAATTGCAAAATGATGATGCCATGTAAGCTAGTTTGGATGGATGAAAAGTTCATGTAAGTCACATTTTTATGTGATTGCCATTGCAACTTGGTGCCATGTATTGTCTCTTGCGACTAAAACTTTATGTAACTTGTTCAAAACAACTAGGCACTATAGCAAGTCAAATGTGATAATTATAACTAGAAATGAGGCATTAATTTAATTATTTATTTGCAAATGCCTTGTAGTGCAACATTTTCTTGAGTTGATGAAAGAATCTAATATTCATTCGATTATTTTCAAACTTTATTAAATGTTAATTTAATATATTAAGAAAGGCATTGTACAACACACATTTTCAACATTAGTCGATGAGACTTGTAAACATTTATAAAAGGATTAGTTACACTTGAATTGGCTCATACTAGCATGATCACACCCTACTTGATTTATTAAGAAAAGTTGTAGTTTATAATATGAAAACTAAAAAGTGTAAAAAGTGAATTCTTTCTTATGATATGTGATTGTGATCATTTTTCAAGATGAAACACTAAATTTGCAAGGAATGTACACACCTTTTAAAATTCATATTTATTCAATAGTGATTAACAGAACTTTTGTGATGGAACAATATAATCATTTTTATACCAAGTTGTAAAAGATTTCATTCAAAATTTTATTCATATGAAAAAGTTATTTTGGGACAAAAGGACATGTAGTCCTTGTTTAAAATAATGCCATTGGGTCATTATATCTTGTTTGGACCCATATGTAACCTTATATCATTCAAAGACTATTGCAAGTTTTTTGCCAAATTAAAAACCATTAAAATTGGTGCATTTTTTCAATAATTTAGAATCAATGTGATAATTTTGCATTATGGAATGGTTTTTGAACATGAGTAATAGACAATTTGGGTCAAAATTGCAATCTATTTTTGAGTAAGAATTATGCCCATCTCCTATATGTTATTTAATATCTTTATTGTTCAACTAATTCTAGCACCTCTTATTCCTCCCACTATTCAACATACAACATGAAAATAATTCAATGACAATTTTAGCCTTGACAAAACAAAAATGTTGGATTGGTAGCATTTCCTAAAAATGTATGCTATGTTAGGCCTTGTACAACTTTGAAGACCTCCCACTAACACCATGGATCTTTGCAATACACTATTACCCTTAATATGCAATATGCATTCACATTGGATTGCTCTAGCTCCCAATGATCCAAACATTTTTGTTGAAAATTAGCTTATTTATATGAATGTACACATCCTTAGACCTAAATAGAACCACCATCAATTTTCATTACTAAAAAAGTGGGGTTTAATCTTTCCACCCAATTCATTGTGGGGCCTTCAAAGGTGAACTAGGTCTCCATACCCTTGCATCATTTCACCTTGGGTGAAACTTGAATCATTATGTCCATTTTTAGTACAAGCAATTAATTATTGTGATTCACTTAGATCATTTTTTTTAATTATTCAAAATTTACCATTTTAATTTGAAATAAAAGCTTATAATTTGTGATTACTTTATATATTTAATTAAAATTATGTATAAAATTATTAAATCTAAGTGTGTTAAACATAATGAAATTAAATAAAAAAATTAACTTGTAATAACCAAAATATTACAATATATTATAGCTGTAATATAATATAATATTCCTTGTGGACATACTATTTATTTTATAATGTGATATGGAATATTACTACCAATTTTTATTATTAATAAACATAAATGATTTTAAAATTTATTTTTTCCATTAAAATTTTTGAATAAAAAATGTTGGAACTTGCATATTTTCTCATGAATATTTTGTGAATTGTTATGAAACAATGAAATTCAAAAGTGTCTTCCTTTAATTGGTTTGGAATTTTATATGTTTATTTATTATATTTGTGTAGACCTTTGAAAAAAGTTCAAGAATGGAATTTCATTTGTTTCATTTGAATAAGATACAAGAAAGAATATATATGCTAAAATTTGATTTGTAGAGCAATCTTGTGATATATCCAAAATTTTACACCTTTTATCACAAAGTAAAATGGTAGTTGGATGGCAAAACCAAGGTTTGAACCTTGCTACCAACAACCATATATGTATCATACATATGTTAATCATATTTAAAATGTTGACATAGACCATATTCTGACAAAATTATTAACAATATATAATATTAATTCAAAACATTGTAAAATATGGTGAATTCACTATGTTTGTAACAATTGGTCTTCAATCAAAAGGGGACATAGTGAATTCATTCAAATTATTGTGTAATGAAATTGGGACATTTTCATTGAAAACCTAATGAAATTTCTATTAAACATGGCCACACCTTGATCTACTAGTATTTGCTTTTCATCATATACCTTAATGATGTTAACACCATAAGATTATTGTTAATCAATGTCATATCTTCAATCAAGAAATCATCGAAGGATGCCCCTTTTCCATTGAACTTCATTCACAGATAAAAAGGTTAAATCTTGAACCTCATGTAGGGATGTCAAAATTTAACTATGCAAAAATATGTTATGTTTCTATTTTTAATCCCAGGATACCAAAACATTTGGTATGCAACAAATGCCACATTTGGAAATTGGGCTTCATGAGCCTTCCACCATGTCAAAAGCAATTTGCACTCTTTTAGATGCACAGGCAAGTGACAAAACAAATAGAGGTTAATTTTCACCAACCCCTACAAATGTTGACATTTGAAATCATTTGTGCAAAAATAGGATCCTCCATCACAAACTTAACATCTCATGACTTAGTAATGGAAATCATGCCAAATTTGTTCATTCATAATTCTTATGTTTCACGCATTAATATCGTGCATTGAAAACACATTTGACACATAGTTTTATAAGAAAATGAAAAATTTGTGTGACATTTGTTCATTCATAGGTTTGTACTTCATGGACATCAACATATTTATTCATGTGTCAAATGTGTTTTCAATGCATGATATTTGTGTGTAAAATGTATGAACCTATGAATGAACAAACTTGGCATGATTTTCATTATTAATTCATCGCATTCTAAATTTGTGATGTTATGGTCAAATGATGAAGGTTCAACACCAACAAAAGGAGTAGGTCTAGGATTCAAAAAAAGAAAGGCAACAAGAAAGTCTTGTTGTCATGGTCATACACTATAGTTGTAAACTTTGATTTTTCCTACCAAGACCTTTTGCCCTCTTACGACTTTTAAAATGTGGGTTTAAATGAGTGCAAGAATATCATGTTATGAGCCTTCAGCACATTGTATATAGATGCAAAAGATAGAAAAGGAACAAGGATATCCACCACTTCCTTCATTATGTGCATGTGCAAAAACAACTCAAACTCAAAATCCCTTTGTATCAAAACAAAGGACCTTGCCTCAAAATGTTGGATACAATGTTGCATGTTAATAAAATGGAAAATGTGGCATTGAGTGCATTAGAAATCAATTATAATTTTCAAGTTTAATTGATGATATATTGCTTCACAATAGGAAACATAATTTTAGTGAGGTGAAAACACAATGAAAGGAGCCACATGAGCGGGTGGACTTCACTTTTTAAAAGTTTTTTTTTTTTTTTGAAAACCACATGGAAGCACAATAGTTTTGATTATCAATATATTTTTTGGATTTAACAAAAGGAATTGAAATTGCTAAAGTAATTTTTTACAACACATTTGAGTGCATTTGGTTCAAATGTGCTTTTGGCCTTGAAAATTATGAATTAAAAAAATGTAGCTTTAACAAAAAAATTCATTTTATGTAATAAAGGGCATGAATGTATATAGGATCAAGATGTAATAAAAAATAATAATATGTAACATGCAATGGTAAACTATTTGAAAAAGACAAAGTTTAAGATTATAAACCAATATAGGAATGCCACATGTCACATGCAATCCTTGAAAATTGACTTTTACTTTGGTGCCTTTAACTCCTATGACTATGTTTGCACCCAAGTATGTGCATTTGGTACATGGGTAAAAACATAGTCAAAGGAGCCACCCAAGTGAATGGACATTCCTTAAATGCTTTTGGAATATTTTTCATTAATTGCAAAGTTTATATGCTTAAAGCTTGAAACAAATCAATTTTTTTTTTTGCATGTCCAAAACACTCAGACCTCGAGAGTGGATAGTCCTTGTTTTTTCAAACATCCTTTTTTTTTAACCAAATGTGCACCATTCCTTTTGAAAATTGGAAAGGATTTTAACATTGATGATCAGAAAAACAAAAGGAGTTCAATTGATGATTTGTTTTTATAACCCATTTGAACACATTTGGTTCAAAAGTGCTTTTGACCTTGAAAATTATGGATTTTGAAAATGTTCTTCTAACAAAAGTTATTCATATTTATGTGATAGAAAACACAAATGCATAATATACACAATATAAAAATAATTTCTAGTGAAAATGTATTTACATCTAAAATACAATGTTAAATGGGGTACTTAAAATAAAAAAAATTTAATTATAAAACAACACAAAAATGACACATGCCATGTGTAATCCTTGGATTACTTTAACATCCTTAGTTCCTTTGACCATGTTTTCATCCACATGACATTGCAATTTGAGCGATTTTTGTTGTCCATAACACAAATTAATCACATTTCAATAGTTTAAAGTTTTATGAAAAAATATGATTTTGTTGGAAAATTACTGAGGTGCCCCCAAGTCCCTGGTTAGACTCAAAATAATCCAACTATGTCAAAAAGCGGAAGTAGATGGGATTTGGTGCCACTCCCAGCTTCCAGCATTAAAGGGGGTGAGAGGGGCGTGCTGAAAGTTTCAGGATTAGACTAGGAAGAGGGACAAGCTACTTAGTTATTCGGTCCT
>Ga0116230_10001831_pt1 | contig 20372 bp, 17 predicted proteins | sample S1TSphfallax_3_FD_88678 | JGI IMG/M metagenome (GOLD analysis project Ga0116230, IMG submission 88678) | Host-associated microbial communities from peat moss isolated from Minnesota, USA - S1T2_Fd - Sphagnum fallax MG | ecosystem: Host-associated > Plants > Peat moss > Unclassified | place... | reverse complement strand
TTGGAAGCGCCGTACGCGGTCTGCCCGATCTGCCCTTCATAAGCCGCGACCGAGGCAGTGTTGATGATCACGCCGCGTTCCTCGCCAAGAGACTCCGCCGCGGCGAGACAAGCGGCAAAGCGCGAGAGCATGATGAATGTGCCAATGAGGTTGACGTTAATGGCTTTCCGGAACGTCTCCGCCGCGTGCGGTTGCCCGTCCTTGCCTATGGTTTTAGCCGCGGGCGCAATGCCGGCGCAGTTAACCAGCACACGGGCAATGCCATGCGCGGCTTCCGCCTCTGCGATACCAGCCGCCACGCTGTCTTCATCGGCCACATTGACGCGGACAAACAAGCCACCGATTTGCGCGGCATGTGCCTGGCCAACGCTCTCATTCAAATCGAAGATCGCCACCTTCGCGCCCTGCTCCGCGAGTAACGAGGCGGTCGCGCCGCCAAGCCCGGAAGCGCCGCCCGTTACAATCGCGCTGATACCTTGTAATTTCATGCTGCCTTCTCGTTTAAAATAGCTCGACCGCGACCGCGGTTGCCTCGCCGCCGCCGATGCAAAGGCTGGCGACGCCACGCTTCAGCCCGCGGCGCTCAAGAGCCGCGAGCAGCGTCGTGATGATGCGAGCACCGGAGGCGCCGATTGGGTGTCCAAGCGCCGTGGCGCCGCCATTCACATTCAATTTTTCATCCGGAAGATGCAATTCATGCGCCGCAACCATTGCGACCACCGCAAAAGCCTCATTGATCTCGAACAAATCGACCTGATCGATTGACCAGGCCGCCTTATCCAGCAATTTGCGAATCGTCGGGACAGGCGCCGTGGTAAACAGCGCCGGCTCTTGCGCCATGGCAGCATGCGCCACCAGCCGCGCCACTATGTTAAGACCAAGCCGTTCGGCGACACTGGCGCGCGTCATGACAAGCGCGGCCGCACCGTCGGAAATAGAGGACGAATTCGCGGCCGTTATCGTCCCATTCTTCTCGAAAGCCGGCTTTAATGATGGAATTTTTTCCGGCTTTGCCTTGCCCGGCTGCTCATCGGTATCGACAAGCTGCACGTCACCCTTGCCGGCAATGCTCACCGGCACGATTTCCCGCATAAAATCGCCGTTGGCGATTGCAGCTTTGGCACGGCTTAAGGAACGGATTGCGTAAGCATCTTGCGCCGCGCGGGAAAACTGGTACTCGCGGGCGGTGTCCTCGGCGAATGCACCCATCAGCTTGCCGATCACGTAGGCGTCTTCGAGCCCATCGCGGTACATTGAATCCGTCACCACATCGTGGCCGATCCGAGCACCACCGCGATGTTTCGCCAGAAGATACGGCGCGTTGGACATACTTTCCATACCGCCGGCGATGATAACGTCCACCGCGCCTGAGCCGAGCGCCTCGGCCGCCATAATCGCTGCCTGCATGCCAGAGCCGCACATTTTATTGACGGTGGTGGCTTCAACCGAAAGCGGCAGCCCAGCGCCTATCCCCGCCTGACGGGCGGGGGCTTGGCCAAGTCCCGCTGGCAGCACGCAGCCCATATAAATCCGGCCGATCACGTCCTGGCTGATGCCCGCGCGCGACACGGCGGCCTTCACCGCGGCAGCGCCGAGTTCCGTTGCTTTTGCGCCCGCGAGCGCACCTTGAAACCCGCCCATCGGCGTGCGGGCATAACTAGCGATGACGACAGGATCGAGCATCTTCAAATTCCTTAAAGCGCACGCGCAATCACCATGCGCTGAATGTCGGAGGTGCCTTCGTAGATCTGACATACCCGCACGTCGCGCAAAATCTTGGCGACGCCATACTCTTCCAGATAGCCATAACCGCCCAATGTCTGTATGGCCCCAGAACAAACTGCCTCGGCAGTTTCGGACGCGACGAGCTTGGCCATGGACGCTTCTTTCAGGCATGGCACGCTGCCATCCTTCAGGCTCGCCGCATGCAGCACCAGCTGTCGGGCTGCCTCGAGCTTAGCCGCAAGATCGGCGAGCCGGAAACCGACCGCCTGATGCTCGATGATCGTAGCACCCATGGATTTCCGGTCACGCGCATAACCAACCGCGATTTCGAGGGCCGCCTGCGCCATTCCCACCGCCTGCGCGGCTATGCCGATGCGACCGGCCTCGAGATTTGACAAGGCAATACTGTAGCCGCGGCCCTCGGCCCCCAACAGAAGCGTTTCATCCACAATCAGGTCCTCGAACCTGAGCGCGCATGTATCCGACGCTGACTGGCCAAGCTTGTGCTCGACCTTGTCAACATAATAGCCGCGCGAATCGGTGGGCACGAGGAAGGCCGAGATGCCTTTTTTCCCGGCCGCGGGATCCGTCACTGCGATAACCATCGCAACGCCAGCAATCTTGCCTGAGGTAATGAATTGTTTGGTGCCATTTAGCCGCCAGCCGCCTCGCACCCGCACGGCACGAGTCCTGATCGCGGCGGCATCCGATCCTGCATCCGGCTCCGTCAGAGCAAAAGCGCCGATCATCTCACCCTGGATCAGAGCGGGAAGAAAACGAGATTTTTGCGCCTCCGTCCCGTCCTTCAAGATCCCCGATACCATGATGCTGTTCTGGATCGAAACAACCGTCGAAAGCGCGCCATCGGCCGCCGCGAGCTCGATCAAAGCAAGCGCGTAAGAAACATAATCCGCCCCGGCGCCGCCTACAGCCTCCGGCGCGGTCATACCCATCAGGCCCATGGCCGCGAGCTCCTTGAACAGGCCGGGCGGGAAGCCGCCTTCGCGTTCAAATGCGAAGGTGCCCGGCCTGATGCGCTCTTGGGCGAAGCTTCTGACGGCATCTTGAATGGAAGTTTGGTCGGCGGACAACATCATGGACAAAAACCCAGTGTTAATATTGGATGTGTGGCCACGGAGCCAAACATCGAAATGCGCCGATCACGCAGCGTCTTCCGCGATGCTGATCGCGCGCTCCGGACAGGCACGCATCCCGCGGATCGCTTGGGGCCGCATTTCGTCGCCAACGGACTTTTCTTCCGCGGCCAGATAACCGTTCTCGTCCAGATCATAAACCTCTGGCGCGACGGCCGCGCAGCGCGCGTGACCGACGCATTTCGATCGATCAAGAATGACTTTCATTGTTCCACCCTTTATCCCAGCGTCATCTGCTGGACACTCGACACGTTATAAACTAGCAGCTTGATCCTGTATATCATATATACTATCATCGTGAAAAGACCTTTGAAACGATATGTTCGGCAAATAAACATGGGGCGGAAACAGCTTTGACAGCGTTGCTCGCAGGCAAGGTAGCGATCATCACCGGAGCGTCACGGGGCGTGGGGCGGGCGTTCACGTCAGCTTTGGCACGTGCCGGCGCGACCGTTATTTTAATGGCGCGCGCTTCGGCGGAGCTTGACGCGGCCCGCGCGGAGATCGGCGACCGCGCCACCGCGATCGCCTGCGATGTCGGCAACCCCGATTCAGTGCGCGCCGCCTTCAAGACTTTGGCCGGTAGTTTCGGCAAAATCGACGTGTTGATCAACAACGCCGCAACCTGCCGGCCTTACAGGCTGCAAAACGCGAGCGATGCGGATATACTTTCGGAAGTTTCAGTCAACCTGATCGGTCCGATGCTTTGCACGCGGGAGGCAATTCCGTTCCTCATAGCTTCCGGCGGCGGGGATATCGTCAATATTTCTTCTGAATCCGTGCGGCTGCCGTTCCCGCATCTCACCGTCTACACCGCGACCAAAGGTGGTCTCGAAACCTTCTCCGCCGGCCTGCGGGCCGAACTTCGCCCCAATGGCATACGGGTGACCACGATGCGTCTCGGCAATGTTCTGGAGACCGGCATCACCAAGGACTGGCCCGCCGAAAATGCGGCGGCACTCGCGGAGGCCGCGCAAGAAAGCGGCCACGCGGCCTTCACGGGAAATGGCGGCTCGGCCGCGACGGTTTCACAGGCGCTGCTCAACCTGCTGAGCCTGCCACGGGATTTCAACACCGATCTTATCGAACTACGATCGCTGTAACGGCGTACTCTAAAGGAAGGAAACGGACATGCGATTTGAAAATAAGGTTGCCATCGTCACCGGCGCCGGCCAGGGCATAGGTGCGGATTATGCCAAGGCGATTGCCCGCGAAGGCGCCAGCGTCGTGATCGCCGAGATCAATCTGGCCAACGCCGAGACCGTTGCGCACGAAATTTCCGCCAGCGGCGGCCGCGCCATCGCCGTGCGGACGGACGTGTCCTCCGAGGACTCGACCGTGGCGGCGGTGCAATCCACCCATGCCGCGTTTGGTGACGTGGATTATCTGATCAACAATGCGGCGATCTATGCCGGCATGCGGATGGAGAGTGAACTCACCATCGATCTCGCGTATTATAAACGCTTCATGGACGTGAATTTTCATGGTGCGTTGATTATGACCCGTGCGGCCTATCCCTCAATGGTCAAGCGCGGCGGTGGCGCGATCGTCAATGGATCGTCCACGGCCGCCTATATCGGTTACGATTATTACGGGGTTGCAAAGCTCGCGCTTAACGGTCTGACCATGTCGCTCGCGCGTGTGCTGGGACCGATGAACATCCGCATCAACGGCATCGCGCCGGGCCCCACGGATACCGAGGCAACCCGCTCGACCGTCCCAGCCGAGGTGCTGAACGGCATCGTGGCGCAGCTTCCATTGGCCAGGCTTGGTCAAACCCGGGACATTGTAAATACGACGCTATTCCTGCTTTCCGATGAGGCAGGCTGGATCACCGGCCAGACCTGGTGCGTGGATGGCGGCATGATCCGCCGGCCGTGAAGCCCGCCTTTGACAGCGACAAGTTTGGAAGTTGGGCGCTGATCACCGGCGCATCGCGCGGTATCGGAAAGTGTTTTGCCGAAGCGCTCGCGGCGCGCGGCAAAAACATCGTCCTGGTCGCCCGCAATGCCGAAATTCTGGACCAGGTCGCGGCTGGTCTCCGCCAGACCTATGGGGTCGAGACCCTGGTGATCAACTGCGATCTTGGCTGGATCGAAGAGCAGGTCGATCTGATCGCGCGCGAGACCGGTGATCTCGATATCGGAATATTTATCGCCAATGCGGCGGTTAGCCATTTCGGGCAACTGCACCGGTCGGACCCGGAAGACATCGTGGCGATGCTACGGATTAACGTGATTTCGCTCACATTGCTTTGCCAATATTTCGCCAAGCGGTTCGTCGCGCGCGGGGGCGGTGGCATCATGCCGGTTTCCTCCAATGGCGCCTATTGCATGCTGCCCAATGAAGCGGCCTACGCCGCCTCGAAGGCCTATGTCGCTCATCTCGGAGAAATCCTGCATTTTGAACTGAAATCGCGCAATGTTGATGTCACCACGCTATTTCCACCTTTGGTGGACACCGACATGATCTCCAGTCACGAAAGCCGGGGTGAGTGGGATTTTGCGAAAATGCCCTTCGGATTTGGCCGCAAAGTTGCCCCTCGGGTTATCGTTGATGAGGCTCTGCTGGCTTTTGGACGCACCGTTCGCGTTCACCCGCCAAGCAACATCGGCCGCTTCATGTGGTTCATCCGCCGGCTTCCGGATGGGTTGCGCCATCGGATGTTTGATTACATGTTCACAAAGGGCGTATCGCCGAAGAATGCCTGGAAATGATTCCAGCTCAGATATTCACCTGAAGGAGTAGCGCGTCCGCATCGTCATGCGCGGTCACACCGAGAACGCTAAGCTCCGGACTCGCCTCGTTATAGGCAGGATAATCCGTATAACCCTCGGCGCCTAGAGAATAGGTCGTATTCATGTCTGGCTGTGAGATCGGCCGGCCCATCGCGAGGCGCTCCGCCAGGTCGGGGTTGGAAATATAAGCGCGGGCAAAACCGCTGAAATCCAGCGCGCCATTTTCAATCATCCGCGCATAATCGATAGCTTTCAGGCTACCTTCGGCAAGCACGCGCCCGGAAAAGGCTTCGCGCATCATCTTGAACACGCCCGACGTCGCAAGGTCATGGAAATATAAATGCAGGAAGGACAAACCCGGCCGCTGGTTGAGCTGGTCCACCAGATAGCCGTATTTTTCCTCAATGTCGTCCTCCTCGATCTCATGCACCTGAAAGCCAGGCGTGAGCTTGATGGAGACATAGCCAGGACCGTTGACCGCGATGACCTTATCCAGAATCTCCAGTGCAAACCTGGCCCGGTTTTCCGGTGAACCGCCATAGCGGTCGGTTCTCTGGTTGACGTTGGTCGAAAGAAACTGGTGGATGAGATAGCCGGAATCAGCATGAATCTGCACACCATCAAAACCAGCGAACAGCGCGAGCCTGGTGGCGCGGACGAATTCATCGGCGATCAACGGCACCTCTTCGGTCTCGAGCGCGCGCGGCATTTCGTAAGGTGTAATTCGCGGAATGTTGATGGTGATTTTGCGGGAATTGCGCGGAATCCGGACCGCGGAAGCCGAAACCGGCGATACCGCCCGCGGCAGATATTGCAGGTTGTTGGCCCGCCCAGCATGGTAAATTTGCAGGATCATCTTGCCACCGCGCTCATGCACGGCATCGACCACCTTGCGCCAGCCGATCGCATGGTCCGTGGTATACATTCCGGGCCCGTTGACGAAGCAGCGCCCCGCCTGGCTCACGGCGCATGCTTCGGACATCACCAGCCCGGCGCCGGCACGCTGGGCATAATATTCCGCCATCAGCTCGTTCGGCGTGCCATCGATTTCCGCGCGGACCCGCGTCATCGGCAGCATGGCGATGCGGTTTTTAAGTTCGAGTCCGCCGCTCAATTGCAACGGCCTGAACAACGGGTTCAGCGTATCCGAGACGGAGATGGCATCCATGTTCAAAGCCTTCAATGCAATATCTTGGTGATGTTCCTGACAGATCCCAGAGTCTCAAGCCGCATGGCGAGGTCGATGCATTGATCGATATTCGCCGTCGCTAGGCCGGATTGCGTGAAATTACGGAATTTGCGCTGCAGTGCCGCGTCATCCATGGCGGTTGCGGGGCTGAGCGGATCGCCTGGCGAATAGTCCGCCTTCAGCTCGAACACCTTGCCCCTAGCTTTCACGGTGACCGCGTGCGGGTTTTTCTCCCAACGCCCGGCCAGCAACTGTTCCACCATGGAAGCATCCCCGGCTTCATAAGGGTAACAGGTAATCTTCGCCTTGATGGCTTCAACGGCTGGGTTGCTCCAGTATTCCGGCGCCACCCATTTTGGCCCTGGCGTTATGCCGAGGGCCGACATCGCGATCAGATGCGGCATGCTGAACTGAGCATCGGCTTCACCGCCAACCACTTTACTATCCATGCTAAATGCAAACATCTGCCGGATCGCGTAGATATCTACGGCTTCAATATCATCCACTGCCAAGGCATGATCGGCAATGATACGTTCGAACAATCCCAGCGGACCATGGGTGAAACGGCAACTTGGATAAGGCTTGATCGATGCATCCGGAATGAGCCACCTCTCACCCAGGCCAGCTACTGCTGATTCCGGCTCAACCCCGACCGCACCGGACATCTGCCACCAATTTGCCCGCATCTCGGAAACATCGCCGTCAAAGATATTCGGATCTCCGGTAAAACCATTCTTCGAGAGCAGGGCCGCGAACGTACCGCTCTCCGCCATGAAGGCGTAAGGATTGTATTTCAAATGGTTCCAATTCGGCCGATTCCAGCGCCCACCATTCGGCACCACGGCGTTCAAGCCGGCGATTCCAAGCGCCCCGGCCATCTGGTCTTGATCGAGTTTGAGAATTTTTCCGGCACCGATCGCGGCGGAAAAGACCACCCAGTTCACGCCGCCGCCCGACGGACTAAACGTGAGATCGCCCTTTTCATTGATAATGACATGCCGCATCGCCGAGGCGATGCGCGCGCCAAGCTCATAGGCAAGCGCCACCGCGGTGACAAAGTCTCTACCCGAGGAGTCGCACCGCTCTGCCACCGCCAAGGCTGGCATCACCGAACATTGCCCGTGATGGCCCATGTGAAGGCAGGTATCGTCGGCTTCCAGCGCGGAGGCCAGTGTCGCGTTGCAGAAAGCCGCACTCGTGCAGGAGGTTTTTTCACCCGTGATAAACACGGTTGACTCCGGCGTGCCGCCGAGTTCGCGCTTCGTGGCCAAGGCAAGCTTGCCAGCACTGGTCGAGAACCCGCCGACCGCATTGCCGAACGTATCAAGGATCAGCCGTTTCGCGCTGTGCACGACAGCTTCAGGCAGATCCTCAAATCGCGTCTGCGCCACGAAATTCGAGATCCTGGACGTATATTCGCTCATTTGTCTCTCCCGACAATTTTGCTTGGTTTAATCTCTATGTCGGGTCACCAAGACACCGGCAGATGGTCGACACCGAAAACGATGCCGCCATGCATGCGCGGTTGCTGGCCCGACTTGATGCCGAATTGCGGCACGCGCCCCAGAAACTCCTGCATGGCAACAGCGAGCTCGCGGCGCCCGAGATGGGAACCGAGACAACGGTGAACGCCAGTCGCGAACGCCATGTGGCGGGATTGCGGCCGGTCGAAATCGATCGCCTCCGGGCGGGTGAATTCGGCCGGATCCCGGCTGCCCAGCATCATGCCGATCACAATCCAGTCCCCCGCCTTCATTTCGACGCCGCCCACAACCGTATCCTGCAAGACATGCCGCCCGGTCGTCACGACGGAATAGGCACGCAACATTTCTTCCACGGCAGCGTTGATCAAAGCGGGATTTTCTCGCAAACGGCGCTGGTTCTGTTGGTCTTCCGCCAAATGCTTGAAGAAAAAGCTCAGCGACGCGGCCGTGGTATCGAGCCCGGCGATGAAAAGCAAATACAGCATGCCGATCAGCCGGTGCGGCGGCAATTTTTTTCCGTCAACCTCGGCATGTACGACAATGCTGGTGACGTCGTCAGATTTGGGGAGCTTTCGATACTTTTCGATCAGGTCAAGCAGGTAATCACGAATCGCCTGGCCGCCTTCAACCCGGCCCTGCAGAGTCGGGCTGCGCAGCAGCATATCACCCCAGGTCACGAACTGATCAAAGTCATCCATCGGCAGGCCCATAAGCTCCAGAAAGATTTTGACTGGATACGGGCGCGCGAATTTCTCGACGAACTCAACTTCGCGGTCATCGATAAAGCTGTCGATCAGCTTGTTGCAGAAGTCCCGCAACCCCGGCGTCAGAAGATCAATCCGCTTAGGCGCAAAGACAGGGTCCAGGACCGCGCGCAACTGGCGATGCTCCGGCGGATCAACCTCCAGCGGCGCCAGATCCCAGGTCTCGCCGATCAATGCGGTAAAGCCGGATTTGGACTTGCTGCCAAAACAGGCCGGGTCGCCCATGACCAGTTGTATGTCCTCCGCGCGCGTCAACACCCAGGCGCCCGCGTTACCGGAATAATGCACCGGCGTGTAAAAAATCGGCGGTCCGTTGCGATACTGGTCAAGCGCGATAAAGGGATCCTGATGCGGCGGCGTCGCCCAGATGTCATGCGGCACAATCAATTCGGGCGGAACATGCGTCGGTACGTTGGAAATATCCACGCGCTCCGCTGTCAGGCTTTCCATGTTCTTTTCCTCTTCAACCGGCGTGAAACACGACGGATTTTAGATAGGTAAATTCGTTGAAACCCTCTTCCCCGAACTCCCGGCCATAGCCGGAACGTTTGATACCGCCAAAGGGCGCGTGGGAACTCATGCCGCCGGAGCCGCCGTTCAGGTAGACCTCTCCCGTCCGCAGGCGCAGCGCCATCTCATAGGCACGACCGACATCTTTCGAAATGATCCCGCCACTCAAACCAAATTCGGAATCGTTGGCTGTGGCGACGGCCTCATCATCGGACTCAAACCCGATGACGATGCCGACAGGCCCAAAAACCTCCTCTTGCGCGATGCGCGACTGGTTGCTGACATTGTCGAACAACGTCGGCTCGAAGAAAAAGCCGCGCTCCAGCCCGGCCGGCCGCTTACCGCCCGTGACGAGCTTCGCCCCCTCATCCTGCGCGATCGCGGTGAACATTTCGGCCCGCTTGCGTTGCGCCTCACGGATCAACGGCCCCATGCCGGTAGCCGCATCCGCGGGATCGCCCAGCCGGATCGCCTGCACAATTTCAGCGACGCGCCGCACATAGCGCGGCCGCAACGCATTGTGAACAAGCTGCCTGGTCGCGAGGTTGCAACCCTGCCCGGCATGCCAGGTAAAATTGAACGCGCCGATCTGCGCCGCCTGTTCGAGATCAGCGTCCTCGCGCACGATCAGCGCGGATTTGCCGCCCAGCTCCAGCAACAGCCGCTTCAGCGTCGGCGCGGCCTGCGCCTGGATGGCGGCACCCACGGCATCGGAACCGGTGAAAGTAATCAGGTCAACCCGGCGGTCAGTCGTCAACACCTCGCCGACATCCTTGCCGCCCGTGATCACACCGAAGACGCCTTTCGGCAGACCAGCCTCGAGCGCCGCCTCGCCAAGAACCAGGCTCTGGAACGGCGTATAGGGAGAGGGTTTAAGCACCACCGTATTGCCCGCCGCAAGGGCTGGAAAAATTTTCGTGATATTCAAGAAAAACGGAAAATTGTAAGGTGTGATCGCGGCGACGACACCGACCGGCTCGCGGATCGAAAACCCGGCGCCAAGCATTTTTGTCCCCATCGCGGTCGGGTTGACTGCCGGTGGCAATCCTCTGACGGGATCGCGCGTGCAGATATCGACAAAAAACTGCGCGTGCTGAATCGGCAGGTCATATTGCGCGAATTGCGAGACCTGCGTGGCGCCGGCTTCAGCGGTGATCAGTTTCCGGAGCCACGCCTCGCGCCGCTTCAATGCGTCAAGAAAACTCTGCATGTATACCGCGCGCTCACGCCCGGACAGACGCGGCCAGGGACCGTGGTCGAAGGCCTGGCGTGCCGCGCTCAACGCCGCTTCAGCTTCGATTTTGCCGGCAACCGGCGCGAGCCCGATCAACGCCTCCGTGGCGGGATTGACGACCGGCTCGGTATTGCCGCCGGCGGGCGTTACCCACGCGCCGCCGATGAACACGGCTGTCGGTAAATCGAAGCTCATGGCCGGACGCTCCTGTAGGCAGGTTCATGCAGTCTGTCGCGCAGGCGAAGGGATGCCCTGGCTCCGCAATGCCTGATCTTACCGCCTGGAAAGATTACTCTTTTCGACAATTCCGCTTCCCATATTTAATTAAAAGCTTGATGATCTATACGATTGTTTGCGTTTTAACATCGCCCACCGCTCTTTGCAAGCCAGATCATCGCGCCCCCCGAAATAGCGGCTATCGCCATGAAGCAAGCCGGCCCATTCGGCCAGACTCCAGGCAACGTCTTGATCTCTAACATCAGCTCAGACTTTTGGGCGCGGCGACTCGCCAGAAATTGGCGGCTAAAGCTGAGATACCGGCAACCGGATCACCAAACCCTCAAGCGCGGGAGAGACGGTGATCTGACAGGTTAACCGGCTGTCTTCCGTCCGGTGCACCGCGCAGTCCAGCATCGCCTCTTCAATCTCGGATATCGGCGGCAGCTTGGCGGTCCATTGGGGATCGATATAGCCCTGGCACGTGGCACAGCTACAGGCGCCGCCGCAATCGGCCAGGATGCCGCGCACCCCGTGATTCAACGCGGCCTGCATCACGCTCAACCCCTCGGCGGCGTCCACCTCGTAGGTTTTGCCGTCATGTTCGATAAACGTCAGTTTTGTCATCGCAAACCCCAAGCTGATTTGTGGCGGTGGTAGAAGGAGTACGGAATCATTCCAGCGAATTGAACGGCACATCGCGATCAATACGCCGATCCGCCGGCAAGCCAAGCACCCGCTCCGCGATAATGTTCCGCAACACCTCGTCCGTGCCGCCGGCGATGCGAAGGCCGGCGGAGAACATGTAATGATAGTGAAACGCCGTCAGCCGGGACGCCTTGCTTTGCTCGATCGCTCCGCATTCCAACAGGTCCATCGCAAAAGCGCCGATATCCTGGCGCGTCTTGGCCATCACCAGCTTGCCGATGGAGGCTTCCGGCCCCGGCGCACGGCCATTGGAAATCGCTGATTGGGCCCGCATCCGTAGAAAATCGAGGCCCGCATCATTGATGTAGAACCGCGCGATCGCTTCCCGCACCGCGCCATCGTCCAGCGCGCTCCCGGCACCTTCCGGGATTGCGTGCGCCAGGCGGATCAACTCGTCCGTGCTTGGCGCGTCAGGCGCGCGGCCGATGGCAAGCCGTTCATGCATCAGCGTTGTCAGCGCGACCTTCCAGCCCCCGCCAACCGCACCCAGGCGCTGCGAGTCAGGTATCCGAACATCGGTAAAAAAAACCTCGTTGAAATCCGCATGGCCGGTCATTGAGCGGATGGGACGCACCTCCAGACCAGGGCTGCGCATATCGAGGTAGAACATCGTCATGCCCTTGTGCTTGGGCACGGTCACGTCGGTACGCAGCAAAACCAGGCCGAAATCCGAATGATTGGCGTAAGAGGTCCAGACTTTCTGGCCATTCACAATCCACTTGTCGCCCGATGGCATGGCACGCGTCCGCACGCCAGCCAGGTCGGATCCGGCGCCGGGCTCGGAGAATAGCTGACACCAGATTTCTTCCCCGCGTAGCGCCGGGCCGACAAACCGCTCCGCGATCGGCGGCGCAGCGTGCGTATAGACGGTCGGCAGGCACATCCCCATGCCCACCTGGAAGGGGATGGTGAAAACACGGTACGCCGCCTCTTCCTGCTCGAAGATAACCTGCTCGATGGCCAGACCGCCCTGCCCGCCAACCTCGCGCGGCCAGGTGATGCCGACATACCCCGCTTCGGCCTTGGCGCGCTGCCAACCGCGCGCCCGCTGCATCATCTCTGCCTCGCTCTCGTCACCGCCATGCGGCGCGGACCAGGCCGGCGCGTTTCTGGCCAGCCAGGATTTCGCCGCCTCGCGATAGGCGGCTTCATGCGCGGTATCCTCAAAGTCCATGCGCAACCTCCGTTTCCGGCAGCACGTTGGCGGCCAAGGCGGCGACGAGCCTGCCCGCCCAGCGGCGGCGGCTGCCGAGTTCCAAGGCCAATACGCGGGCCCTGCGATAATACAGGTGGCAATCATCCTCCCAAGTGAAGCCGATGCCGCCATGCATCTCGATCGCCTCCTCGGCGGCGAAACTGAACGCCTCGGTCGCCGCGATCCGCGCGCCAGCCGCCGCTATCGCTAGTTCAGGCGCGTCGGTCGAGAGCGCCCACGCGCCGTACAGCGCATGGCCACGCGCCAGTTCGGTTTTAACGTAAATATCGGCGAGCCTGTGCTTGACGCCTTGAAACACGCCGATCGGGCCACCGAACGCCTTGCGTGTCTTGGCGTAATCCACACAACGCGCCAACTGCGCCTCCGCCCCGCCGATCTGCTCGAAGGCCGTGACGATCGCCGCGACATCCATAAGCCGCGCGGTCATGTCCGCGCCGGCGCCCGGCATGCCCAAGCGGCGGGCTGGTACCCCGGCAAAGTGCAAACGCGCATAACGGCGCACGACATCCACCGAAGCAATCACCTCGCGTTCCACGCCGGCGCTCGTCAGATCAACCAGCCACCAACCAAATCCTTCACCATCCGCCGCCGCGCGCGCGGAGACGACCGCAAGACCGGCGCCTGGATCCGTAACAGCATCTTTAACACCGTATAACAGGCCATCCTGAACGCGCGCTACCGGCCGCGCGTCCCAACTGCCGTCGGTCTCCGCGAAAGCGACGGTTCCTTCCACCGCGCCTTCGGCCAGGCAGGCGAGAGTCGTATCGGCAACTGCCCCGCCGGCGAGTTTGACCGCTTCACTGGCATACACGGCGGAGGACATGAAAGGGATGGGCGCCAAGCTGCGCCCGGCTTCCTCCGCAATAACACAAAGCTCCAGCACACCGAGCCCGATGCCACCTTGCGCCTCCGGGATGGCCGCGGCGGTACCGCCTAGTTCGACCAGCTGGGCCCAAAGTGCCGCGTCATGGCGCTGATCGCTCTCCACCAGCTTTCGCGCGCGAACCCTTCCATCGGCAAACAGCCGGCGGACCTGGTCACGCAGGGCCTGCTGCTCAGGCGAAAAATCAAAATTCATGGAAGATCTCCCATCATGAGGCAGCTTCCATGGGATAATATCGCGTATCGGCGGCGGCGCGCGCGCGCAGACCGGCGCTGGGGCGGAACCGCTCCCCGAAGCGAGCCGCAAGCTGCTCCGCCCGATGACTGAACCGCCGCACGCCGACGGTGTCTATGAAAGAGAACACACCACCGGTATGCGAAGGAAACCCGATGCCCAGTACCGCGCCCACATCCGCCTCACCAGGGTTTCCAATCACCCCCTCTTCCAGCGCACGCACCGCTTCCAACGCCTGGATGTAGAGCATCCGTTCCTTCACCTCGGCCAGCGTCGCCGCCGGCGCGCGTGGGTGATAGATCTCCCGCAACCCCGCCCAGGGTGCCCGTTTGCCATCCGGATATTCATAGAATCCCGCGCCATGACGCCTACCCTTGCGCCCAAGCTCGCGCACCAGCATGTCCAGAACGCTGAACCCGTAGGGTGGATTCCAGGACGATCCCGCCAGTTCGCCACGCTTGGCGGTGGCGTGGTAGGTGAGATCAAGCGTCAGCTCGTCCATCAGCGCCAACGGCCCAAGCGCAAAGCCAGCCTGCCGCGCGGCGTTGTCGATGAGCGCCGGGGCCAGCCCATCGCCCACCATGCCGATACTCTCGAACAGATAGGCCGTGATCACCCGGCTGGTGAAAAAACCTGGCGCGTCGTTCACGATGATCGGCGTTTTGCGCAGCAGCTTGATGTAATCCAGCGCCTGCGCCAGCGTGGCGTTCGAAGTGGATTTGCCGCGAATGACTTCCACCAGCGGCATGCGCTCGACAGGCGAGAAAAAATGCAGCCCGATGAAACAGTCCGGCCGCGCGACGCAAGCGGCCAGTTGCGTGATCGGCAGGGCCGATGTGTTGCTCGCCAGCAGCGCGCCGTCCCGCATGACGCCGGCAAGCTTTGCGTAGACCGCGGACTTCACCGCGGCATCTTCAAACACAGCCTCGACGATAAGGTCGCAACCGGCCAACGCGGCGTAGTCCGCGGTCGGCTTGATCCTCGCCAGCGCCGCGGTAGCCCGCGCGGCGGCGAGCGTCCCGCGCTCAACCCGCTTTGCATAGGCAGCGGCGATCCGCTGCTGGCTTGCGAGCGCCTGTTCCGGACTCAGATCGATCAGCACCACGTCAAGCCCGGCATCGGCGGAAACCTGCGCAATGCCCGCCCCCATCAGCCCGGCCCCGATGACGCCCACGGCGTTCGGCTGAAACGCCGCGATGTCTTTCGGGCGCCCCGCAAGCTTGTCGCATTCGGCCTTGGAGACAAAGCTGTTGCGCATGATGTTCCGCGCCACCGGGTCCACCAGAAGTTTGGTGAACTGCCGCGATTCGATGCGCAGGCCCGCCTCTATCGGCACGGCGGTGCCCTGCGCGACGGCGTGCAGCAGGGCGATCGGCGCCGGTAGATTGTGCTGTGACTTTGCTGAAATCCCGGTCGCCGTGGCGTTGAAAAAGCTGGTGATTTCCGAATTGAAGAAACCGGCCCCGCCGGGGACCACATAGTTTTTTCGGTCCCAGGGCTGCACTTCGTCGCCGCGCATCAGCACCCATCTCCGAGCCGCCTCCAGAAGATCGGCCGGGGCCACCACCTCATCCACGACACCCAGCGCTTTCGCCTGCGCCGGCAATAGCCGCCTGCCCTCCAGCAGCAGATCGACGGCGGACTTGATGCCGAGCATCCTTGGCAAACGCTGCGTCCCGCCGGCACCAGGAATCAACCCAATCGTCACCTCCGGGCAGCCCAGGATGAGCTTCGGAAGATCGGCCACGACACGAAAATGACAAGCGAGCGCCAGCTCCAGCCCGCCGCCGAGGGCAGTACCATTGATCGCCGCGGCGTAGGGCTTGCCGCTGGTTTCCAGCCGCCGTAGGACCTCAGTGAAGGGCCGCGCGATGGTATGATAGACCTCGGCCGCGGTCCCCAAAGTGTCATACGAGGCAACCATGCCGTGAATGTCGCCGCCGGCCATGAAATCCGCCTTGGCCGAGGTGATCACCGCGCCTTTGATCTCACTATCCGTCGCGATACGGGCGACCGCCTCATCGAGTTCTCGGCCAAACTGCAGCGTGGCAAGATTCATCGGCTTGCCGGCCGTGTCGATCGTCAAGACCGCGACGCCATTTGGGCCAACCGCCACTGTCAAATCAGCCATCAGCCGAGCCTTTCGATGATCGTCGCCGTGCCCATGCCGAGGCCAACGCAAAGTGTGACGAGTGCCACCGTTTTTCCGGAACGCTCCAACTCATCGAGGGCGGTGCCCAGGAGCATCGCGCCGGTCGCCCCCAGCGGGTGACCCATTGCGATGGCCCCGCCATTCACATTGATACTGTCGTGCGAAATCTTCATTTCTTCCATGTACCAAAGCACCACCGACGCGAAAGCTTCGTTCAATTCGAACAAATCGATATCGGCCAAGGTCATGCCAGCTCTTCTCAAGACCTTTTGGGTCGCCGGCACCGGCCCTGTGAGCTGGATCGTGGGGTCCGACCCGGCGGAGGCAAAGGCGCGGATACGGGCCCGCGGTTTTAGGCCAAGCCGCTTGCCGGTTTCGGCATCGCCGATCAGCACGCCGGCGGCGCCATCCACGATGCCGCTGGAATTGCCAGCCGTGTGATCGTGCCTGATTTTGAAAACATCCGGGTAACGCTGCAACGCGACGGCGTCATAACCAGCCGTTTCGCCTAGCTGCGCGAAAGCCGGCTTCAAGCCGGCAAGCGATTGAAGTGTCGTATCCGCGCGCAGATGCTCATCACGCTCCAGCAGGACCAGCCCAAGCTCGTCCGTGACCGGAACGATAGCGCTCTGAAACCGCCCCTCATCCCAAGCGCGCGCGGCGCGTACCTGACTGGCCAGCGCATATTCGTCCAGCATGCCGCGGGAAAACCCGTTCAGCGTCGCGATCAGATCCGCGCCGATGCCCTGCGGCGCGAGAAAATTCTGATAGACCAGCCGCGGATCACTATACCACGCGCCACCATCCGAACTCATCGGGACGCGGGACATCGATTCCACACCGCCGGCCACGATCAGCCCGGCCTGCCCCGCCATGACCTGGGCCGCCGCTAGATTCACGGCGTCCAGCCCCGACGAGCAAAACCGATTGATCTGGATGCCGGGCACGCTTTGATCGTAGGCCGCCGCCAGAGCGGCGGTCCGGGCGATATTGCAGCCCTGCTCGCCGGCCGGCGTTACCACGCCGAGAATCACATCGTCCACCGCGTCGGCGGCCAAACCATTGCGGGTGCCGAGCGCCCGCAACACCTGCGCCGCCAGCTCCACGGGCGCCACCTCATGCAACGCGCCGGTCGCCCGGCCCTTGCCGCGCGGCGTGCGCACATGGTCGTAGATGAAGGCCGTCAGGGTGCTCACCGCTTCGCCAGTTGTATGCCGGCCTTTTCGCGGTCCCATGTCGCCGCCGTGCAACCCTCATCGCGCAATTGATATTTCAGAATCCGCCCCACCGGGTTGCGCGGCAGTTCGGCGCGAAATTCAATGAACCGCGGGACCGCGAAATACGGCAACCGATCAACCGCCCAAAGGCACAAGGCTTCTTCGTCGAGTTCATTGCCGGGCTTCAGAACCGCCGTGACCTTCACGTCGTCTTCGGTGAGGTCCGAAAGCACGGCATGCACTGCGACATCCTCGATCGCCGGATGAGCCCGGAACGTGTTCTCCATCTCGAAGCTGGAAATGTTCTCGCCGCGCCGGCGCAGATAATCCTTCTTGCGGTCCAGGAAATAGAAAAACCCGTCGGCATCGAACTTACCGATATCGCCGGTGTGCAGCCACAGATTCCGCATGATCTTCAGCGTGTCCGCCGGGCGTTTCCAGTATCCCTCGAACATGACATGCGGTTTGCGCGGCCGGCAGATGACTTCGCCGGCCTGCCCGGGGGGCAATTCATTATCGTCATCATCCACGATCATGACGTCGAAATCTTCGCCGCGCTTGCCGGATGAATCCGGTGTCGGCGTAACACCATGCGGCAAGGTGGTGATCACCGAAGCTTCGCTGATGCCATATGAATTCACGCCCATATGCTGGGTGCCGAAACGCGTGCGCCACTTCTCCTGCAACCCGGCGGGAAACGGCGTTCCAAGCACGACGCGCAACTGCCCAAAACAGCTTCGCATGGCTTCATGGTCCGGCGCCTCGGCCAGCAGCGGCACCATGGAGCCAAGCAGGCTCACGATCGTCGCCTTTGTGCGCGCCATTTCGGGCCAAAAATTCGAGACCGAAAAGCGCTTGTAGACCGCGGCCTTGCCGCCGGTCAGCAGGCTCGCCAAAATCGTCGTCGAGGTTGCGTTCATATGAAACAGCGGCAGGGCTGTCCATTGCACGTCTTCCTGCGTGCGCCCGGCGGCGCGGATGATCTGGCGCGCCAGATTGATCGCATAATTATGGCTGATCATGCAGCCTTTCGACGGGCCGGTGGTGCCCGCCGTGTAGATCAGCATGGCCAGGTCGCCGGGTTTGACCGCCACCGCCGGCACCCGCGCGTCTTCGGAGCGATGCGCGTCGAGCGCATCCATCCGAAATCCTTGTGGACTTCCAGCCGGTCTGGTGCCGCGATGCAGCAGCATGTGCAGCGTCTCCAGACCGCCGGCGATGAGCATGATCCGTTCGGCATAGTCGCTCTCCGCGATCACGACCTTGGCACCGGCATCGTTCAACTGGTGGCGCAGGAATTCTCCTTTATAGGCGGTATTCACTGGCACGCTAATGACGCCGAGCTTGTTGATCGCGAACCAGATCAAAATGGCATCGAGACTATTATCTAGGATCGTCGTCACTGTATCGCCACGCGCGACGCCGAGGGCGGCCAGGCCATGCGCGATGCGATTGGACTCCCGATCGACCTGCGAAAAGGTGAATTCGCCGCCGTCGATATCCAAAAAAACCCGGTCGGGCCAGTCGCGGGCGGCGCGCGCGACAGCATCGTTTATGGTGTCCTGGGATGCGGGATTCCAGCCATTGGTCACGTTCAAAGGACGTCCTCCATTCAGATTATGCGAAACTCTACCCCTGCCCGTTCCAGCTCAGCGGCAGCGAATCGACACCAAACACCACGCCGCCATGCATGCGGACGTCGCCCCCGGGTTTTATGTTAAACGGCGGCACCCGGTTCACCCATTCCTCGATTGCAATCACCAGTTCACGGCGCGCAAGGTGCGATCCGATGCAACGATGCGGTCCAAATGAAAATGCGACATGGCGGTTCGGCGAGCGTGCGAAGTCAACCGTCTCCGGCCGCTCAATTTCCGCCTCATCGAAACTTGCGAATGTCATATAAATCGCGACGCAGTCGCCCTGCTTCATGGTAACGCCGCCAAACTCCGTATCCGCGGTCAGAAACCGACTCACCATGACGACCGAATGAACCCTCAGCAATTCCTCGACAGCATCCGCGATCAACGCATTGTTATCTCTCAACAAGCGCTGCTGCTCGGGATGTTCCGCGAGGTATTTGAAGTAAAATCCGAGAGACGATGCGACCGTATCGAGGCCGCCGACAAATAACAGGTAGCAGATACCGAGGATTTCATCATCGGTGAGCATCTCGCCGTCAACTTTCGCCTGCACCGCGAAGCTGATGAGATCATCGACAGGATGCTCACGCCGTGCTTGCGCCAGCTCCCGCAGGTAATCGCGGATGGAGGCGGCGGCGCCGATGCGCGCCTCCATCGTCTTGCCTTGCAGGAGTTGCTCTTCCCATTCAAGAACCTTATGAAAGTCTCCAGACGGCAAGCCCATGAGCTGCAGAAAAATCAGCACCGGAAACGGCCGGCCAAAGTCTTGCATGAACTCGCAATCCGGCTTTGCCTTGAGCGCGTTGATCAGGGCAACGCAGGAGTCTCTTACACCCTCCTGCATCTTCGCAATCTTGTTCGGCGCGAATAGCGGATTGAGCAAGGCGCGGAACTTTGTGTGGTGCGGCGGGTCGAGCTCAAGTGGGATCATATCCCAGCTCTCGCCCAACAACCGGGAAAAGCCCGAGACGCCTTTGCTGGAAAACAAACCCGGATTTTGCAGTGCCGCGCGGATATCTTCGGCACGGGTCAAAACCCAGGCGCCTGTCGGGTTCGAGAAATGCACCGGTGTATAGAATATCGGTCCCTTTTCACGAAATCCCCGCATGATGACAAACGGGTCGTCGCGCTCACCGGAGACACGCAGCATATCGTAGGGAACCACCAGGTCCGCGGGAACGTGGGCAGGTACCGTGTCAATGCCAACGCGCGCGTTCTCGTCAACCAGCATCGCGCACCGCCTCACTCCGTTTATTGCTTCGCCGCTTCGGGAACTCAGTCCTCGGCGCGGCTCGAACAGCCGATTTG
>Ga0116230_10001830_pt1 | contig 20374 bp, 15 predicted proteins | sample S1TSphfallax_3_FD_88678 | JGI IMG/M metagenome (GOLD analysis project Ga0116230, IMG submission 88678) | Host-associated microbial communities from peat moss isolated from Minnesota, USA - S1T2_Fd - Sphagnum fallax MG | ecosystem: Host-associated > Plants > Peat moss > Unclassified | place... | reverse complement strand
CCAATTTCTTTCCATCTTTCTAAAATACTTCCCAGAAAAATTCCAGAAAAAAGAAACTTGCCAAAATCTTGAAAGGCTTGGTTGAGAGCCAGGTGAGGTCCTTCTGCATTTTGGAAGTTCCCATGACATCTTTGACAGGGTGAGCTTCTCAAAAAAATACACTGGAATGTTTGGATGGTTCTTTATAGTAGGACAGGAGACAGGAGCCTATCTTTCAAACCTTCAGAGATTTTTCAAGACCCTTTATCCAGCCTAACAGCCTCATGACAGATACCTCAAATCCCAAAAGGTTCTCAACTTCTACAAGATGTACATAAGGTACATTGGGCTCTGTCAGTGGCATTTTGCTGGGCCTAGGGATCTCATATTGATTCAGAGATTACCACTTTTCACCACTTTCTAACACTTTCTTACAAGCCTCTCCTGTATTACATCTTTAATTTCTCCTATATTACATTAGTAATCTCACGTTTTGGGAAAATAGTCTTCAACTGAGGAACGTTTCTTTCCAAAAAAATTTGTCGAAAGAGTATGAGTATAATATAGCTTTAATATATTGATCTGATTTTCTCTTGTCTTAATCTGAACCTCAATACCATTTTGCATACACATAAATGGGTTTTTAAGCAAATTGAAACCCACAACCAAACCATATGGTAACCTTGAAACAATCGAAACCAGACATTGTTTGAATACCTCTCCTATATACACAACTAAGTGGATGGGGCTTTCTTTCACAAATTGATTTGTCTGTGGCCAATAATTATGGAATCCCTATCACACATTGAAGCAGGCCCAGATTATAAATTATACCCAATATTACCATAAAGATAAAATTTACAACACAATGAAATGTTTCAGATAAGGTCAGAGAAAGAATTCTTACCAATATGATTATAGATATGGAGAATAATACTTCTAGGATAAAGCATATTTTTTGAAGTCTAATATTATCGAAGAATAAACTCAATGGCCAATAATACCTTCTACAAAACACTACCAAACTTACCAGGGCTCAACTTCAATAACTCTAATTAGGCCATTGAGTATTGTTGATCATTGAGTATACTCACATGACCGTTGAGTACTATTGGCCATTGAGTATACCCACTGATGAGAAGGGAAAATATTTGGTCTCAATTTATACATTTGAAAACTTATATTCCACTCATTTTGAGTATCAACAGAGATATCATTAAAACACCATTCTAGGTAATAAGACTATCATAGGGGTATTAGAACAAAGTTATATATCAATCAGTACAGTTTCTTGATGCCACAATTACAAGTTGGAAAATGTAAACAAAGGTTCCATTGATATATACACCCAACACTTAGTAGGAACCCAATAGCAACATATGGTGAACCTGATTATTGAAATTCTGGCAAGGTGTTGGGCCCAAGGATGTCTGCTATCCTGCTGGTGACTTGTGATCCAAGGATATCACAAGTTACAGTGTTGTCAAGGCGAGACCATTGTGATAGTTCAATCCATTCTAAGGGTAGCCTTAGAGGAACCTCCATGTTTTGAGGTGCCTAGGCATGAGGGTGGGAGCCCAAAACTTGGGCACCTCAAAACATGGAAGGGCCTCCAGGGCTACCTTCTCTTACAGGTAAGATGTTTGCTTTTTATGTTTATCTTTTTCAATTTCATGTAGTCTATCTATGTATCTCCTCCCTGCCATGATCTGTAGTTTTCTCTTATTTTCCTATAGCTTTAAAATGTGTGCAACCCTGCAAAACTTTATTGATAGACACACCCTAGATTAAAGGCTTTACTCTATTTTTCCAACAACTTCCACTACATGTAATGAAGATTTTGTATAGGATAAAGGAGTCTTTGACATATACGAAATGTTGGAAAGGGCAGAAAAGGTCAAGAGGATGGTCTACCAAAGTTGCCATAAGGATTATCCCTAGGCTAAGGATGTTTTAGATTCTTTCTTGGCATCCTACCAATGGTGTTTTTTTTAACATACATCCCTTTTCTACTTACAATCATTATTTAGGTTTGACAAAAGGTTTAGACTTATCCAAAGATTGTGGCAACAACTAAACATTAGGCTAGTCATCCATTGCCACTTTGTTAATTCCCCATCATTTCCCTAGCATCCCCTAATGTGCCAAACCTCTTCCCGGGTGTCCCTAACCTCTTCTTTTGTGTCTCCTGATGTTTCCTATGTAAACATGGCATTGCTGACATCTCGCATCATTTCCTCGGCATTGCCACTATCCCCTACCATGTCCCAAAGTTGCCTAGCACCTCCCATTATTCCCCCCTAATTCAACATTCGTTCCACTGCTTCTTGTCCCCACGTCCCCCTCCCCAAGATTGGATATTCTAAGTTTGACAATTGTTGTCAAATAACAAAACAAAAGAAAAGCTAGCATTTTATGTTAACATAAATGTATCCTCCATCTCTTTGCCATGTTATTCTCCTTCAGATTTTTACCATTACACACATTTTGAACATTGGAATGTATAGATATCTTGGTGGTATTTTACTATTTTACTATGAATGAAAGTCTCCTGTATTTCAATCATTTTATTAAAAAAATCATATTTCCCATGTTTCCCAACTGGTTATCTCATGGACCCTTTGGGTGGTAATTTAGTTACATTAAGCCAAGAGTTTTCAAAATGGTTGGCTGCATGAAAAATAAGGAGAAATATTTAAGTGACTATTCTCATTTTTTAAAACTATGTGTTAGTAAGGTGACCTTAATTTTAATAGGTGTATGGGTGACAATAAATAGGTAATAGTCCTTTCATTAATAAGATTTCCTTCTTCAAAATGGACAACTTAAATTTTTTAATCTCAAATATGAAAATCACCCATATGAGGGAATTGAACCTGGACCAATTGTAGCACATGGTAGACTTGCAACATTCAAGCAATCTTAGTAGGCAACATAAAAGACAATATTAATACTAAGTACTTCAATCGACCTCCAAGAGTTGGGCCCTCTTGAAAGGTTTTCAAGGGTCAAAGTTGAAACATTGTAATCTAAAACCTTCACTAAATAATTTAATAGGGTTCAAGGAAAATGACCATGGTCATGAAATTAAAACCACTATAAAAATAAAATTATCATCAAGACCTAAAAGTTCATCGTCCCATAACAAAGCAACCTTAGTAAGATTTTGATTTTGAAAAAAAAACCCTAAAAAATTGCAACAAATGGCAAGCCAAAAAGACTTTAAAATTCAGAGCTAATATTTACCCAATTGCAAAATAACAACATGATGCTCCCTTGTATCAAAGAAAAAAAATATGCATCAAATGCATATTGAATATGACACACACCTTCCACTCCTTAATGGCTTGATTATAAGGAAAATTCTCAAAAGTATAAAGCATTTGAACAAACCTTTGAATGACAATATCTAGATACATTGTCGATTAATTCCTACATTTTATTTTCATAAAACTTAATTTATTGAAACATTGTTGATATTCCACAAAACCAAGAAATTATATTAATGAAATCTCAACTAATTCTCAAAATATATTCTAACATCTTGTGCATAATCATTTGAAATGAAGTTAATTGTTTCATGCAAATATGTGAAGGGTTTTAAAGAGTGAGGTTCAACCATTACACCCTTGGAATTACTTTTCATTGTTCAAACAATTAATAATCATTACATATCCCAAGATATCCTAGAGATGAAATCCACACCTCCCCCCATTTTTTTAGCATGTGTAATATGCAACCTTATCACATTAAGGAGTAATTTAAAATAAATTTTAGGTTCATGCACAACCTATACAAGGATAGACAACCCCAAGTGCATCCATCAATTCATGAAAGGGAAAGGATTTCTAAGTTATGAAATCATTTTTTTAGCTATAAATGCACAATTAGATTTCATTCTACAATTACCTTGGCATAAATGACTTAAGTTACAAAAAAAACTATAGAAGTGCCATGGTTTTTGTACCTTGTGTTGTCCCCCCCCCCACCCCACACCCCCCACCCTATGTTCTATTTTCATGAAAATAGAGTGATACTCTTCAAGAACACACTTGAATACACTCAACATACTAATCCATTGGGTCTTGATATGATGGAGTAGTTTTTTGTTTTCATGATTTGGGCTAAAATTTAACAAACTCTAAATGATATTGTGCAAATGTGTAGAAAAATGTGTAAATGGATTAAAACAAAATTCTAAGCATTCCACCACATGCAAACCAAAAATATCAACATTGCCAAATTGGTCTTGCATGCCATATAGTGGATACTTGCAAAAAAGGAACACAAGCAAGTCTCAAATTTGAACTATAACCCCACCCTAAGCACTTTGAAAGCTACTCACACCATATACATAGGTCAAAACATAACAACACATAATGCACCTTGGCCTTTGTTAAGCGTTCAATATTGAAAAAGAACACAACATCACTTTCATCATGTTTTCAGTATTGGATCCTTCAAGAATATGTTCAATTGAAAGCAAAATAATGATCCTACACCAATCTTGAACATAATAGCCATGGAAACAAATCCAAGTATGATTGTTTGATGTAGTCACCTCATCATAGGTCAAAACCACAAATATGGTTGCTTGAATGACACATTCGATAGCTACCAAAACATGATTGCATGGAACATGTTCAACAATTTCCTACCCTTTGTGTCATTCAATTGTTTCTTGTGATTGTTTTCAATTTCAAAAAAATAGACATGGGTTTGAAATTGTTATGGTCAATCATCAACTTTCTATTATTAAATAACATATAAACATATGTAAAATTCTTTCACCTCCACCTTGAACATGTTCCCAAATATTAAGCTAATACATTGAAACATACATCACTTCATTTTTAGCATGGGCACATTTGCAATCCACAACCTTCACCCCTTATTACTTTTTCCCTTTTCCCCACACATTTATTAAACGAATTCCACTTGGGAAGCAAACAATTTTTCTTGTGTTTTATTTTGGTGCAAATTTTTCACTGAATTGTAATTAAATCCCCAATAATGTCAAAAAGAGCTTTGTGTGAACCATGGATTACAATTCAACAAATTAAGTTTTAATTCCATAAATTTCCTTAATAATAATGATTGGATTCTTTATAAACTTCCAAGTAATAATTATTAGTAGTTGAATTAGCTTTTGGATATTTCCAAACACAAATAACCCTTTTATCTAATTTGTTGTAATGATTAATTAATTCTAGCACCTAGTAAACCTTTCAAAATGCATTTTCCTTTTTATGTTGCAAAGAGGTGGAAAGGGATGTAAAATTATATGTGGTTTTATTGATATATCAAAAATACAAGCTTACAATTAACATTAACATTTCACCATGATAATAGTGAATTAGTTTTGTAGAATAATCTTTAGTCACTAATGATATACTTGTACGATTTTTAAAATGTAATCCTAGGACATCTTTATTCAAACTTCACTTATATCAGGTTTCTAAACAAAATTGAAATCAAATTTAAATACTAGCATTTCCACCTGAACAACTTCAAGTAAATTATGATTTAATAAACAATTTAAATGGGAAAGATCACAACTGCAAAAATCTAAAATGCAATGAATGGTGCAAGCTAGGTATTCAACTCAATGTTCCATGGAGAGGGGGTTGATTAGACCTTGTAGCCAACGATAATGGCCATCACCGAAAATCCAAATTCAATAATGAAAACAAACATCATCTTCATGTTAACAATTTTTGAACCTTTCTGGCACGATTACATGAGCAGGAACAAATTCTAAATAGATTATTAAGGCATATGGGTTAAGAAACAATTGACGATCCCATGCTGAACGATCAATTTGAATGCTCACCATTATTTTCAACGATTTTTTTTCACATGAACGTTGGGAGACATTCACGTCAAACGATGTTTCGTGAAGCTCTTCCTCTTCTACTGACACAATTAAAGGATTTGAAGGCATAACAACATCATCTGCCATGATTGAATCTTCACATGCATCAATAAAAACCAAAAAAATAACCGAAGTAATATGGTATTTGCATAAAAAATGAGGTTGATGGTTTTATTTAAGAAATTGAAATGGTGTAATGTGTGACCATGATAACATAACTACATGAAAACCCTAACATCCTAATTCCAATGGATTCATGAAGCCTTAATTTTGACAATGGATTTTGAAAGTACATGGAAATTTTTGTTATGGAAATTTTATTTCTAATTTACTATAAACTACACAATTAATTAATACATGATAAGAAATAACTACATGGTATTAAATAAATAAATGGTACACATGAATGTTACTAATGTTATTGAGTTTATTTAGTCAAATGGGAACTCAAGGATGTTTATTTATTACTACTGATAAATTATCCTAAAAGTTAGAAACTTGAAAAAATTAAGATGAAAAAATAAGATGTCGAAGTCAAACGGACAAAATTGGTAAAGATCAAGTTCAAAAACCCCATCTAAATATCAAAAGTAAGAAAAAGAATGAGCCCTTCAATTCCATTGGGCATGAAGATTATCATCCTATTTTGATTAGAAGATGTAAACCTATTAATGTTTCATTTAGCACAAGAATTTTCATCTTAAATTCCATTGGAGGGTCAAATTATTCTCAATTTCTATTGGTTCATGAAGGATCAATAAGCCATTGATTAGAGGGAAGGATTTTCACAACTTCCATTGGATAAAAAAACAAGTTCAAGGAGGGGTCATGGGAAGCTTTGGGGTTTAGAAAAAAATAATAATGAATGTGTGAGAAGATAATTAGTTTGTTATGTGTGAAGAAGTGTTATTCATGGAATCAAATGGTGTGCAAACAAAAGAGCATGGAAGAAAGTTATGTGTAGCAAGTAGTCGTAATTGGAGTTCATGGAATAATTTCTATGAACAAACATCTAGACTTTTTATTGAAATGGTTATTCCTCGCAAATCCATTGTTGGATTTGTCTCAAAATTCAAAAAGTTTTAATTTTTGGAGGTGTGAAATATTTTTTCAAAATTTTAGCATCATTACGGTTGTTATAGGGGAGTTACACTTGTTGAAAATAGAAGGGGTTTAAAGTTGTTTTTTCCTCAAATTTGGTCAGAATAACTTTCAGTTTTGAAGCATAACTTTTGATTTCATAAATAAAAACTTATAAGATTTTGGATCATTGTTGCTTTTGATATTAACTTTCCAACAACCTTATCCATGTTAGATTTGAGATTGTATGAAAATATTATGAGGAGTGGAACACAGGGGGGTCAATTATCAAGCACGAACATTGATTAAACATCAACACAATGTTTATTTGCATCTTATCATAGTAAGTCTTGATTATTTCAAAATGGCTTAATATCTTCCAAATGGACAAGATGCATTAGATTCTTTAATGAATTTCATTACATTCTATTGAACCACTTTAATTTGTTAAAATACAACTACTATGTAGTTCCACCCCCAAATAAGTTTTGTGAGTTACATATTTTCATGTGGAAGGGTGTGTAAAAATTCCTCACGCTTTGGCTTGAGGCATTTTCAAGGACCACACTTCAACTGAGAACTTCTTCACAAGGTTTATTTTTAAAATTATTCTTTGGCAATGGTAATGGTGAGAATGACATCTGGATTTAAAGGGATAGATTTTGACATAGTTATATGGAGGCATGGGGTAGTTATAAAGGGGTAAAATTGTGGTCACTAATCATTATTATCCTCTAGGGGGTAAGACCAGGGGGCAAGGTTGACACCTTATTACTTCACAAAATAATTATTTTCCCTAGCTTATTTTATTACAATTATTCAAGTAGTAAATAAGAGGTCATACAAGGAAAAGTATAGAAAATAAAAGTTTGTTATTAGACCTACCCTCCTATGATTAATCTAATCCAAGGAGTAAGGAATAAAACATAGGGGGGAACAATATAAGAAAAGGGGAGAATTTGAGAGTAATTACTCTCCCTAATTTTCTAGTACTTTCAACACCCTCAAATATTGCTTTGGGGGTCTATAGACCTTTCTATTAATATTGTCCCTCTTCATCTATGCCAAAAGGTTTTCTAATGGCTCTACCTGCGGCCTGTAACCTTTAAGAATTTCCTCCTCTACTTTGTACCGTTTATAATCGGTTGTCTTCCATTTTAGCTCCTGCCTATTGCCTATAGTAGTATTTTCCAACTTGTATGGGGTAACTTATTGGTATGTTCCCCTTTATTCCCACCACCAAGGATTGGTTGCTACCCTTTTGTGGCAACTAATAATTTAATGTTCCAAAAACTACCTAGTGGTCAACCCCTTACTTTCAATCCTAGAAAAATGTAAAGATACTAATTCATGGAAACATCATACTTACTTAACATAACCTACTCTACCTCCCACACTTAATACTTAATAACAATCCAACATAAGAGACTCAAGTCCTTCAACCACCTTCCATCAAAATCACACACAAAATATATACATTTTTTTCCTTCTCTCACCTCATTCTCCAAGTGTCTAATGAATCCTTCTTCCTCTAGTCCCTCCTTCCCACAAACCATACACAAGGCCCAAAATGAGCCTTAGAAAATAAAGACCTTTATTCTAATCCCTTCCAAAAAATCTCGTAGATGATTGGGTGGATTACCCCCAACCACTCATTAATTTGAGCTATTTAATCCCACTAACTTCACCCTTGGGTAACGGACAATAAATCTACCATTAGTAACCAGTAGTCACTAAGAGGCTTATGGACTAATTAGTCAGATATTTTTACCCATTAACAATAGTAGATAAAACTTTAATATCCACATTCATTTTAACATTATCAAAAGGTGTAAGTTTAAAGATTTGCACAATATGATTTTGAAGCTCCCCATGTTTATGAAACTTTGCTTCAACACTCACAAGGTCAATTTCATGTGTTAAATTGTCGATTAACCTCTCTTAACAAAATGTCTAAACCTAAAGTAATTTATAATTTAGTTGATTTCAAGTATTACCATCTAGAAGTTCTTTATGGACTAGTGGGTAACATTTAACAAAATACACCTTCAAAAGTGTAAAAGGATAATCCTAGAATTCTAATTTGACACAAATCTTAAACATCCCACTCCAATGCCAAATATGAACCAATGGCACTATATGTTTCTATGAACGAATGAGATTTGTGAATTACAAAGTGGATAGGAAATCTATAATTCACGGTGTGAATTGCAAAATGGATTGATTACAAATTGCAAGATTTAAATGGGTTGATCTTCCCCACATTGATCTCTTGTAACCCTAGGACTTCTCCCAAGGAGATGTCCTCCATAATAAGGACAAAAATGGGTTTTGGTCGCCATACGTAAGGTGACTGATGCCTTGATCCACAATGCCAACATGTGACCTTTTCTTACAAGTGGTGTAATTAATAACTTGTCTTTGAATGACACCATGGAGATGTACAAATATGTTGGACCCGTTATGGTGGTGTGGATGTTGCAATTCATTTGTTTGTTATTGATCCATGTAATCTAGTATTTTCATATAAGAAACTTGCAAGCAAAAGAAGAAAAAAATCTTGACAACACAAAACAACCTTATTTGGATGCATCACAAAATAGACTTTGGGGCAATCATATGTTCAACTAGTCATTATAAATGTAGAGAGGACATTGAAGATGTTTTTCCAAAGAATAATGTGCATTGAAATTGAACATGAACAAGGATCATTAAAAGACTAATTAGCATGAAGTAGTACCCACCACCACACCAATTGGGCATTCTATCCACTAGATGGGAAGGGATTTTCATCTAGTGTCTAAATTTGCATTGACCATAGTTCATTTGTTTTATGTTGACCATTTCTTGGGGTTATTTTGTTGCTAGTTGTTTTTTTAAAATTTTGACCTCACCTACTTAAGTAGATATTACTTGCCTTTTTGGCATTACCTACGAACTAAGAATCAAGGCACCCCTTATCACCTACCTACCAAATCCTTGCCCCCTTTTCCCACCTACTAGATTCAACCCCCCCACCTATATGCCTACCACCCAACTAGGCACCCTCCTTACATGCACGTGTCATTCATATTCTTACCTACTTACCCACTTCTCTTCCTACATATTATAAATAATAATCCTTCATAGGTAATCATATTATATTGCATGTTTTTGACATTTTCAATTAAATAATGGTTGTAATAAAATTAAAAATATGTGTATATTAAATTATGATTAATTAAATATACAAATAAAAATTATTCGAAAAATTCAGTTATAAATTTTTTTGGTAATATTGGGGAATGTATAGCCTTTCCTTTAAATCATTTAGGGTGTTTGCATGTTATAGTGTTCACACTTTGTTTGAAAATTGGAACTACATATAATATCAAAAGTAGCAACAAATATTATTTCATTCATTTTCAATTATTCTAAAGATCACATATAAATGATTTGAGCCTCAACTTTTTTTTAAACCACCAGAACTATGAATATTAAATTGAGACATAATTGTGCATTAGTGTAAATATACACCAATAATTTAATAAAGGTTTTTTAAAAAAACCTTTATTTGACAACAATTTTTCATTTTTTACAAAATTCAAATTTTCATTTTATTTTTGTCAAATGATTAAAAAACCACTTAACGCAAGTAAATATTCTATGGAAGAACATTCTTGAACCTAAAAAATTGCAATCATCAACATTATCATACCATAATGTATTAATGAACATTTTAAAGTCATCTAATTTAAATTCCATAAACTTTGATTAGGAAGAATTTTTTACTAGTTTTCTTTGTATGTGTAAAATTTCATGGATAAATTATCATTAAATGTCATACTTCTTAGTCATGTTGTTGGAATTGCAAAGACGTCTCAAGGCTCTACAAATCAAAATAATATTTTGTTGAACTATAATATCATTCATATATGCATTGATCTCACAACATAATGTTAGATTGAGACATAAACCATCATCTATTGCAAAATTTCAATGAAAGTTAGTTTCCAAATTTTCACCACAATACATGAAATTCAAATGGGTATTAAAAATTGCCAAATTGTGACAATTTTTTGTGTAGATCGTGGCATGTAAACCCCCTTTAATTATCACTTGTAATGTGAAGTAGTGCAGAGTCCAAGTAATAACAATAATAATTATTATTATAGATAGCTAGTAATTAGCCTACTCTAATTATTTTATTATTAATATTATTATCATTTCAATACCTTTAGCTCTTATGAATTCTAATAATTAGTATTTAATCTTCATTAGGTTTTGAACAATTTGATAAGAATTGAAATACCCACACATGGGTGCCAACAAAAATGTTGTTTATTGGGCCAAGCCCCCTTTAAATGGATCTATTGCAAAAATGCAAATAATACAAAAGGTTTTTATGAACCCTATGCATGTGTTACATTTGAAGAGGAAAACCTTGTGTGATTTGGGAATGTCATGTAGGTTTTGCACTTTGAATACCTTCAATCCAATTTGATTTTTGTGACCCCAATGTGAATATGGCAAATGTTGTGTTTATTTCAATGGCAAATAAATAAGAAAAATATGGGTATTGCATCTTTTGTATTGATAATAATTTTTTTTTATGGAAGTATTGTGGAATCATTTTTTTGCATATGTATTGAGGAATTAATATATTAAGGTATTACATCACAAAACATGGTTATTAAAAATGATTAACATGGTTACAAAAAATGATTTTCAATACAACTTGTGAAAAATTATATTGATAAGTGCTAAAAAGTTTCATGGAAAATGTAATAATCCACATCAATATAACCAATAATGTTTAAAGAACTTTAAAAAATGCAAAAAAAATCACACTCATTTAACTCAAAAACCATCATCATTAAAACCATGAGCTTGGTGGTAAGCCTCTACCACTTTCACCTCCCTCGTTGTGTGATGGTGTGTACATTTGGTAGTGTTTTATGGTGAAACACATTATATTTGCCATAATCAATCCTTTGTGGTGCCAAACAACCTAAATCATAATTAAAAACATAGTTTCAAATATGGAATTTTCAATTGAACTTGAACTAATGGAAGGATTTGAGAACGAATACCATTCATGAATCATCTTTGATATATGGAAATCATGGATTGCTTGCATTTCTTCAATTGAAATGGATTGATTGTTAGACTTCCATTCTCACAAGGTAGCATTCCATGCAACCTTTACCTTTTTAACATAAGAAAATTTGCATTGAAAAAAGGTGTCAGCAAGAACCTCATCCTTTTCAATCCCTTTTTTTGCTTTGCTTGTTCTATTGCCCCATCCCTTCTTTTTTTATTTTTTGCTCCTCTCCCTCTTTCCTTTTTTATGTTCTGCCTATCTCGTTACCCCTCCTCCTTTTTCCATTTTCTTGCCCTTCTTCATGTCTCCCTCTTTTTGGTGTGCTTGTCCTACTACCCCTTTCTTTTTTGCCTTCTTTGTGCCATGCCTATCCTACTACCACACACGCACACACACACACACTTTCTTTCTCTTCGTTTTTTTTATCCACTTGCCACATACACCCCTCTTCCCTTTTTTTACCCTACCTATTTTCCCACACATACATACACATTCTCTCTTTCCCGTTTTTGCCTTACTTGTCTTACCACACAATCACATAATCTCCCTCTCCCCTTTTTTCTACGGGTTTGTTTTTTCCTATCTTGCTACCACACACACCTTCCCTTTCTACCTCTTTTTGGCCTACATATTTTCACACATGCATACATTCTCCTTCTTTCCTTCTTTCTATCCCTTTCAATTTTTTTCATGATACCACACACACCCATCTTCCCTCTTTTGCAAACACAAAAAGAAAAAAAAAAAAAAAAACCTTATGTAAAGTGTGTGAAGAAGTTACTATTGAAAGAAAAACAAAAAGGTATTTTAGAAAAAGGGCATTGGAAAGCATTGCTCCTTACATTGTTGGAAGAAGAAAAAAAAGAAGGGCACTTGAAGGTGTTGCTATTAGAAGAATAAGAGGAAGAAGAAGAAAGAGGGAGAAAATGTGTTGCTATTCAAAGAAGAGAAAAATATGGAAAAATTAAAGAAAGAAGAAGCAACTTTGTTGTTGGGGTAGGTAAGGATGTTACTAGGTAACTAGATGTTTAATGTTTTTCAAATTGGGGGGTAAGGTGGAGTAGGAAAAGGGAAAAAAAGAAAAACCTAGTATGAGTTCATCCCAAAACAACCTACATGACCTCATCCACCAACTAGTGCACTAATGGGTGTTGGGTCACAATGGTTTAAAAAACTCTCATTGCTTTTGGTTTGCTTAGACTTTTCGTTTTACAAGTTTCAAGAATTGCATTAAATTCATATGGAAATTGGAACATCACAATGAAACTTAAACCTAGATGGTAGGAATAACTTATAATGAGTAATAGAATAATCTTAGGGAGTCAAGGAGGGTAGCAAGGTGTAGGTTATATCTAGTGTTGTGCAAGTATATCTTTGACCTAAATATACCCATTGGGTATAGATATGGTGTACTATTTGTTTTGACTTCTTTTCCTAAAATCAATATATGTTGATGAAATAAAGCTCTAATTACACCAAGTGATAGTACTAACATTAACATCACCCCCAACATTTCCTTAACACTAACTTTAACATTAATCACTTTTAACATCAACATTTCTGTTAACATTATTAGGGTGCATTCACACATGTGATAGTTTAGGTTAAAAAAAGTTTTAAGGTTAAAAAAAGTACCTTCTTGCCATCATGGATTCACACCAAAATCCATGATGGCAAGTTAAGATAGCTTTTTGTCGTTTTAAAAATAACCATTCACAAATTGAAGCTATTCACAAATTGAAAAAACTTCTCATGAATTTTTTGGTCAAGTTAAAAAAAGGCCATTCACAAATTGAAGATAGATTTGTCTAGCATACTTGCAACAAGACATACAATGATTAGTTGGCTACAAAGGAAGATTACCTTCTTGATTTTGTTTATCATTTTGGTTGGAGAAGTAGGTCCCTAAAAATTCCATTGCGCTATTGAAGACTTGCTATAGCTTCTAAACTATCTTGAGCAATAGATTTTGCAATTATGTTCTTCTTTTTCCTTTAAACAACTTGTAGCAAGAATAAAGGGAGAGCAAAAAGAAGGAAGAGATAGAAAATGGCAAAGACAAATGGAGGGGAAAGTGGAAGGTGAATAGGAGGGGAACAAGTGTAAATTCTTGAAAACATTTCAAATATATTCATGTTACATTACCATTGAATTAAAGTCTCGTTTTAGGGGCTGATAACTTACCATTGAACATCTCATACAAAATCTATGTTTGATGTTAAATATGCATTAACATTCAATTAACATCCTCTTAACATTGACTACCACCTAGGAAGCCATGTAGATTTTAGTGTTAAACTAACATTGCAGGTCTGAATTCATGGTTTGTCATGCACCCCTTACCATTGACTTAACATTCACTTACCATCAGGTGTGAATCAACCTTAAGGTAAATAACTGATCCTTAAGTTTTGTGTGATGCAATAATAATGTTTTTTTTTTTCCATGTTTCTTCCTTTGTTATAAACACTTAAATTTTTTATAAGGGTTATGCTTGGCACAAAATACTAGGAGCACAGGTACGTCTGACAATGGCTACTAGCTTAGTAGTTATACTGGTTGATAGCATTTTCAATTGCTGATAAGCAATTGTATAGGCCAGGTCCTAAAAAAACCACATTAAGTTTCTGGAGTCCAAGCATGATAAGTTGGAATCGGCATTGGTCTACCAACCTTTGATAAGCAGTTCCATTTAGGTCAGACAGTTTTCTTGTTTGGCCCAAAATAAAATTGTTTCCTACAGTCCAAGCATGAAAAGGTTGATCTACATTGGTCCACCTTAGCTACTTGACACTTTTTGAGAAAAATGCTCCCAATAGTGGGTCCTGGTGTGACACAGATTGAGACCTGTAGCCAATAATAATCCAGTTCCTTCCTTGTTTTTCTACTTTAAAAACGCATTTATAATCCACTTGGCGAAACCCAATTCCAAGCTTTATCAAGTTTGGCTAAAGTTTGAAATGCCATAGATATTGTGCTAACAACCTGACAAAAGTAGTCCAATGTTGAAATTGACACATTACTCTGTTGAGAAAGAAACCCAAAATTGTAAAGTAATTCAATGCAAATGTTACACATCATTATTTTCAGGGCGAATAGTGTGTCGCAAGTCAGACTTTTAAAATACAACCACCAAACACAATTTTCTCACAAGCTGGTCAGTCCTAGTTGGCTGTTATTCCTGAAGCCATGTGCCACCAACTTGGTTTGGATGAGACTTATTAGCTCCTTATAGATTTTAAAACCATAAAAGTTTGAACATGTGTCACCACTCTCTAATGAAATGGATTGCAAATTTCAGTTTTTATATTGAATATGGGTGACATATGTCATGTGGCAAGAAAAGGGCCCTGGTGCTCGTGGTGGTCTGCCTTATCATCAGATCAGGCCAAACCGCTAAGCTGGGAGGAACATGAGCTGTAATGCTACAATATAGAATGACTTGAGTGACTATTGGGCATCCATTTCTGCTCCTCTTTTCATGTTTATCCAATTGTGGATAACTTATCCTTCATCCAATTATGGATAACTTATCCTTGGGACCCAAGACAAACCGACCTTTGCAAGTGCCAATTTCCGATTGTGGGGTTTTTTCATTTCTTGTGGCCCACACCCACACCTAATTTTGGGCCTTTTTCTATCATTCATCATTCATTCAGTTATCAACAAGAAACTCCCTGTTTGGATGTTGAATAACTCTGAATTTTGTGCAGACTTTTCTGGTATGGGTGTGGATAGTAGTCATCCTCCAGTAGTACTAGGAAAGAGGAGCTCCAGCCAATCAGGTACCCCTCATGTTGTTTCCACTCCTCCCGAGTCCCATTTAGGTCTGACACACCCCACCTGCACAATTTAGGCGCAAGTTTCAACAAGTCAACAGTATTTTGAAATCTGGACCTTCCCCAATAGTAACTTGTAAGCAAGTAAGTAACATCAATAAGGTTCGAGTTAGTTGGTTCCACACAAATCTCAATAATAAAATAATGGTATCTGTGTTTCTAAAGACTACCTACAAACCTACCCTTCTCCTGCACTTCCCCATTATAAACTTACTCCCTCCCTCTCAGCCTCTTCACAAAAAAGGGAATGGGTGGATAGATACCCATTCCTGGCTTGTATATATGTAAATATAGTAGATCAAAATTGGTTGGCCTGGTACTGCAAGCAAATTTGATTGATAAGGGATTATGCAACTTTCTGTAATCTTTCAAATCCAACTGCATGCTAAACATAGGAGCTATCTGCAGAGAAACATACGCCTTATGATAGGCACTTGATATGTTGTAATTCATTTAGAAACTCACAGCTTAAGGTGAGAGTACTGTTGCTTGCCTTGGGTGAAACAGCATTTACACTGGTACCATGTTAAAAAACCAAAAACCCCAAAAGTTTTTTGGGTTGGTTCTAAACATTATACATATCACCTTTTCAAAAGAAATCATGGTCTCTGAGTCCAAATTTAACATTTTCCAAGTTAAATGTAGCCTCTAAGAACATCCCAATTAACACACTGCACAACAGGTTTCAATGAAGGATAGGAAATACTATGCCAGGTTGGGGCAGTGAAATGGCTTTGGGCCGGCATTTGTGCACGGATCCTTTTGATGGCAAAGGCACTGCACATTCTAACACATATCATTGATTGACCTAGGTAGTGTGCTATTAGTAGTCTCCCATCATTTACAGTTCTCAGTTCCATGTTTATGGGTGAGGCATGAGAAACAGTCAGCCAGTCATCTAACATGTGAGATTTACCCTTGGAGGCTCAAATATGCATTATGGGTGGAGCTGCTCTTGGGAAGGCCTCGGTTTAGAAGGTACCAGAGTAGGTGCTGGTTCACCCTGGCCCCGAGGAAATGGTAGTCTGCCCTAACACTGACAGGCTTTCATGTGTTGGAGTTTTCCATGCTGGTAACAATGAACCTTCGCTTCTTTACTTACCCATATTTCCTAGACTGAGTAATGGGGCTGCTGACATTGGCCCTTGTTTTGGCAGCCAATTGAAAGAGATCAGAGCAGGTAAACATGCATATAATTGCCTGTAACTTGAAGAGCAGGCATGTTTGCATGCACACCAAATGTTTAAAAAACTCCTGCTCATTTTATTTCAATTTATCAGTAACTTTGTGCCTGAAAATGAAATCAGAAGAAAACATTTTGTACAATGTAAGGCACTCCGGGGTCCAGACTCAAAATGAAGCATTATCAACCTACTCAACACATGTACAAGCATTTTTATTTGAAAATATAAATTTGAAAATTGTAAATTAAAGGATCAACTTGGCCTCTTTGAATTGAGGTTTAAGATGAGTATGTGAATATATATGAAACCTCCTTTCAAACTTTCAAAAGCTCAAAATCTTGACCATCAATGGTCTGTAAGAATGTACCTCTCTATTCTACATTAACACAAGTATCAAAGACATATGACAAAGAATTCAACATCTTGGTATAGATGATTAAGAACCCAATTTGTGCCTTTCCATTTAAGGCCTCACAAGAAAACTTCCAAAGAGATGGGCAAATAGAGGTCTATCCACTAAAGGTCAAGAGATGAGCAAGATTATTCTTATCCACATACATCTAATTATTTTCACATTTGTCTATGACTTATCACCACTTCAATTACATCACAAAATTGATGGGGAAAAAAAAGTCAATTAATTTTTTTGCCAAAAGCTAGGGCTTTGGACAATGACATATTGGTGTCACCTAACCTATCACACTGACCCTTGCTAGTACTTCCCATAGCTCAAAAGAGCTTTTCACGTTCCCAATTCTATCTCACACGAAGTAATCACCAATGCAACAAGTATGTTCTTGTATGTAATGTTGTGGACCTTTGTAGCCAAGCATATTTATGGTTACATAGATTTGTTGAATCACAATAATATTATTTGAAATAGAATTTATGAGGCTTGTGTGATTTTTCTTATGTTTGAAGATGTGGTGTTTTGATGACATGAGTCATTGCTTTGGTGAAAAAATCAAATTTGCTCAAATTTGAACAATGAGGATTCAAAGATTATATGGGAGGCAAGAATGTGCAAATCAAAGTCTCTCTCTTATGGGTCCAACATCTTCCTTGGGTAAAGTCTATAATAGGCAACAAACATGATGTGCATGAAGTACATTGTGCAATTTGCTCAAAAGAAGGCAAGGAAAAGCTCTTTGTTCCTAACTCAATAACTTGTTGAAATCAAGGGGTTGAAGTAGGTTTTTTCAATTTTAATGGTAATTGCTAATATGCATGAAATGAAAGGATCTATAGTATATCCTTTGAGGGTTTTTCTATTTGAGATTTAATTGATTTGAGATTTTGCAAGAGAAGAACTAGAAGAAATTTGTCTGATTCCCCTCAATCTACCATTTGTTTTCTATAGGTTGTGCAGTGACTAATTGAACATTTGAAAGATTTTTTCATTGTGCTTAAGGTCAAGTACACTCTTAGAAAAGATTAGAGTGATTTTGTAGGGTGTAATATAACTAAATCCATGAATGAGTTGATGTTAAAGTTCACATGGAATGTTGTTGCCACAAATTCCATGTGAACTTTAACATCAACTCATTCATGGATTTAGTTATTATTGAGTTTTTTGGTGAGGAAATGAATTCCCTTATTATTGAGTTTTTTTATTTTAAATATTCTATAAGCCAATGTTGTCTTGTAATAGGGGGGTTTCGGACCTATATTGACACTAGATTTCCCCAAAATGTTGGCTTGTGTGAAAAACTATTGTGAAAACTCTACCAAGTTTCTAATATGTGAGTTGGAGGGTTGATCTCCAAATTGTGAGTTTATGTTGGCATGGGGTTTTTGCAAGATGAATGTTACTTTTTAGTAGTTGTGTTCATGGAAAAATAAGTTGAGAAACCACTTGATTTGCCATTTGGGTATGTGTTCATTTTTATGCACAACAATTTTATGTTGTCAAAATAATTTTTTTGAGAAGCCATCACCTTTTAAAAGTTCACATAAAAACATTATATTGTCTTGATGCTTAAAAGTAAATGGTTTGTTTTATGGAGCAACTAATTTTTTCTCTGCCACACCCTTTCATCTTTTTGATGGGGCAATTTTGTTTTGCACCAAGTTTTAACTTATGTTGTGAATTGTTTATACATGAATAATTATAGGTATAATATTTTGTCCTTTTTTGTTTATTGAAGCACACATTGCATTCAAAATGCATTGCACATTGGCTCATTTTTCCAACTTCGATGATACATTGATTGCCAAGTTCTATATAATTTGCAAGTGTTTGAGGTACCAAATGCTGGCTTTAAAATTAACCAAGATAGCCAAACTACATAATCTGCATTTTATTTGGGTTGTCATAAGCTTACTCTTATATTAACAATGATAGCCAATCACATGACTATGTAAAATCTTATTAACCAATTTGTTGAACTTTAAACTTTGACAAACAATCATATTATCTATACATTGTCCATGGCTAAAGTGGAGCTAGTCTAGTAACTTTTCAAAACAAAAATAAAAATGCTGGTGATTGTGATTCTTATTCCAACACTTTTGGTTACATTATCTAGATGTGATATTTATGAGAATGACATTATAGAGGTCAAAATGTAATTTGTTCCCTTTCATTTCTTAATGTTACATTTTATAATCCAAATGGTAAGTTTTGACATATTTGCCTAAATGCATTCCAATTTCCTCAAAAAGGTTGTTGTCAAGAGGCTTGTGCAACACTTAATCAGAACCTCCAAAACAAAGTCACTGATTGAACCAATGTATTCTTTTTTGGGTACAAATTTTCACAAAACTATGACCTCCAAAATTCAAAAAGGAATTCCAATTAAAAAAATCTCTGTTTATCTGGAAAAACATCTTCAAATTTTCAAGAATTTATTTTTGGAAAAAGCTCGTCATATTTTAACTCAATGTTTAGTTTTGAGGCAAATTCTCATCAATTTTGGACAGTGTTTTTTACAAACTTGTTGCCAATTAGTGCCAAATTTGCTTTTAGGATGCTTATAATGATGCTACATCAGAAAACCCAAAAAGAGAAAACAGTACCATCCTGCCATTTAACTATTGTTGTGTGTAATGAAGGACACCTGACCCCACCTTGTTGTTCACATGTTGCTTCCTTTGAAATATCAAACTTCAATAGTTATGGTGTGCTTTGCAGAAGGGGTATTATCTGAGGTAAAAAGATGGTGACAACCATGTCTAGGAGTAGAATACACATGCAGCCAATGAGACGACTGAAACATACAAGCAAGAGGGTTCATTTTTTTCTTTTGGGAGGGGGGGGGGGGGGGGGGGCGGGGGTTGGGTGGTTTTTCTTTTTTGTATTTCTATTTAATTTTATCGCATGTTCTTTGATTAT
>Ga0116230_10001829_pt1 | contig 20376 bp, 15 predicted proteins | sample S1TSphfallax_3_FD_88678 | JGI IMG/M metagenome (GOLD analysis project Ga0116230, IMG submission 88678) | Host-associated microbial communities from peat moss isolated from Minnesota, USA - S1T2_Fd - Sphagnum fallax MG | ecosystem: Host-associated > Plants > Peat moss > Unclassified | place... | reverse complement strand
TCGGACGGCCGGCGACCGGCGCCGCCGCACGCGGAGCAGCCGGGGCGACGCGGGCTGCGGCCGGCGGCGCAACGGTATCGCGTCGGAGGTTGAATCCGCCGGGGGCCGCTGCGGCCGGGCGCGGCGCCGGTGCGGCCGGGCGCGGCGCCGGTGCGGCCGGGCGTGCGACCGGCGCCGCGGCACGGGGCGCGGGGGCGGCCGCACGCGGCGCGGGCGGAGCGGGGCGATCGCCGCCGCGCTGCGCGAACGCAAGCGACGGCACGAAGAACCAGAGCAACAGCGCGAACGCCGCGATCGAACATCGATTGGTCATTTGAGTTGGTCCAGCGTTCCCTTCACCGAGACGTACGTTCCGCGTATCGTATGCAACAACACCATCACCTCGTGCGGACCGAGCCGGTCGCCGGAATGCGGCAACCGGACCGCATCGCCGGTCATGTTCGTATAGACCGTCCCGTGTTCGAGGGCGATCGTATGCGCCGTGCCGTGGTCGTGATAGATCGTTTTGTAGGGCAGGCAGCGCTGCAGGCCACCGAGGTACGTGCAGGCTCCGCTGGTCACCTCGAGCATGCCTTGGCGGTCGCTGCTGCGTAGCGACAGCGTCGCGCCGGACATGCGCATCATGACGTGGTGATAGATCTGCGTCGTCCCATCGGCTTGCTGGATACGCGTGGTGCCTTCGGCGACGGCCGGGCATGCGTGCCCGATCAGTGCGCCGAGCATGACGGTCGCGACGGCGATGATTCGAAATCGTGCCAAGCAGAACTCCTCCGACCAACGGATACCCGTCCGTCTTATTCCCGTAACGAAATTTTTCCGCCACTGCTGCGGATCGATGCGCAGTGATGCCGAAGAGGCGTAACGAACGGTACGGTCGACCATGCCGATCGCCACTTCGCGCAAGAAATCAACCGCCGCGCCGCTGCCGCGTAGTCGCGACCGGCGCGCGGAGATCATCAAAGCGGCGCGCGACGTGTTTCTGGAACGCGGCTACGCGGGCGCGAGCACCGACGAGATCGTCGCGCGCAGCGGTGGATCGAAAGAGACGCTCTACACCCACTTCGGGAACAAGCTCGGTCTCTTCCGGGAAGTCATCGTGGTCGAGCTCGACCAGCTCTTCGCGCCGTTGCACGCCCACCCGGAGGGAACGCCGCTGGAACGGCTACGGCTTGCGGCACGCTCGTTCGTGCGTCAGTCGATGCGTCCCGAAGCGATCGCCCTGATGCGCATCTTGATCGGTGAAGGCGTTCGGATTCCCGAGCTGACGGCGCAAGTCAACGAAATCGCGGACGAGAAAATCATCGGCGTCTTCGCGGAGCTGATCGCGGCCGTTCAGGCGACCGGCAAGATGAAGGGCGAACCGGCGCGGGCGCTCGCCGAGGTCTTTAACGACCTCTTGCGCGGCCGGACGGTCATGCGCATCCTCTTCGAACCCGGGCTCACGTTTCCAAGCCGCAAACTCGATGCGTACACCGACCTCTGTCTCGAGCGCTTGCGGAAGCTTGCGCGTTAGGCGCCGAATTCGATCTCGACGTCGCCACCCGTGCGCGGCTTGCGCATGATGAAAACGAGCGGAACGGCGATCGCCGCGAACAGCGCAACGGCGAACGACGTGTCGGCGTACGCCATCACCGCCGACTGACCAGTGACGATGCCGGCGATCGCGTCGAGCGCGCTCGGCGGCGGGATCGCCGGGAGATGGGCGGCGGCGATATTGAGATTGCCGGCGATCACGGACTGATGGAATGCGAGTCGCCGGTCGACCAGCGTGCTGAGCAGCGCGATCGACACCGACCCGCCGAGCTGCACCGCGACGTTGATCCACGCGCTCGCGCTGCTGCCGCGCTCGCGCGGGACCGCACCGAGCACCGCGACGCTGATCGGGACGAAGAGAAACGCGACCGCCGCACCGCCGAGCACCAGCGAGCCGATGAAGATGCCGAAGCTCGCGTCCGGCGTCGTGACGGCACCCTGCCAGTAACACGACATCGCGGTGAGGGCGAAGCCGAGCGCAATGAAGTACCGCGCGTCGAGCCGCGTGATCATCGGGGCGATGAGGAGCGTAACGATCGCGATCGGGAGTGCCTTCACGAGCACAAGCTGCCCGCTCAGGGTGGCGGTGAAGCCGAGCGAGTTCTGAACGTACTGCGGCAGCACGTACTGCGTTCCCAGCAGCGCCGCGCCCAAGATCAGCGCGAGCCCGACCCCGGCCGCGAGGCTCCGGTCGCCGAAGATCGCGATATCGACGACGGGGTGCTTTGCGAAACGCAGCTCCCAGATGATGAGCCCGACGATTCCAGCGACGGCGACGAGACCGCACGCGAGGATGTTCGGGTCGTTGAACCAGTCGTAGCGTTCGCCTTCGCTCAAGACGTATTGCAGCGCACCTACGCCCGCCATGAGCAGCACGAGACCGACACCGTCGAGCGGCGTCCGGCGCGGCTTGGACGGATCGCGCAACAGCGCCGCCAAGATCAGCGCCGAGACGATCCCCGGTACGATATTGATCAGGAAGCAATAATTCCAAGTCAGGTTGTCGACGAGCCAGCCGCCGATCGGTGGGCCGAGCGCCGGGCCGCCCACGGCGCCGAGCGCGAAAATCGCTTGACTCAGGCCGATCTGCGATTCGGGAAACGTATCGCGCAAGATCGTCTGGCCCGTCGCCAAGAGTCCCGCACCGAAAATCCCTTGCGCGATCCGGAAGCACACGAGTTCGCCGATCGAGGACGATACGCCGCACATGAACGACATCGCCGTAAAGCCCGCCACCGAGATGATGAAATACCGTTTGCGTCCGAGCACGGATTGCAGCCACGGGATGATCGGAATGACGATCACGACGGCGATCGTGTAGCCGTTGATCACCCAGGTCGCTTCGTCGATCGAAGCGCCGGTGTTGCCTTGGATCGCGGGCAGCGCGACGTTGGTGATGGTGGTATCGAGCGTTTGTAACAGCGCGGCGAGCATCACGCCCACGACGATGAGCGTCCGTCGCGCGCCGTATTCGACGACGGACACCGGGGCGAGCGCGGCGTTCACGCGCGCGCGACCAGCCCGGGTTCGGCGAGCTTTCGCAGGCGGCGCTTGAGGCGGCCCTGTTCGGAGACCGTCAGCAAGCGCTGACCGAAGTCGTCCGCGAGGATATCCCCAAGGCGCCGGAACGCCGCGAGCGTGTCGGCGGCGGCCGGCCGCTCGACGATCGCAATCGCGACGTTCATGAACCGCGCGAGCGCGAGATAAAACTCCGTCCACGCGCCGCTCGGCCCGGCAGCGTCGGTTTGCAGCGCCCGGTTGAAGTTCGCGACAACGGCTGCAGCGGGAAACCGGTGGCCGATCGCGCGCTCGACCGCCTGAAGGTCGCTCGCCAGGCGGGCCATCGCCCCCGTGGCATCGGCATCGAGCGGGTCGACGCCCCGGCGGGTCGCCGGCAGCGGAAACATCGTGTTAAGCGCGTTCATCGCATGCCTCACTTACGAACCGTACTTAACGGTACGGAATGAAAGCACTATACGCTCGCCGGAGCCGGCTGTCAACGGGTGCTCGGCACCCGTGCCGGACTACGTTCCCTTCGGCGCGCCCACGTAGCGGATGTATTTGAGGAACAGCGCCGGCGTCGTCGAGAAACTATTCGCATCGCCGTAGACGGCGTAGAATTCGCTCTTGCCATCGCGCGCGAGGAAATGAAACGCGGCGCTGAGGTTGCCGCCCGATACCGGAGCAAAATTTGGTGCGAACGAGTACGTCGGCAAAAACGACCCGATCAGCCGTCGCGCGCCGAAATCGAACTGCATCTCCTTGCTGATCTGGAAGTCGAGGCTCGCGCGCTCGAGCCATTGATTCGTGCGCATCTCGCCCGGATAGACGGAGAGATACTGATCCTCGTCGGTCTCGAGCGTGAGATGCACGCGCGGGGCGAGCCGCAGCGTCGTCAGATAGGTCCAGGCGTCGAGCTCGCCGTGATAATACGGGCCGCCTTGATATTCGACATAGGTCGGCGTGGAGGTCGCGTACTTATACCCAACCAGAAATCCGTTGCTGTCGAACGGCAAGAATTGATTGGCGTACGTCCGCACCGCCTCTTCACCGTAGAACGCGTGGACGGTCAGCAAGTTCGCGAAATCGACGTTCACCTGACCCGACGCGTTGTTCTGCGACGGTTGCCCCAAATGGTCGTGAAAATTCGTATCGTAGCTGGTGAATTGGATGTCGTGAAGGATCGTATTCTTCTTGAACGGCACGGTCTGCGAGAGGAAGAGGCCCGGTCCGTAGATGTCGTTCTGCGCGACGTAGGCATCGAGCGGATCGAACTGCGATCCCATCCCTTCGTAGAGCAGAAATGCGGTCGTCGTCGCCGTCGCGTAGCCATAGCCGGTTTGAAGGTATTTCGCCTGGGACGGATCGGTGACGGTGGAGCCGTCTTCTTGCGCATAGTTCAGAAAGGCGATCTCATGCGAATGTTGATTGCCGTACCCGGTCGTGATCGAGGTCACGTCGTCGTGTAAGCCGGCAATGCCGTCGACGTCACCGTTGACCTCGACGTTTTGCAAATTGAGGCCGAACGAACGCGCGGTATTCGAGACCTCATAATCGAGCGCTTGCGCTTCGTCGGTGCGATCGACACCGACAGCATCGAGCGCCGCATACGTCAGCGGCCCTTGCGTACCTTCCAGCGCGTATCCGTCACGAAACGTCGGGATCGACGGCGTATACAAGAGCTGCGGGCTGTTGAAACTGGCAACGTTATAGTTGAACGGCGACCCTGCTTGCGTAAAGAATGGCCGCACCTCGGTGTACTGATGTGCGAATGCCGTCGGGGCGATCGTTTGCTGATCGGTCTCGACGTTCGAGTAGTCGGGATGGAGCGATGCGAGAATCGACGCCGTCGGCGCGACGGGAATGGCCAAGTCCGCCCCGACGCGCGAGGTGTCGCCGCCGTTCGCAGCATTGGTGAGTTCGCCCAGACCATACACCTGCGCGCGCGCGCGCGGCCGGACGACGGACTCCTTGGCACCGATCCCGGTTGCGGTTCCGAAATACGTCGCGTCGGAGACGCTCGATGCGTGATCGTTGAACGCCCACACGTCGAGCGTGTTTGCATGCACCGTGGCGCGTACGAACTGCACGCGCCAGTCGGTGCGGCCGCCGCTGCGGATCACGTTGAGTGGAATCCGTAAGGTCATCGTGTAACCAGCCGGCGTCCGCTTCGCATACGCGTTCCAAGCAGGCGTATAGGAGCTATTTTCACTCGAGGTCTGGTAGCGCGCCCCGCGCGGGTTGGCGAAGAACGCGTACTGAAAGCCCAGCGGACCGTTCGGCGAGAGATACACGCCGACGTAATCGTCGCTGATCACGCTCGAGCCGTTGGTTTCGTTGGCCTCGACGAACTCCTCATGCTGCGTTACGTCGAAGGCCACATCGAGCGAGGTCGCGTCCTGCGCGATCACGGCCGCCGTCGGTTCGTCCGCCGCCCGCCGGTTCGTGAAGTCGTACGTCAGCGCTACGCGCGTCGCCTTGGCCCACGAATCGTCGATGACGCCGTTGATGTTCGGTGGAGCATCGAGCAGCGGGACGGGGATACTCGTCGTCTGATCGGCCGCTCGCGCCGTCCCCGTTGCGGCGATGACCAAGCATAGCGATGACAAAACGAGACCGTTGACGAGCGACCGTAAGCGCAGCACGACCCTACCTACGGAACAGCGACCGCCGTGTTTCATGCTTCGCCGGCAATTCCGATCCCGTCGTATCGGGGCGGGCCGCCCACCCGTTGCAGCGAAGCCGTTCTGCCCGCATGATTTCCCCGCGCCGATCGTACCGCTCCGAACTCGTCGCGCTCGCCGCGGCGCTGCTCGTCGCGTGCGCGGCGCTCACCTGGGCGATCTCGGTCGGCGCGGTGGCGTTTCCGTTCGGCGCGGTCCTCGCGCAGGTCGTCCATCCCGATCTCTCCACGCAGGCCGGGCGCATCTTGTGGGAGATTCGCATCCCGCGCGTTGCGATCGCGTCGCTCGTCGGCGCGTCGCTCGGCCTCGCCGGCATGCTTTTGCAGACAATGCTGCGCAATCCACTCGTCGATCCGTATCTCACCGGAACGAGCGCCGGCGCGGCCTGCGCGATCGCGATCGGCATCGCCGCCGGCGTCGCGAGCGCGGCCCTCCCGCTGCTCGCGTTCGTTGCGGCGCTCGCGACCGCGCTGATCGTTGCCGCACTCGCGCGCACCGGTACCGGCATCTCGCACGAACGGCTGATCCTCGCCGGGATCTCGCTCTCGGCACTCTTCGCCGGCGTCGTCACGCTCGTGATCTTGCTCTCGCCACGCGCGAGCACGTCGCTGAGCATCCTCGCGTGGCTCGGCGGCAGCCTTGCCGGACGCGGCTGGAGCGACGCGCGCGTCGCGTCGATCTACGCGGCGATCGGCGTTGCGCTCGCGCTCGCGCTCGCCCCGATGCTCAACGGCTTGCGGTTCGGCGAGGCGCGCGCGCGCGCGCTCGGCGTCGACGTCGACCGCGTGCAGTGGGGCGTCGTCGGCGCGGCATCGCTCCTGACCGCGGCTGCCGTAAGCGTATCGGGGATCGTCGGCTTCGTCGGCCTCATCGTCCCGCACGTCACGCGCCGCTTCGTCGGCAACGATGCGCGGCTCACGCTGGTGACGAGCATGATCCTCGGCGCCGTGCTCGTCGTGCTCGCGGATACGATCGCGCGCAGCATCGATCCGCCGCTGGAACTACCGCTCGGCGTGCTGCTCTCGATGTTCGGCGTTCCGATCTTCATCTATCTCTCGTTCCGGCGGCGCGCCGCGTGATCGCGATCGACGCTGTTGCGCTCGCGTACGGCGGCTGCCGCATCCTCGAAGACGTCACGTTCACCGTTCGCGCGGGCGACGTGCTCGCGATCGTGGGACCCAACGGCGCCGGAAAGTCCACGCTGCTGCGCGCGATCGCCGGCGCGCAGCCGCTCGATGCCGGGCGCATCACGTTCGAAGGCCGCCCCATCGCCGCGTTCGCGCCGCAGGAGCGAAGCCGGAACGTCGCGCTGATCGAAGCCGAGGGCGCGCCACCCGAAGGCTTGCTCGTCGAAGATGTCGTCGCCGCCGGACGGCTTCCGCATCGGCCGTGGTGGCGTTGGTCGTCGAGCGAGGGCGATCGACGCGCGGTCGACCGGGCGATCGCGCGGACCGGCCTCGCGCCGCTGCGCAACCGGCCGTTCGCGGAGCTCTCGAGCGGCGAGCGCCAGCGCGTTTGGATCGCGATGGCCGTCGCGCAGGACGCGCGTGCGTTCTTGCTCGACGAACCGACCAGTCATCTCGATATCAAACACACCTTCGAGACGCTCGCGCTGGCACGCCGTCTCGCGCACGAAGACGGCGGCGCGGTCGTCGTCGTCCTGCACGATCTCAACGTCGCCGCCGCGTTCGCGGACCGAATCGCGCTGCTGGGCGAGCGAACGTTGCTCGCCTGCGATACGGCGGCGGTCGTGTTCGATGAAGCGCTGCTCGCGCGCGTCTACGGCATCCCGATTGCCGTGCGGCACGAACCGAACGGCGCCGTCCTCGCGTTCGCCGTACCACCTTCGCGCGTTGTGAGCTAGAGCGGCAGGGAGCCGCAAGGTTCCTCTGGGAGAAAATTCCACATGTCGTGGCTCCGCATGCTCGGCCTCTCGGCTTTGGTGATCGCATCGCTCGCCGGCGTGAGCGGATGCGGCGGTTCCGGCGGTCGGGCCGAAACGCCGGCGACCGGCGCATCGCTCGCGGTGTTGCCCGGCGCATCGTCGGCGCCCCGATCGACAACGGCATCGAATGTCACGGTCTCGTTTCAAATCCCGGCCGCTGCGTCGAGCAATGCGACGCTGCAGGCGCTGAAGCGGAAACCGGCGTTCGTTTCGAGCGGGACCGACGGCGTCGTCCTGAGCGCGTATCTGCACAGCGACACGACGCACGCGAACCCGATCGCAAGCGCGGTGTACAACGTGAGTTCGGGGTCGTCGATCTGTACGGGGACGACGACCCGGACCTGTGCGCTGACCCTGGGGGTTTCGCCACCGTCGGGTGCGAGCGTCGATCTCGTCGTCCTCCTCTATGCATCCGCTCCGGTGAACGGTGCAATTCCGGCGAACGCCGCGCTGCTGGGGACCGGGACCCTGAGCGCGCAGACGATCGCGGCCAACGCGCAAAACGCGTTCACGATTACGGTACTCGGCGTGCCCGCGGCCGCGTCGATCGCGCTTGCGCCGCCGGGGACGGCGACTCTCGGCAGGAGTGCGACCTTACCGCTCATCGTAACGGTCTTCGATGCCAGCGGTGCAACGATCCAAGGGACCTACGCCACGCCGTTGACGCTGACGACCAGCGATACGACCGGCGCGACATCGTTCACCGTCAACGGCAACCCAGGCACGACGATCGCCGCCTCGACCGACACGGCGAACCTCGTGTACTCGGGCGCCGCGCTCGCGTCCGCGACGATCGGCCTGAGCGGCACGGGTCTCGGCGCGGGCACGGTGACCACACTGGCGTTCGCGCCGAACGCGAATCCGCCGACGGCCAGCAGTTCCACGATCGCGCTCTCGCAAGCCGGCACGACGACCAGCGCGACGGTCACGATCAGCGAATCCGGATACACCGGAAGTTTCACATCGAGCGGCTGTTCCGGCATCGCGACCGTCACCCCGCAAACGGCATCCGGCGGGAGCCAAGTCTTCACGATCGCGGCCGGAACGAGCACCGGATCCTGTTCGTTGACGTTTACGGACACGAACGCGCAATCGGTCATCGTGACGGTCACGGTCACGGGTGCGCTGATGGCGAGCCCGACCACGCTGAGTTTCGTCTCCGGGACGACGACGCCGAAAACGTTCACGGCGACGGAGACCGGGTATACGGGCACGCTTACCGCATCCTCCTCGTGCGGCAGCATCGCGACGGTCTCACCGGCCACCGCAACCGGCTCGCCCGCGACGTTCACGGTCACGCCCGGCGCGACCGGGACCTGCTCGATCACGGTCCGCGATAGTCTCGGCAACACGACGGTCGTGACCGCGACGGTCGCAAGCCCGCTCAGCTTTTCACCGGCGTCTGTTACCTTACCGACGGACGGCAACGTGTCATCGCCGTTTACGGTCTATGAACTCGGCTTTACCGGATCATTCACGTTCTACCAGCCCGGCTCGACGTGCGGGGTGAACATCGCGAGCGTCAGCCCAAACTCCGCGAGCGGCCCGTCGGCACAGTTCACGGTCTCGCGCATCTACACGTCTTCCGGCACGTGCACGATCGAAATCGTCGATTCGCAAGGCCAAAGCATCATCGTGCCCGTGACCGCACCGGCACTCCAGCCGTTATCGGCGACGCCGGCAACGGTCACCATGCCGACGAACGGCACGACGACGGCGACGTTCACCATCAACGAAAGCGGCTACATCGCGGCGTTCACGCCCACAACGAACACCTGCGGCACGTTCGTCACGGTGAGCGGCGGCACGGGAGGCACGTACACGCTCTCGCGCGGAAGGTCATCGGGCTCCTGCTCCCTCTCCTACACCGACATTTATGGACAATCCGTAAGCGAAACCGTCATCGCCCCCGCGTTGAACGCCGTGTCGCTCAGCGCGAGCGTCGTCTCATCGGGATTCGCGCGCGCCACGTTCACGGAGAGCGGATATGCCGGCGACGCAACGTACTCGACCACGTGCGCAGACGCGAACCTCTCGGATACGTCGACCGTCGGCTCGCCCGCCAGCATCACGGTCACCACGACGAACGTCCCGCAAACCTGTTCGCTTCAGGTGCTCGACGCGTACGGACAGGAAGCAACCGCCACCCTGAACTTTCCGGCCGTCGGTCCGTTGACGGCGTCGCCGGGGACGCTGACGATCGCGACCGGCGCCAGCGGAACGATCACGGTCAGCGATCCCGGCCTGAACGGGTCGATCAGTTCTTCCGCCTCCTCGTGTGCGAACGTTGCAACCGTCTCACCGGCCGCCACCGCGGGCGCGACCGGTACGTTCACCGTCACCGGCGTCGCGGTCGGATCGTGCACGCTCACCTTCAGCGATCAAGTCGGCAACTCGACCACCGTCGCCGTCACGGTCGTGACACCGCAGATCACCATAACGCCCGGGACCGCCGGCTACAACGAGTTTACGGAAACGCTGCCAACCAACGGGCAGACATCGCTTGCGATCACCGCGAGCGAACCCGGCTACTCCGGGACGTTCAATGTCACGACCAGCGGTTGCACGGGCGGAACGCTGCCGCTCGTCAGCCCGACGTCGGGCGCGACGACGTTCACGCTCTATCGTCCGTTTCCGTCTACCACGACAACTGGATGCGGGTTCTACATCGTCGACTCGAATTCAAACTCTGTCGAAGTAAGCGTAACGGCGCCCGCGCCGAACGCACTCTCGCTCTCGTACAGCAACATCACGCTTGCCACGATCGCAACCTTCAGCGCGATGGAGTCCGGCTACACCTACGGTTCGGGATTCACGGTGACGAATGGGTGCGCGAGCGCCGGCATTACGGTCAATGGGCTAGGATTGAACAACGGCAGCGAGACCTTTAACCTGAACAACGGTGCTAGCACCTCCGGAACCTGCGCGATCACGGTTACCGATGCGTACGGCCAGTCGCAGTCGATCAACGTAACGTACGGCCCGGCACCGTAGCCGGACTCAGCGCCGCAGTGGCGCGATCTCGCGGGCGAGCGCTTCCGCGACGTCCACGACGCGCGGGCCGGCGCGAAAGAGATCGTCTTCGTCGACGGTGACGATCCGATGCTCGCGCACCGCCCGCAGGTTCGACCACGGCGGGGCGTTCGGGATCACGGTGCGGCGCGTGACGATCAGGATGTCGGGATCCTCCGCTTCGAGCGTTTCCGCGGAGACCGTCGGGAACGCCGAGCGGATACCCTGCGCCGCGTTTGCCACGTTCATGATCTGCAAGAGATCGGCGATGTACGAGTTCGCGCCGGCCGTATAGATCGGCGACGTATCGACCACCACGAACGCGGTCGGGCGCGGTAACCCGCGCGTGGCGCGCGCTATGGCGTCGAGCCGGCGATGAATGCTTGCAAGCAGCGCCGTTGCACCCGCTTCGTGACCGGTCAGCACGCCGAGTCGTGCGATCGCGGCGAAGTCCTCGTCGAGCGTGTCGATCGGCAGCGATTCGGTGCGCACGCCGGTGCGCGCGAGATCTTGCAGATTCGGCGCTTCGTACGGGATGCCGACGACGAGCGTCGGCGCGAGACCGGCGATCACTTCGCTGTTGATCGAACGCATCGAGCCGACGCGCGGCAGCTTCGCCGCGGCCGCCGGCCGAGACGAATAGGCATCGACGCCGACCACCTCGGGGCCGGCGCCGATCGCGAAGAGATCTTCGGTCAGCGCCGGCGCGAGCGAGACCACGCGCACGGCCGTCGCGACGGCGAGCGCGAGCGCGATCATCGCGTGCTCAGTTCCACCACGAACGTGCGACCCGGTGCCGGGTAACCGAAGATCGGCTCGTATTGCGCGTTGCCGACGTTGTTCACGCGCAGCGAGAGAATCGAATTGTGCGTCAGGCGCTCGCGAACGAAGGCGTCGACGGTCGTTTGGCCGCCGTTCGTTGCGACGGTCTCGCTGACGGTGCCGAAGACGTCCTCATCGTGCGGACCGAAGACGTTCGCTTGCGCACCGTAGGCGAACGAGCCGCCGCCGAAGCCGTGCTCGAGTCCGAGTTTCGCAACGAACACCGGCGTGAAGAGCAGGCGCGATTCGGTCGCACCGGGTGTGAAGTTTGCAGCTTTGTATGTATCGGTGATCGAAAACGTCCCGACGTACCCGTGCGCGGGCCGCGTGCGCACCGTGGCGAGAATGCCACGGATCTGCGCTTGCGCGACGTTGAACGGCGTGTATTCGGAGTTGACTTGAATCAGGTCCGTTGAATTGCGATCGAAGATGCCGAGCGACGCGCCGCCCAAGATCCCGTTCGCCTGCAGGGTGACGTCGCCGTCGACCGAGCGTTCGGGCTTGAGATCGGGGTTCGACGCGCCCGGATAATAGCGATCGAGGATGGTCGGGACGCTGAACGCCGTGCCGGCATTTGCGACCAGCCGTAACCCCGGCGCGAGCGGGACGCCGATCCCTGCGCTCGGGCTGATCGCACCGCCGAGCGGCGCATCGTTCTCCGCGCGCAATCCGAGCGTCCAGCGCACGCCGCTTGCGTATGCGTACTGTTCTTGTCCGTAGATCGCGCTTTCGGATTCGCTCACGCCCTGCGTCGAATAGAAGAAGTTGCCCAAATCGTCGTACGTGCCGATGTTCGCAAGCGTCGCCGATTCGCGCGAGAGATCGATCCCGCTGGTGAAGGTCGAGTCACCGCCGGCGATCGTCTGGCGTAGCGACACTTGGCTGCGGCCGTCGATCGTCGGATTTTCCAACGTTTCGGGCGCACCCGATGCATTGGTGGTGACGATCGACGAGGGGTCGACGAAGTCGAGATTCTGCCGCGAACCGAACAGCGTCAGGGTCGTGGTCGATTGCAACGTCGTATGCGTCAGGTCGAGATGGGCATCGTCGCGCGAGATGTTCTGGCGTGCGAAGTCATCGGCGTCCGGAACGCTGCCGGGGACGCCTAGGTCGAGTTTGTCGGCACCGAGCCGCAGGCGGGCCGTAAAGCCGGCGCCGAGGTTCGCATCGTACGAAACGCGCGCGGCGGTTTGCTCCGCATCGGCGTTGGTACGCACGCCGGGCGGGATCGGCGTCGCGCCCGGCACCGGGATCGCCGCGTAGCCAAAGTCGTTCTCGGCGATGTGCCGCTCGAACGATGCACCGAACTGCCCATTCCCGGCGCCGACGCGCACGTCGCGATCGCCGTACGATCCGCCGGAGACGTCGAGGTAGACGCCGCGCGGCACCGAGGTGATGATGTTGATGATGCCGCCGACCGCGCTCGATCCGTAAAGCGTCGAACCGGCACCTTCGACGACTTCGATCGAACGCACGCCGACGGTCGAGAGCGTCCCCAGATCGATCTCACCGCTCGAAGCGGGCGTGACCGGCACGCCGTCGAGCATGACGAGTACGCTCGTCGAGGACGCGCCGCGCATGACGACGTTCGCTTGCGCACCGAAGGCACCGTAGCGATAGATCTCGACACCCGGCACATCTTCGAGTGCGTCGGCGATCGTTTTATCGCCGCGCGTTTGGATCTGCGCTTGCGAAACGACGAACGTGGTGCGCGTCGTGCTGGAGATCGGCTCGTCGTGACGATCGCTCGTCGAGATGCGGCCGATTTCGGTCAGCGGCGAGGGAGACGGCTGCGGCGCCGGAGCGGCGACGGCAGCGGCAGCGGCCAGGAAAAACAGGACGGGAGCCGCGGCGAATGCCGCGCCCGTGCGAAGACCAACCATTCGAGTCCTACCTTTTTCGCGAGGTACGGGTGCATCGCGTTCGGGCTCGGTATCCTGACTTCGCGGATCGTTGCTTCGCGTCGCGACCTTCCCACCTTGCGGCAGTGATCGGCGACAGCTCCCCGCTGACAGTGGCGCGACCGTGCCGGATTCTCACCGGCTTCCCTGCGCCCGAACGACCAAAATCGATTGCTCGCAAAGGGCGCACGGTCCTCTCCACCCAAAGCGGCACTCCCCATGAGCAGCATCTCAACGCGGCGCGGCGACGGCGGCGAGACCGCGACATCCGGCGGCCCGCGCGTCTCAAAAAGCGATCTGCGCGTCGAAGCCTACGGCACGATCGACGAACTCAACTGCACGATCGGTCTCGCGCGCGCGTGGTGCGACGACCCGGAAATCGCCGCGCTTGCAAAAGCGATACAGCGCGATCTGTTTGCCGTCGGCAGCGCCGTGTCGACGAAGCCCGAATCGAAGAAGCCGATTCCGCCGATCGAAAAAGCGCGCGTCGCGACGCTCGATGCGATCGTCGAACGGTTCGAAGCGGTGCCGGGGATGCTGCGCGACTGGTCGATCGCGGGGGAGATGCGCTCGTCGGCCGCGTTCGATCTCGCGCGCACCGTCGCGCGGCGCGCCGAACGCGCGACCGTGCGGCTCGTTACGAGCGGCGTCGTCATCCAGCCGACGGTGCTCGAGTACTTGAACCGGCTCTCCGACGTGATGTGGCTCTTCGCGCGGAAGCTCGAACGCGACGCGGGCGTCGATGCACGGTTGCGTGACGAGACCCACCCCGGGCCGCCTTGGTCGCGCGCCTGGTGAATTCACCGGCGCGGGCGATCATGGTGCTCGGCACCGCATCGCACGTCGGCAAATCGCTCGTGACGGCGGCGCTTTGCCGCATCCTCGCGCAAGACGGCTATCGCGTCGCGCCGTTCAAGGCGCAGAACATGTCGCTCAACTCGGCCGCGACACCGGACGGCCGCGAGATCGGGCGCGCGCAATATCTGCAAGCCGAAGCCGCCGGCATCGCGCCGAGCGCCGACATGAATCCGATCCTGCTCAAGCCCACGTCCGACCGCCGCTCGCAAGTCATCGTCGAGGGCCGCATCTGGGACACCGTCGATGCCGCCGACTATCATCGCAACCGGATCGAGGTCCTGTTCCCGCGCGTGCGCGCGGCCTACGAGCGGCTCGCCGCACGCTACGACGTGATCGTGCTCGAAGGCGCGGGCTCGCCGGTCGAGCTCAACCTGCGTGACGGCGACCTCGTCAACATGCGGATGGCCGAGGCGGCGGACGCGCGCTGTCTGCTCGTCGCCGACATCGATCGCGGTGGCGTCTTCGCGTCCGTGACCGGCACCTTTGCCCTGCTCGACGCCCACGAACGCGCGCGTTTTGCCGGCTTTCTCGTCAACAAATTTCGCGGCGATCCGGCGCTCTTCGCCGACGGCGTCACGCTGCTCGAGGGGTTGTGCGGGAAGCCGTGCTTCGGCGTGATCCCGCATCTGCCCGAGCTCGGGCTCGACGAAGAGGACGGCGTTGCGGCACCGCGGCCGGCGACGCGCGCGGAATGGCGCGGCGACGGACCGGCGCGGCGCACGCGCATCGCCGTCGTCGCGTTTCCGCAGCTCGCGAACTTCACCGATTTCGATGCGCTCGCCGCCGAACCGAGCGTGGAGTTGATCTACGCCGCCGAACCCGCCGCGCTCGCCGATGCCGATCTCGCCATCGTGCCCGGCACGAAGGCCACGCTCGCCGCGCTTGCGTGGGTGCGCGCGCACGGCTTCGTCGGCGCGCTCGCGGAGCGCGCGCAGGCCGCGTATGTTTTCGGGATCTGCGGCGGGATGCAACTCTTGGGCGAACGCGTCGCCGATCCACACGGGATCGAAGACGGCGGTGCCGCGGACGGCCTGGCCCTGCTTCCGTTGCGCACGACGCTCGCGCGCGAGAAAGTCACCGAACGCGCGCGCGGCATGCTCGCGGAACCGGCACTCTTCGGCGGCGCACTCAACGGCGCGCTCACCGGTTATGAAATTCACGTTGGCGAAACCGAGTCACCCGAACGTATCCGTCCCTTTGCGACGATCGTTCGCGAAAGCGATGGACGCTCGCTCGCAGACGGCGCGATCGCGGCCGACGGACGCACATTCGGGACGTACTTGCACGGCCTCTTCGCGGACGACGCATTCCGGCACCGCTTTCTCGGCGCACTGCGCGACGCGCGCGGCCTCGCGCCGGCGGCCTACGTCGACTACGGTGCGCAGCGCGAAGCGCGACTCGATCGTTGGGCCGCGCACGTCCGCGCCGCCGTCGATATCGACGCTGCACTTGGACTCGTCGTCGCACGATGAAGCCCGCTGCGTGGACGATCGCGGGTGCAGCCGTGCTCGATTGGACGATCGGCGATCCGCCCGGCCTGCCGCATCCCGTTCGCGCGATCGGCGCGGCGATCGCGTTCGGCGACGCGCGCTTGAACCGCGACGGAACCGGTTCGCGTCTCGCGGGCGGCGTCGTTGCGGTCGCGGTCGTACTCGGCGCCGCGGCGCTCGGTGCGCTCGTTGCGCGGCGGCGCATCGCCGCGGTCGTCGCGGCGGCGTCGACGCTCGCAACGCACGACCTCGTCCGCGAAGCGCGCGCCGTTTCACGTGCGCTCGAAGCGGGTTCGCTCGGCGATGCACGCGTCGCCGTCGCACGCATCGTCGGCCGCGACACGCACGCGCTTTCGGCGCGTGAGGTCGCGCGCGCGACGATCGAAACGCTTGCCGAAAGCGCCTGCGACGGGATCGTCGCGCCCCTGTTCTGGCTCGCGCTCGGCGGCGTGCCGGGTGCGTTCGCGTTCAAAGCAGCGAGCACGCTCGATTCGATGATCGGCCACCGGACGCCACAGTACGAGCGCTTCGGCAACGTTGCGGCGCGGCTCGACGACGTTGCCAACGTCATCCCGGCACGGCTGACGGCACTCTTGATCGCGTTCGCCGGTCGCCGGCCGTTCGCGACGATACGCGCCGCGATGTGCGAAGCCGCAGCGCATGCAAGTCCAAACGCCGGTTGGCCCGAGAGCGCGCTCGCAACGGCGCTCGGCCTGCGGCTGGGCGGAACGAATCGCTACGCCGGCGTCAGCGTCGCCGGTCCGGTTTTCAATCCGCGCGGGCGCGTGCCGGAGGCCGCGGACATCGCGCGCGCGATCGCCCACGTGCAACGCGTGTCGATCGCCGCGACGCTGCTCGCGATCCGCGTGCGCGCGTGAGCGAACTTCACGGCGGCAACGTCGCGGGTGCGGCGCGCGCTGCGGGGCGCCGGATCGACGAGATCCTCGACTTCAGCGCGAACATCAACCCGCTCGGACCGCCGGAGGCCGTCCGCGCCGTGTTGCGCGCGTATGCCGAGGCGAACGATCTCACCCACTATCCGGAGCCGGGGCTGCCGGATCTTTGCGCCGCCCTCGCCCGCGCGCGCGGCGTGGCGGCCGCGTCGATCGCCGTGCACGCAGGCTCGGCCGCACTCTTCGATGCGATCTTCCGCAGCCTCGCGCCGCACCGCGTCGGAATTCCGATGCCCGCGTTTGCCGAGTACCGTCGCGCAGCCGCCGCGTGCGGCATGCGCGTCCACACCTTCGCGCTCGATCCGCGCGCGGATGAGCCGTTCGATCCGGCGCGTATCGCCGCATGGATTCACGCCGAGCGTCTCGACAGTGTCCTGCTGACAAACCCGCATAACCCCCTCGGTTTCGCCGTGACGCGTCGCGCGCTGATCGCGTTGATCGACGCGGCACCGCAGACGACGTTCGTGATCGACGAGGCGTTCGCCGATTTCGACGAGTCACGTTCGCTCGCCGCGGACGCCGCGTACCATCCGCGGATCATCGTCGTACGGTCGCTGACGAAATTTTATGCCCTGCCGAACCTGCGGGTCGGCTACGCCGTCGCGTGCGCCGATCGCGTGCGGTCGATGGCACGTTTCATCCCCGCCTGGCCAATCAGCGGCATCGCCGCCGACGCGGCGATCGCGGCGCTCGGCGATATCTCGTACGCGCATCGGACCCGCGAGAACACGCCGGGCGCTCGGGCCGGGTTGATCGCCGGCCTAATCGCAGCCGGCGTGCGCGTCTGTCCGGCGAACGCAAACTTCGTCACGTTCGAAACGGACCGCGTCGCCGAGCGCCGGGCGGAGCTGCTCGCGTGCGACGGCATCCTCATTCGCGACTGTTCGTCGTTCGAAGGACTCCCCGCGAACCGCTATGCACGCGTTGCCGTGCGCACACCGGATGAGAACGAGCGCCTCGTTACCGCGCTGCGGCGCACCGGGTTGCTCGTTACGTCTTCACCGTCAAAATAAGCCGGGCCCCGAACGGCTCGATATATTGTGCGTCGGTCGGCAAATCGCCGTAGATCGGATTCCCGGCATCGTCTTGTCCGGTCACGCCGCGATACGGAACGCCGGCGCCGAAGACGGTGAACCGACCCGCAGCCGCATTGAGCATGTTCGTGCCTTGCAGCGAAAGATCGGCGTGCGGCCCGAAATGGCGGCCGACCAAGGCGTCGAGCACCGTGAACGGCGCTTGATTGAGTTCGTTGTTGTTGCCGCGAAAGACCGCTGCGGTGGCCGCGTGCCAGCCGGCGTTCGCCCAATCGAGTGCAAGCGATCCTTGCTGCTGCGGGATGCCGAGGAATTGCGCGTTCTCGACCAGCGTGCCACCCGAGGTCGGGTTGGAAAACTCCGCGTTGAGATCTTTCGGATACGCGATGTTGAGCCCGTAGAGCGCCGTCAAGAACAGATGCGCCGGGACGAAGCGCCGCACGAACCGGAGCTCCGCGCCTTGATAGACGGCGTTGCCGACGTTGCTGTTGTACGAGACGCATTGCGGCAGCGGGTTCGCGTACGAGTTGGCAAGGCACGCGCCGGTGAGCGCGGCCGCCGGGTAGTAAATTTCGATCGGATCGCGCAGATTCGTGCGATAGAGGGAAACGTCGAGCGTCGAGTGCGTGTCGAGTGCATGCGACGCGCCGAATTCGTATTCGGTCGCATGCTCGGGGCGTTCGTCCGGGCTGCCTTGGCCGACGAACACGCCGTTCGCGTCGAGCGCAAGTTGGGAGTACGGCAGCGCGTACCGCTCGTAGAGCAGCGGCGCGCGAAAGCCGGTTCCAACCGAGAAGCGAACCGACGTATGCGGGTCGAGCGCCTCGATCGCGCCGAGCCGGCCGTCGAGGTTCGAGCCGAAGCTCGTGTAGTAACTCTCGAAGAGGCCGCCGTCGAGGCGCAGATTCGGTGATGCCTGGAAGCCGCCGCGGACGAACCCGACGTCGATCGTTTGCGCGAGCGCCGGCTCCGCTTGCCCGGGCGTCAGCGGTGCTGCCGTATTCGACGGCGGGGCGCTGAAGTCGAGCGTTTCATACCGCGTATAGCCGCCGATCGCGAACTGCGCGGTGGCAAACGTACGCTGCCAGGTAGCCCCGAAATTATACCGCTGATCCCGGTGATCGACGTCGTACGGGGTGGCGGAGTTGCCGTTCACGACGATGTCGTTGTCGCTCTCCGAGAGGTCGGCCGTGAGTTCGCCTGCGCCGAGCGGCGCACGCGCGCGCAGCTGATACGCCCGCACGTCCTGCGCGAACGTCTGGTCGCCCGGGCCGACGTACGCGCCGAGCGGAACGCCGGGAAACTCGCTCGCGTTGCCGTTGATCCCGTTGAGCGCGCTGCTCTGATCGCGCAGATCGCCGAGCGCGAACACGCGCGCCGTCAGATCGGCGTCTTGCGCGAAGGTCCAGGTGAGGTTCGCGAGCGCGAGATGTGACGCCACCGACGATCCGAGCGGCGTCGCGCACGGGGCACACGCCGCGTTGCCGCTTTGATAGAGCGGCACGATCTGATTCGTGTAGCCGCCTTCGTTCTGGTCGTCGACGGCGAACGCGTAGCCGAGCCGGCCGCGGGTTCCGGTCGCGTTGATCCAGCCCTCGCTCTGCCCGAACGATCCGCCCGAGAGCGAATAGCTCACGTGCGGCGTCGCGGTGGGCTGGAGCGAGACCAGGTTGATCGCACCGCCGAACGTGTTGCTGCCGTTGGCATCTTCGGGACCGAGGCCGAGCGTCACATCGAGGGCCGAGAACGCCGCGACGGGGAAGCGCGAGAGATCGAGATCGCCCGTATTGCCGTCGTTGAGCAGTTGGCCGTCGAGCGCGACCAGCGATTCCGACGGATCGGGACCGCGCAGCGAAACGACCGCGATCGCGCTCGCGGCACCGCCGTCCGGCCGCGTGAACGTGGCGCCGGGGAGCTGTTCGAGTCCGTCGATGATGCGGTCATCGCCGAGCAGCGCGAGATCGTCGCGCGTGACCGTCGTCGACGGCAGTGCGCCTTGCACCGGCGCGAGCCGGCCGTCGACCATGACCGTTCCGATCAATCGCAGTTTCGGCGAATCGAGCGGTTCGAGCGTGAAGTCGACGGTTTGATCCGCGTTCGCTGCGCCGCCGTATTCGATCGCTTTGTACCCGCGCGCGGTGACGCCGAGAACGTACGCGCCGGGTGGGACGCGCAACGAGAACGCGCCGTGTGTGTCCGAGGTTGCCGATGCACCGGAACGCGCGGTAATCCGCGCTCCCGTCACGGGTTCGCCGCTACCGGCGTTCACCGTCCCCGTAACGAGACAACACGCGGCAAACAGAAACGCCAACATCGGCGCGCCTTTCCGGGCGTACCGGGCGGCCTCCTCGATTTCGTCGCAGCGCTACGTTCCGGGCGGCGGGTCGGGGATGCGCAGGCAGGTGGAGCGGCTGCTGCGGAGCCACGTTCCGTGCCGTTCCACATCGAATTCGCGCTCGAACAGCGAGTTGGAGAGATAGGTGTGGATCATGCGGATCTTTTCACGAACGTACGTTACCGGGACGAGCGAGCCGGAGTGCAGTTTCGTCTCTTTTTCGGTACCTTCGACGACCCAGTCCGTCGCTGTCCACGGCGAGCCGGTTCCCTCTTCGATGAAGGTCGCGTTCGCGGGTTTCGTCGACGT
>Ga0116230_10001828_pt1 | contig 20383 bp, 12 predicted proteins | sample S1TSphfallax_3_FD_88678 | JGI IMG/M metagenome (GOLD analysis project Ga0116230, IMG submission 88678) | Host-associated microbial communities from peat moss isolated from Minnesota, USA - S1T2_Fd - Sphagnum fallax MG | ecosystem: Host-associated > Plants > Peat moss > Unclassified | place... | reverse complement strand
CTAGGATATCAATAGTTTTGGATAGTAAACATGTGTTAGGCATATTAAGGGTAGGTTATCAAATAACCAGTTGATAATCATTGGTTATCTTGTCGATTATAAGGTTTTTTACAAAATTAAAATCAAAATTAGTTTTTGCTATTTTGGTTTTTAATCATAAAAATGTTTAGTGTTTTAGGGTTCATAACCTACCTAGATGATAACTAAGTCAAATCCAGGGAGGTTATTAGATTGGAAAATTCAATACTGGGTGATTAGTTTATTAGCTGGTTATTAAAAAAAATCAATAACCGGCTAGTAAGTGATTAATAACCTACCTGATAATCGAGCTGTGATAGCTGGGTCAAAACTCAATAACTGGCAAACACTGACTGGTCTGCAATCTGCACCTTGTCTAAGTGGTGACCTGAACAACTAGGCTTGCTGTTGCAACTTAGCAGAGACTTGGCAGCGGTTGAAAAGTGGACAATTTAAACAACTACAACTGGTCTTAGTCCATGGTTTCTCCAAGACATATGGCAAAGCACAATTTATTCAAGCAGGCGGGGCACTGATTCAGCAGCTGCTTTGTCCTGATTCTGTAGGCCAAGTTGCCAGTCAGTCGGAACCCTGACAATCAGGGAGTTTTCCTGGCTTGAAACCGTGCTAGAGAGTGGTCCAGCTAGGGTCAATGCCGGTTCCCACCAACTCCATGGGCGATGGTATTGACATTCAGGGAGTTCTCCCAGCTTTAACTGCACTAAAGAGCGGGCCATCTAGGGCCGCTTCTGGCTCCTAGCAAGTCCAGGGGTGCCTATGGGCATAATAGGAGTTGGAATTGGCCCTAGTGATCTCACTCTCTAGTGTTAAGGTAGTGAATCCAAATAAATCTAGGCATTTGTATAGAATTTGCCTAGGTGGTCAATTCAGCCACAACCCAGGCTAGATCAGTCTGAGTAGGCCAAAGCAGCCACTCAAGCAGATTGGCCACAATTCAAGGGTCTAAAAACCAGCCTGAAAAGCCAAGCTTGACTTTAACGCACTATGAAACAAACCCAGTATAGGAACACAATGAGGTTGGTGGCAGTATTTTTTTTTTTATATTTTGCAAAATTTCACCACTTTGACAAGAAAAATATGGGCCTGCAACTTCTACAAAGGATGCTTACTTTGGACTAATGGAGTTTCCTGGTCCAAGACTAACCAGTTTCACACCCCTTGCTTCCCATCTGAGTCATGTTCTCTACGCTTAATTCACATTACAAGTGGATCTGACTGCACCAAACCTGGAACTAGCATATGGCTGCCTGTCCCACCTAGGGGCCTTGGGTGAACCATCACCTACATTGCAACCATGGTACAAACCCCAATATCCATATTGCTTCTAATTATCCCATATCATTATAATTATCCCATGCTTCGACTGAATCAGGATTGCTGAGTCCGAATCTAGCATTTCTTGGGTTTAATATGGCCACTAAGAGGCTTCACTCAATAAGGTGAAGGTATTAGGCCTGGTGTAGGTGCTGGTTCAGCCTAGCCCCACATACAGGAGAGCCTGATAAAGTGCCTGAAAAGGACATGGTATACTTTCATTTTAATGTGTAAATATCAGCAATTTTGATCTTAATAACCTGTGAGAATGCTACAAAGTTTACCAGGTGCAAGGAGTACCTATTCACAGATTCAGACTGCAAAACATGTATTGGAATTTTCTGTGTGGGATTATTTTGTGGCCAAGTTTGCCAAAAGTAGACACCACACAACCATACCCCCCCCCAGGTGCTTTACAACATACTACATACCATCTATTCATTGAAAATTATCATGTACAAATTTGACACAAAAGAACATGAATATCTCCATGCAAGGGGGCACACATGCAACAACTATAAATGTTGTTGATCATGTAAGCTCAAGGAAGGACAATTTACAACTTAATTCTACTAAACATTCTTCAAGTCCAAAATTCAAGGTAGAAATGACTTATGTTTGAATTAGATGATCTTTCATGAAAACTATTCAGTAGACTTTTAATTGTTAAATTTGTAGAAACACATAATAAGAGGGACAATGCTCAATATTTAAAAATGTTTTGTTTTGTGTTGATAAAACTAACATCATATATATCCTTTCAAGAGTCATCTGTAAACTTCAAAAATGATTTTTAGAAAACAAGAGGTCACAACTCTACATATCAAAGCTTACAATTGTAAGCATAGTCGTCTATATTGTCTCCTACTAATGTATTGAACTACATATATATTATATAGTTTTGACATTTTCACTCATAGTTTCTCATTTGCAATCTTCATTCATTTTGAACTAGTGTCTCCACCAAGATTGGGATTGATAGCTCTTCTTTTGTGTTTTAAGCACTCTTTTGTACCTCTTTTTTTCCTTTGTGAAATTTGAATACAATTTTAACTCACAAAGTTTATCAAGCATTGCATAATTATGGTCATGTTGTTTTGGCAGTTCATTAGATGATCAAATATTACTAGTTTGTGTTGGTGTTTTTTTAAAATATATTTATTAACAACTTGGTGCACTTGGTTTTTCATTTCAATCTTGGCTTGATATTTTATTGAAATGATAGTGTTTTGTAGATCCCTACATGCAGTGTGGATGAATATCAAATATTTGATATCAAATATTTGATGTGTTTTTTTTTATCTTGCTTTCATTACAAGATTCAACCTTTGATGGGGTTTTTGTTGGTTGTGACAATAAAATTATGGTAGGTGGAAAGAGACCAAATGAAGAGTATCTTGTAATGTAATGAATGCACTTATGAAAACCATTCACACATTAGGAAAAGTAATGTTGTTTTCCTTGGAATTATGTCATGAAAACTTGATGTTGAGGAATTTGTTTTCACTTTTGGAATCAAACAAATTCCTAGGTTTTCTATCCATTAGATGTGTTTGCCTCTTGATAAAAGCTTTATTAAATTGTTAATTCTCATATTTGCTGTATAAACATACTTGAATTGAATTTGTTTGTCAAGTACCTTATTTCAATGAAGTGGTATTGAATTTCCACATGTTTACTTTTTAAATGGTATTTGGGATTTTCACTTAAGGTTAAGTTTATTCAATAATTTCAAAGCCAAACTACTTTAATCCATGTTCTTTACATAGAAATGATAGCCTTTGTGAAAGAACACCTTCAAAATTCAAAATATGAAAGGCTAAAAGTTCTTCTAAACCAAATGTATAAAATTTACATTGCACATATAAATAATAACTTCATAAATTGTGAGCCTTTTTTCTTTTTTATGTATTAACAAAAAAATCTTCATCAATTTTTAGATTGATTGGTGGACATTTATTAAGGAAAACAAAATGCCAACAAAAAAAAAAACATTTGTCCATATAATTTTTTTGAGTTTTGAAGTCATACAAAAAGACTCTTGAAACATCATGAATTTGAATCAAATTTTTCACATGAAATTTTGCAAGTAATGGAGCTTACTACCAAAAAAACATGACAATTCCAATTTCTTTTTCCTCTTGTGATTTTCAAAAATGTAGGGGTATAGGTTTTTAGTAGTGCCTATACACTTTGTGACTTATATGATTGTGTCCTTATCCAAGTAGCCATTTAAAACATTGTTTTAACATCTAGTTGATGCATTTCTAGATTATATTGTATGGCTAGTCTAATTAGCACATTAATGGAATACAATTTGACCATAAGAGAAAGTGTTTCTATGTAGTCAATTCCTTGCATTTACGATAATTCCCTTGTCACTTGCCTAGCCTTGTATTTGTCAATTGTTCCATCATCATTGTTTTAATCTTGAAAACCCACATAGAGGTAATTGAAGTTCTATTGGAAGGGAGAAGGGTCATGAACTTCCACTTGTTAATCTTTTGTAAATAATCTAATCCAACATGGATGGCATCTTGCCATTCTTTAGCATTAGATTTCTATAAGGCTTCTTATATTATGTGTAGAGCCTTTTAAAATATATTTGTTAAATTAGCTTAGTAAACTTCTTTAAATGAAGATTTTTAGTTTGTGTTTTCTTCTTTTTATGGACTCTATTAACATTTTTGTAATTTGAATTTGTTTTTATAAGTTGAGAAGAACTAAGTGGACTTTGTTGTAAATGAAATTTTTCATGTGATATCTTATTATTTGAAGTTACATTTTCTTTAGGCAAGTTTTTTGTATTATCAGAATTAATTGAAAGTTGTGAGAAATTTTCATTGAGGTTACTTCGAAAGAGCTAACCAAATGCTGTGGTATTCCCACTCTTGTGGAATTAATTGTTGGTTTGAATTTATAGAGACCACCCATTTGGAGGCAATGAAAGAATTTGGATTTGTGTTGTTGGAATATTTTAACTTGGAGTTGAAATAGTTCTTTGTTGCCCTTATATTGTTAGGGTTATTTTACAAAGTTAGCACAAAATAACAATTCCTTTTTTTCTTTTTCCTTTCCCTATAGGTGTTTGTTTTTTTGACAATTGTCAAAGTTTTTGTAAAAGATGACATTTCTAGATATGACTATAGTTTTATCATAAAACAATAAGCCTTAGATTTTTCATTATACCCAAGAAAAATGCATTCATGAAAATATGAATTCAATTTTTTTCCTCATGAACAAAACCATGTTCTTTACACCCAAAATTTCTTAAATATGATAAATTTGGTTGTTTTCCATACCATAATTCATAAGGAGTTTTATTTTTAGTCACAACTTTTTTTGGACTTTTTTTTGTTGATAATTTTCTATTAAAGTTGCATCCCTCCAAAACACCTTAGTTATTTTAACATATGATGGCATAATTAAAACAACATTGATTAGAGTTTTCTTTTTTTCTTTTTAATACACCATTTTGTTGGGGTGTATAAGAAGTTGTAAACTTTTTTTTTATGCCTTCCTTTTGATAAAAGTTATTGAATTCATCAAATTTATACTCACCTCCATGGTCAAATGTAAGAGTCTTAATTTTATGATTAGTTTGTTTTTCTACAAAACTTTTGTAGATAGTGGAAAATTTTATCAAATGTTTCAAATTTATGTTTCATGAAATAAATTTAATAATATCTTGAAAAGTTTGTAAATGTAATGAAATATGTGCATCTTTAATGTGTTCTTATTTGTAATGGAGCAAAAATGTCAAAATGTACAAGTTCAAGAAACTCTGTAATTCAATGAATTCTCTCAAGTTGGAAAATTTTATTTTATGTTGTTTCCTTGAATGCAAGGTGTACATAAAATAATTTCTTTCTCACGAAATGTCTTAATGCCTATTGACATACATGGCATTTGATGTAGTCTTCTTTGTTTTATGTTGTTTAATCTTTAATGCCACAAGTTGATTTCACTATAATATATAATGATATGATTTGCTATTAAATCTGGATTAGCATATGTTGTACAACACTGACCTTAGATAAAGCAAACACTAATTTTCACATTGCAATCCTTACTTTTGATTAATTTGTTAATATACATATGCACGATTTAATATGTATGTCTCCACCTTTGTCAAATTATTTAGTTGAAAAAAAGTTCTTTCTTAGTCCAAGGATAGAAAGATCATCAAGGATTTGTTTTTTTAACCCATTAAAGAACATCATAGTGACATCATCTTATCCTTGGATTCTACCTCTAGAATTATTGTCAAGGTAGATTAGTTGATGATTGTTACAAACTTTATAATTTTTCAAGGATCCCTTTCAAAACACATATGCTATGTAGCCTCAATATCTATATGCCAAGTATGATTTGATTCTTCCTTTTCTACCAATACAAAATCATAAATTCTATAAAATTTGTAGCAATGTTAGATTGATTGTTATAATTATTCTAGCTTCATTTTGTATTTGGTGTCTTCATCATATGTCTTAACTTTTTAAAATTGTCACAACATTTGACTTGGGTTCACAACTAAGGTTGGGACATGAAAAAAGATGAAGGCCAAGAAAGTGTCTTGCGACTCAAGGACACTTTTATGCAAAGAGTGAGAAAGTGAGAAAGATGTGAATCATCATATGATGAATGAATGAAAAAATCATTTGATGCACTCATAAGTGGAAATCACTTGTGACTTGGAGTTTAAAGATTTGGGACGAAAATATACATTGGTGGCAAATTTTGTGCAAATTGGGAGTTTTTTATACCATAATTTGAAAGCTCTTGAAATGTAAATATTAAAAGTGAATTTTCATTTTCCATTGGAAAATTTGAAGTGTAGGCTATATGGTCAAAAGGACCATGAGTTAAATTGACAATTTGATTCCTAAATATTAAAAAAAAAGAAATAGGTAGAAATGACCTTTGATTGAAACATACAACATGGTGTTGGAAAGATTTTGTTGAAGGCTACAACTTTTTTCTTTCAACCTCCTCAATTGAAGTCCATATGAAAAAAATATGAATTCACAAAATTGTGGGATTCATAATTTGGGAATCCTTGGAATTTTGGCCATTTCAATGTGACCTCCATTGCGATTACATTATAATATATATTTTAAGGAGGGTATTTGCTTCCTTCCAAGTTTTAGCCATATGGCTGTAGTGAGTCCAAAGCAAGTTTGTGATCCAAAGTTGACCACATTTGCATTAACCATTTAATTGTTTGGCTTGTGTAAGTGATTTGTTTATGAAATGTTCATGATTTTTACATTTTTCTAATCCCATTCCAAATCTCCTGCACACCCTTCTTTTTTGAATGTGAAAAGCTAGGAAGCATACCCCCAAGTTTTCTTTCTTTTTCCCTTCTTTTCACTATTGTCACTTGTAAGTTTATTCCCAATACCTTGGGATGAACTTAGGGGTGTGTCATTTATTTGCATTTTGAATTGAAGTTTTTTTTTGAATTCCTATTAAAACTAGCAAGCTTTTTGTTGTAATTAAGACCATTTTTTCTTATATGAAAGGTTGATGTGTTATTTGAAGTTGGATTTAAAGGGTTTTCATCAAAGTTTTTTCTTGTATTATATTTGTCATTAAAAATTTTAATGTTATGTTTGGTTGTCTTCTTAAAAAACTTATGAACATTTTATAACTAGGAATTTGTGTGTTGTTCATATTAAAACAAGTATAATTTCATCATTTGATACAATGCATTTGTTGCTAAAAAATGTTCCATATGGGCTCAAACTATATGAATGTGTTATGTAGCATGATCATTCCCTTTGATTTTTAATGTATGCAACTTATCCTTTATACGTAATTTGGTCTTTGAGTAAATTGAGATTTAAATAATCCAACTAATTTTGCCCATGGTAAAGCAAATGATTGGATTATGTTATTATCAATGGAATTGTTGATGATTGTCAAAACCAATGCATCTTCATCCTCCCCTATAATATTTTCTTACTTTTCATGTGACAAGTAAAGGAGGAATTCCAATAGGTATTTGTGTTATTGTAGGTGCAATTGGTTTGATTTCTATTCCATCAACTAATGACCATAACTGTTTTGTCTTGAAAATAAGTCTATGCTTCCAAATACTGAAATACAATTTTCCAAACTTTGAAATGGGGTTAAAACACAATTTAAGGAGCCATAAAGGGTGTCAAATGTCAAATTTTGTCAAAGAAAACTAAAGATTTATTTATTTATTTGCCATTTGAAACCATGTTAATCATGGCACATTATTACTTTTTAACATACACGAATGTCAAGAAACTCAAATTAAAAATTGATTTGATCCAATTTTAACTTTTTGGTTTAGTTAAAGACTTTTGAAAGTGAAATTTTTTGTCATTGAAAAATAACATTTTTACAAATGACTCATATAATAGAAGTAAGTGGACAATAAAAAATATGAGATGATAACAACCTATTAGACACACTAAAAAACATTCACAATTTAAAAAATGTAGAAATTTAAAACTTTGAAAATTCAAAATATGTACATTTAAAAATTCAGAATTTAAAAATTTGAATATTGCTATATCACATACATGGGTGTAATGTACATGATGTATTGAATTTTTAAAAAATGTATATTACATTAAATTCAACTTAAAAAAATAAACCTCTTTTGGTATGCTTTTAAATTATCATCATTTTTCAAAATGAAACATAGATTTTGCAAGGAATCTATACATTTTTACAAACTCATATTTATAAAAAAATTATTAAATTTTCTATTTGACTTATTGGGGCAATTTTAATGATTTTTCATAATAAGTTGCAAAAACAAATCATTCAAAAAATCATTCGTATGAAAAAGTTATTTTGTGGGATAAGGACATGCAATCTTAATCTAAAGTAACACTTGTGGCTCTTTTAAATGCATTTTGAACCAATGTGATTTATATTTATTTTCATTTTGATAGCATAGCCAAATTTTCATTTTGGACTACATTAATGTTTGGTTTCATTAATCATGATAACAAACATTTGTTATGGATTTAAAACAAAATCACCTTAAATATGGATGTCACCTTCCACGTGAATATGATTTTTGTTAAATTTTTAATTTACCATACATTTGTCACTCTTTTATTAAAACATAAATTTAGATAAAAATTTGCAAATTCTTCACTTTATTCACAAACATGATGCAAATTATGTGAAATTATATGGTTGAATAAAAACATATATCTATATATATACATTTTTTTTCAATAAAATCTTATAAATATTATTTTCAAACAAATATATTCTAATATTAAATAATATGAAACCAAAATGTCTAATGTCTTTAAAAATTAACTTTGTAACGTAATGGGCTATGATTATATGCAAAAACCATATTGAAAATCTTTCTTAATAATGACATTGTTGAAATTCAAAAACGCACCACCCGAAAAAAGAAATATATAATGACATACAAAAGTTGTCCCCTATAGTTAGTATGCCTTGACACGTCTATAGCTATTAGAGGTCCCAACTTTACATATCAAACATTAGAACTATAGGCACTTGATTGTATGTATTATTTCCCGGTAGTGTATTAAACTATATATATATATATACATATTATATAATATATGACACATACAAGTACAAGTTACATGTACATACCATTATGTATTGGTTGGACAGTGAGCAGATCATGTGACTCCAACCAAGGCATAATCTTGTAGTTTAGATTTTGATGGCATGGAGGTTGAAGGATCCTTCACAGTATTACTTTCTTGGAGGGGTTTGATGTCTGATCATGTCTCCTTTGATCCAATCCTTCATGATGTAGTGGCTCCTTGAGGGGATGTGATGGGTAGTGCTGCACAAATTGACATCCATCAACTCAATCAGTCCCAACCTGTTAGAATAATAACTCTGCTTATGTGATTAAACTTGAATTACTTGTGTCCTAAATGTTTGGGATTGCATATGTTTAGATCATGATGTAGTTTATTCACACTTATTTCTAGGTTGAATTTCACATACTCTCTGCTGCGATTTCTCCCTTGATTTTGAATCTACTTTTTTAAAGTCTTTATTGCACACAGCTTGTTGTTGCGTATTTATACATTCACTATTTTCGATTTTCCCTGTGTAGGCAGCAAGCACACACGATCCCATACATTAGAAGTAGCGTGATGCAACTTGTTAAATAACTAGTGTGGCAAATGCCGTTGCCCAAGTGTGAACTTGTCCACGTCCTCAACCGATTTTTCCTTCCCCAAAACCTGGTTTTTGGGAATTTATTTGAATTTTCAGCGTCAGAAATCACTTCAAAATCAATATCTCCCACATTTTGAATCCAAATCTTACCAAATAAATTCCATTAAATCCTGCTCCTCGAGACCGTTCCAACAACACCCAAGGCACTTCCAATTCCTGCAAAATTTTCAGCTATGATTTATTTTAACATTCAGTGAAGAAATCATTCAATATTCAAGAACTTTTGCACCGCAAGTTCAAACGCCATGAAACCGAGCCAATGCACCTCCTCCTTCCTTGAGAGCTTTCCAAAGAGACCAAGAACGCGATCTGAAGCATCCCGGTTCAGTGGATCTCATAAGTACAAACAAAATAAACAAACTACCTTCCTTCATAGATAGATATTATAACTTCATGTGCTGATCTTCTTCATTTTGTTAATATTACAAGTCAGCTAGTTGTGTTGATTTAATCTCAGGCAATGGCAGACTTTGAAGGTTCACACATCCGTAACAGAAAGAACTTCTCCACTTATTTTTAGTCACCTTCCCTCGCAGCATTCCCTTTCTACCAAAAACGAACGTTCTGTTCACCAACGATATCAATTTGATTTTCAAAGGACCTTTCATTTAAGTAAGGAACTTTTTTGAGTATCTGCGTGGTTTTGGTTTTTGGGCCTAGCCTCATGCTACCGCCCTCAGCTGAGCTCTCAAACCTAGAAATTCATTACCTTATGCGTTCTATCTTAAGCATCAAGGGATGCCAGACAAGTGACTTCCTTGTCTTTCAAGACGCAGTCAAATTCTCAAATGGATGAAAGCAAAGAAATCCTATGACACTCATCTGCAGTTGCCTCATTCTTTCTTAACAACCTTTTGACAACTCACACGTACCATTCATTTTGCCGACAAATTTTTTGAATTCGTCGAAGTTTGGTTTGCTCATGAGAGATCCATCAAGTCTTAAGTAGGTAAAATAATCTATTTGGTTAGCAGCTGCAACCTGTTGAATCCGTTGGAACGCCGCTTCGTCATACCGAGCCAATGCATTCTCACAAGCTATAGGGACCTCACTATCTCTGACCACTTGCAGCACCTACACACCATAATTCGAATTTCCACGATATCAAACATTTGTCATCGGCAGTTGAATCTTCGAGAGATATTATTCATTCCATTCTCCAGTTGGTTCGAGAAATAAAAGCTGTTCTTTATGTGGTCGCATGTTGTTGGAGATTGGGTCAGCCAAATTGGGTGTCTCACATTCTCAGATGCAATTTCATTTAATTCTTTGTTTTCTGGGCAACCCAATTCTTATGGTTTCCAAGAGTAGTGGCAAGATACTAACTCTCCCTGTTTCTCCAATCAGTTCACAGAGTCCAATTTTAATGTCTGTTCTAACATATCATCTCAAGGTTGAGGATAATTCAAAGGACGCATGTACCTGATCAACAAGGAGTTCAGGTTCGCAAAATGCGTTGGCAGCTTTCTGCTCATCATTCCTCATTTCTGCACATGTGAAAATGAAGGTGGCGCCCAGATCTTTAAGAGTGCCAGCTATGGACTTGTACACAGAAAGACTGTCGGGAACGCCTGTGAAGAGCCCTGCTGTTGCCTCTGCTGCATGGCTTCCTGTACCATACCACCAATGAATCCCTGGAACCTGCATTTAAAATTTTCAATTGCAACAGAGACACGATGAATCAAACCGACCATTATCAATCTACACTTGTGAATGTGTGCAGTTGTGAGTCTTTGATTCCTGGATATCTTATCAGGTTTTGAAGTACCCAGATTGACACCATCAAACACTCAGTTCCTCACTGTTTAACCATGAACATACTAGACGAGGATTTATGAGCAAGGTGTTCAAAAGACCCCTTCTCAATTTACAAGGGAGTTTCAGAGTTGCAATTGGATGCAAAGATAACTGGTCATTTTGGCTGATGAGTTATGTGGCAGGGGCCGATAGAATGAGATAAGAAATGCATCAACTTTGTCACCCCTACATAGTTGTTTTATGCAAATATGTGATCTGCAAAGAGTGAACTTTTCTGTCACTGTAATTTGAGAAGTCACCCAGCAAGAGTTAACCCAATTTCTCCATGGCATCTCACCTTGGTAGCAATTTGGACACCCCTAGGCTTGAAGATTTTATCGGCGATTTCCAACACGTTTCGCCCATGATCAACCAGATTTTTTGAGTACCAGGTAAGAAATGTTTTTCCATAGGTTTCGCTGTAGCATATGCCATTGGTCAAACCTGCCCCTGTTTGGAAAAACTGTGTTTCCTGTGGCCTTGATATATAATTTCCAGCAGTTTGAGGCCCCACGCAGCATGGTATTGTAAAGCCTTGCTCCGCAGCTTCATCCTCCCAACTCTTCCTCATGTACTTGTCATAACACTGCTCACAATTGTGCCCCGTGGACACACATGATTTGAAAAGTTCAACATTTTAGCCAGAGTGAACCAACAACCCATCATGACACCATGTAGGATGGATGGTGTGTGGGTAGGAATTTTTTTTTCATTTATTCCTGTCCCACATCTAAAACCAAATGGTTAACAACATACCAACCAGTGTTCTGCAGTTCTTTACTTTTATAAAGAACCTGAGGTTCCAGTTATAAACAATAATTTAGGACAGTTGCAGTTCCAGTTTCGGTTCCACATGTAGAAATGGAACCAAAAATCTGCTTCCAGGTCTGTTTCTTGGACCCCCACGCCCCCCCTCCCCCCAATTTCTGGTTTCCGTTCTAGTTCCACTTCCGAGACCCGGGTCCTAGTCCAGGTCGCGGCTGGAACTGAAAATTTGGTTTCAGTTTCACACATAATGGAACTGGGAATTCGATTCTGGGTCCAGTTCTTCAAAATATAAAATCTGGGTCTGATTCTGAAACTGTTTTCCAAAATCAGAGCCAATTCCAGTTCGATGTTTAGTTCCAGAGCCCAAACTGCTGGTTCTATATCTCCAAACCAGGTAATTGCCCAACACTGGTATCAACTGTCCACATGCACCTACTTACCCATGGTACTCACCCACTTCGATAGGTCTAAGTTAACTAGGTAGAGGAAGGGGACTCTTCACATCACATGTTCACAATCAGAGTGATGCAATCTGTGTGCATCGACAGTTACTGAAATTTTAGTGCAAAATAGGTTTAGTTGACCTGGAAAATGTACAAGTTCTTGGACACCCCTCTCGAGGATTCTGCAAACAAAACTTTCATGACATTGAGCCAGATGCTGCAGACAACAGAGTGCCACGGGAGACAACCATTTGTAGCCTTCTCGTAAATCTAGTGCAAAACACAAGTAGTGAAAGGATGGCAACTGCTGCAACACTTTTGTGGTGCAACTGTACACGCATTGATAAAAGGTGCCCACTATCAGACACTGCACAAATCCTCTTGAGCATAGGAGTCTTGTCCCATGTGGTTTCTTTGAAACAAAGCTTGATTACACGTAGCAAGATTTACATAGGATGATTCCACTTACCTGAAACTCACCAACACCTGGAAATGGGTCAAATGACCATGGTAATCGGTATGCGGGATATCTCAGCTCACCACAGGGACCAAGCCCAACCTCAATCATGGTGATGATTCCTTTTTGGTCTTGTTTGTCAAAATAATCAACCATATGTGTATTGAATCCATTCATGAAGTTTTCGTACACCTGCCAAGCAATATCTCAACAGCCTCATTCTTCAGACCATGTTATGTAGACTGGCTCAATCTAGAAGTTTAAGGAACCTTGATTGGCCCAGTGGCCTTGTTCACAAGCATGTGCTCCATTACGTATGCGGAAACTCAACCCGAAACAAATTTCGTTTCAATTGATTACCTGTAGTGGAGACAATTGGTTGCCGGATTGATCATCTTTGAACACGCGTTCGTTGTCTACGGCCCATGACAAGTACTCAGTGCTGGGGTTGCCATGCGCATCTTTGTAGAAGAGGTCCTCGGCCTCTCCAATACTTTTCACCCAGCCAGGTAGAGGAATAGTCTCAACTCCTTTTTCAACACACGCGTGGAATGACATCACCACCTGAAAATCCACATACCCATGACAGATTACCCCGAAATTAAGGGCCCCAAAAACAGTTGAATCAACCCATGCTTCAACAAAGTAGAGCTAGATGGTTAGAGCTCATAAGACGAGTTCACATCATTGAAGTACCTGGGGCTTTCTGGAGGTAAAGTTGGACAACCCGGCTAATCCATTTCAAAATGTCCAGTTTTAAGAAGATGAGCATCCTAAGGTGGACAGGGTACGCAAGGTGCTTAGACTAAGTAGGAGTAACCACTAATTTATTACTCCTATCTACTAAGTATTCATATTGAAAGTCAGTCAAATCAAGCGGGACTTCAAATTTGATAGCTTACCAAGTTAGTCAGTTAAAAGCATCTAGTATTCCCAATCGAAAAGGTGGGCAAAAGACCTTCTCATTCCTCATTACTCATTACACATGGAGAACTTCAAATCCTCCAAGTTCAAACAATTCATAGGAGCTCCCCAAGCTTGAAAAACAGCCTTTGGTGGTAAACTTACATGAAGTTCAAGCTTTGCAGCTTTAACAATGGAGAATAAGTTCTTGTATCCGTTCCAGTTATACTGGCCGGGACCTTCCGCTTCCACTTTTCCCCACCAGCAATCCACCATCACCCCTTGCACGTCAGCCTTTTGCAAGCTGTCCAAATCAGCCAGTAACTCCTTCTCAGCCAACGTCTTCAACTTATTATACCGCTCGTCCACGTCCACGAGTGGAGAAGGTGTTCTCCCATAGGTGACTGCATTAGCCTGGCCATCTAGAATGTGCAACTGCGCGCAATCATTACCCGACGTCACAGACAAAACGTTGAACATCAACAAGTTACCCATCGCAAGGTCATCAGAAAATTAGTTATGAGCAACCGACATGCCCAGATGAGCACGGCACATTAGTGGACAAGCATTGGAAGTAAAAACATTTGAACTTCGACGATTCGGAATCCAGCTCGTAGCTGGAAGATACGTACGGGCCCGCTCAGGGTACAGTACTGTCCACCTCAGGCCGACAAGATCATATTTACAAGACATCTAGCTAATGGCTGTGTCTAGTAGTAAGCTTATAACAGTCGGTTTTGAAGACCAGACGTATAAAATCGATCCATGGACGTGCATCATTTGTGCTTGTAGTGGTCAAGTATTGGTTTATCTAAATTAACATTGACCAAGCCCTGAGAGAGTTAGTTGAATACCGGAAGCATGACAAAGACAGGAATACCAGTTTGGGTACCGCTTACAGACCCCCCGGCCATGGTTCGTGATTCAGCTGGAACCTGCAAAGACGTCCTGGATCAGCTAGAACCTGCGAACACGTTCCGGGGATAGTAATGATCAGCGGGCCGGCTGAGATGTCTAATCCGCGTACAGCAACTTGTTGCAGCAAGCAAGCAGAGAACAATAATGTCACAAAACCTGGCAAGTAAGCAATCCTCAAAGCTTCTTCTGACAATGGACTCTACTCTCTCATTTCATTTATACCTGTGACATGCATGATTCGTAGAATGCAATGGAGCTAGGGTAGCAACTAGCTAACGCGGAACAAAAGCCGATCCTATTCAATTCTTGTGTATAGGAGAAGTTGGCACAATCCTTTTCTATCCTCAACATGTGCACTACTCAATTGAGGGATCCTATTTGTAGTAGAGAGCCTAGGGCCGGTTCTGTCAGATAAACGTTCCCTGGACAGGCCTGTCAGGGCAAACTCGGGGTGTGTGCAGCTGGCAGAATCCGCCCAGGCCGGCCTGCTCTTTCGCGTTAAAGTACATAGGAGCGGGAGAATAGCAGAATCGACTGCTGCCTGCAAAATCGGCAAGCTGGGCCGGTTCTTTCACATTAATGAGGCTGAAAAATAGGAAGTATTCCCGCACTGACTTTAGTGTCATTTTAAGCAGCTACGTGGAAGTTTGGAACTCCATGGAACCGCAAGAAGTCTTACTCCCCCATGTAACTTCACGGGGTCAAGGCCGCGCTCTTCATAGTTATGCTGTAACTGCGCCTTTTGCGTGGGCGAAAGGTATGCGGGTGCCCCTTTGACCCTGTGAAGTTCGATCGGGGAGTATAATGCCTTGCCATGGAACTTGATTAGATCAAGGTAACCACATGGAACTTTGATGCTAGTTAATGAGATCGTGAACATGAGGTTGTTTCTTTTTTCACTTTTCTGAGGTAGGTACCATTAATTGGCAAAAATCCCCAAAACGATTTAACATTGATTGATGACATGTTTCTAAAAATTGTCCAAATTGTAAACCCTAAACCTAAGAATAGTGATAAAAATTTATTGCCTCAAAACTAAAAGTTGTGTTAAAAAGTGATGACATTTATTTTTTTAATAATTTTTTTTGCTTGAATTTTTTTCTAAACAACAAGTTATCTTTAACAGCATATTCTTATTTTATTTTTCTCCATAGTGTAAAAATTAGGCACTAAAACAACACTGATCATGAACTATAGAATGTAGGTTTCTTAACAATCATCAATTTGCTGAAGCAACTAATACTTAATTGCACAGTCCAGGCAATTATTAGTTGCTTGATAATACTAGTGGGCTGATTTACAATCTCCTTCTCAAAGGTGCTTACGACTTCTAAGAACATCTCTATCACAATCCAGCAAAGAACGTCTCATAAATGCAAGAAATGACTTTTGGTAACAAATGATGTGGAAGGAAAACCTTATGTTGAAGTCCTAAAGGAAAGGGGGGAGTGGTCCCAACATCAAGGTTGACAAAGGTATATTCGACCTAGCCAGAATTAATGGAGAGGCCATCACCTAGGGTCATGATGCTCTTTGCTCAGCATTCCTAATAATATTCTTAGGTTTCAGCCTTTGGGAGGTCATTTCCATTATATTCCAAATGATGTGTAAAAGATACAATGTGCAACTTATTGAAATAAAATAAAATATTAAAATCATTGAAATGTCAATAAGGTTCCAATAATTCATTATGAGAATGTATTTGAAATGTATATAATATATTTTTAAATATATTTATAATATACTCAAAATATGTAATTATTTCATAGCAAATTTTTAAATGTTTTTTTATTTCAAGTGTTTCGTAAAAATACACAAGTAGTGACTTCCCGAGGGTTTGTGGTCCAGTTTGCAAAATGGAGAGCTTGACAATTAAACTCCTTCACTACACAGATTGCAACCAGAAAAATAAAATGCATAGTGGCTAATATCCCAAGAAGGATTTAATAATAAATGGCAACATGAAATCTAAAACTTTAAAAAAAAATTGCAATCCTACTACCATTTAACAACCTCATGTAGGAACAAGTCTTGTAAATTTGGCAAACTAGTCCAAAACCCTTGTTTTTATGGGAAAAAATCCAAAAACAGCCTTTGTAAGGGTTGCAACTTGCAACCCCAAAAACAATTTTTCTTTTTGACAAAATTTCACACCAAAAGAGAACATTGATCTTGTATATTGATTGTTAAGAACAAATATTTTGATTGATTTTATAAGATCACACTTAATTTCAAAACCTAATATGATTAATGTACGGTATGCAATAATCTTAGGTATTAAAAAAATCAAACAAATTATGATACAAAAATATATTTCTATAGTTCATAGAATTTAGGTTCCTTGTTGAACAAAAAGATGGATACCATTTGTGGATTTGAAAAACTTTTGTGCTTTGTATATATATGTATGTGCACCTCAAACTTTGTCGAGATTTAAGAATTTACAGGATTTAGAAAGTCAGTGTCTTGACTTCAATGATTTTCATATTTCATAATATTATATGTTTGTTCTTTGATTATGCTTTTGTTCATGAATGGATGTTTGCTTAATATATATGAGCATGTGGATAGATTGTGAATCCCTCATCAATTCTCATGACTTCAACTAATATTAAAATTTTAAGCAAATATATGATAGCACAATTCAACAAGTGTCAAATTTAAATTAAGTTTATGATGTTAGCTTAATAGTGTCAACTTTTAACATGAAGTACCTAGGTCAAAACATAATAAAATATTTTTTAAAATAGTGTAAGGAACCAAATATTGGGGTCTCTATATAAAAAGATTAACAAATAGATGATTTTATGAGGATAATATTATTATTATTGAGTACATTATTTTTAAACTTTTGTTTGCATGAACTTCAAAAACTAAATTTTCATAATCATTTTTTTTTACATTATTTGCAAGTATTTGAATTAAACTTAAAATTTATGCTTAGTTTTTTTTTTAACTGAAATATTTGAAAATAGTTCAAATGTTCTTACAAGTATTTGGATTTTTTTTCATACATCTCAATATCAATGCAGTGAATATTTTAATATAATTTTTTTGGTTTAATGAATTCTTTTATTATACTTAAAATCATCTTTAACTCCTTAAAAATGACAAACTTTTTGGGATGTTTTTGGGGTACATTTCAAGTCCAAATGATATGACATAAATTGTTTTAAGCTAGAGTGAAATTAAAGATGACCATGAATATATATATATATATATATTCATTTGTTTTGAAATGCTAAGGGAAGGTTTAAATTTTTCTTTTCTTTTTTTTAGATGCTTTCAAATGAAAAAGCAAGTATGTACAAAATATCTTTTTTGCACCCACCTTTACCCCTAAATATGTGTGTGCATGAAGATCCTTGATGCTACTCAAAAGTGAAACAAAACAATTGGATACTCAAACCATGATGGATAGAATTGATAAAAATAGATTAATCATGGCACATGGTTGAAATTGTGTGAATGGATGAAATTGTAATATGTACATTAATGAAGGTGAGTGATATGAATGCAAATACTTAGATGGACAAAGTTAATAACATGAATGATGAAGTATACGAGATGGATGCAGTTAATGATAAATCCAACTTCATCAAATCTTTTAATTTCATCCACATAATCAATTTCATCCATAATTTCAAATTTGATCCATGTGTTTAATCCATCATCATGGTATATTCTAATAATGTCATTCACATAACCACATCTTCTTATGTAACTCATGCCACCTAGTCTGTTGTTGATTTCAACCTTTGTATCGGGCATCAATTCTTTCATCTATGTAACTCATTTCATTTGAGTCATAAATTTCATTTATGTTATTTTCATTGTAAATATCATATCTGTTATGTTCATTTCTGGATTTCATTGTGTCATTTGTGCAAACAAACATGCTTGGTTTATTTTCCTATTAACCAGAAAATAAATTAATAACTTCCCCTATTTTGCCCTATGCTGGAATGGGGTCAGGGTGGGGACCTAGGGGGAGTGGGGGTTAGCGTTGGGCAGTTAGCCAGTTGGGGTGGTTAGAACTGTCAGTTTCCGTTTCGGTTAGTAGAAAGCGAACCAGAGCCGGGTCTGATTTTTGGAACTGGGAACTGGAACCAGGTCTAAAACTGGATCCGATTCTGGTACATGGTTCTAGAATCAGAACCAGAATTTTTGGCCCCAAAAAAAAAGTTCTGGAACCTGGGGTTAACCACTAGTTAAACTTCAGCTTCAGACCAACCAGGTTGCTCGGAACTGGGTTTGGTTTCCAGAACCAAAACCAGAACCTGTATTATTGGTTACTCAAGAGCTGAACCAGACTTGGGTTTCCAGTTTTTGACGGAACTCGAACTATTCTAATTTTAAAAAAAAGAACCAGAACCAGAGGTTCTTCATAAAAGTCAAGAACCGCCCAACACTGGTGGGACCTGTGGGTATATGTAGGGCCTGTAAATGAGGGTACCAAGCACCCCAATAACTATGGACAAAATAGAAAAGGTTTGTGTTTTCGGACCTACCCCAAGTAGGCCAAGTGGGCCGGGGGTGGTGGGGGAAATGAAACGGAAGGTATCAAGAGTGACCCGCTGGGTGCGGAGAATATAAAAAAAAGGAACCAAAAGTATTGTATTTTGGTTGTTTTTAAATTGCGAGATTGCACTTCAAACAATACCTATGGGGATTTGAGATTTAACGTTTTCTATTTAGAATTGTGTCAATTTGTGTGTGGGGGACAACTCGGTAAGGCTCAAGCCTATTGCTTCTTCAAGTCCATTGGATCCATCTTTTACTGAAATTTGCAAATACCATTCATATAATTTGTGAATGAATACTTTGGAAGTAATTTGTGAACCAATAATTCGAAAGTTTTAAAAAGGATTGTAGTTTTTTTTAAGGCTTATAAATTTGTGGACATCCTTGGTGGGAAAAGATGGGTATTTTAAGTAGATTTCTGGATATGCTGTTGCAACCATGTTCTCCAATTAGATCTTGTGCAAATTCAAGGGTGAGTGCTTGGTTTTTTGCTCATTTAATTATTGTAGTACTTTTTTAGGTTCAACAAAAATTATATAATTTTTTAAAATGTTGAAATTCTAGAAAATTAAGGTCTCTTCCTGCTGGAAATTTTTTTAATTATTATTTGCTAATGCAAAAATTTCATAGGATTCAAGAAGTTGTTACAGGATAGTTTTAGGGTTTTAGTATGTATATTATTGCACATATTTTAAGCAATTTCAAACCATTGCCAAATTTTTAAAAATTTAAATAAAATTTTCCAGAAATTCAGGGGGAAAAAATTGTGCTGAAATCAAATTTTCAACATAAAATAATTATTTGGTGACTAGATGCCAAACCTGAAAAAGTAATACAGTGTTCTATTTTATTTTTTTGTTTAGTCTCCGATTGTTATTTTCCATTGCTTGCACACCAGGTTGCATGGTGAAAGAAACATCTGAGAGGCAATCCCTAATTTATATATGATTGAACTTAATAATAAAGAGGATGATTCTAGATATATGTATGT
>Ga0116230_10001824_pt1 | contig 20415 bp, 17 predicted proteins | sample S1TSphfallax_3_FD_88678 | JGI IMG/M metagenome (GOLD analysis project Ga0116230, IMG submission 88678) | Host-associated microbial communities from peat moss isolated from Minnesota, USA - S1T2_Fd - Sphagnum fallax MG | ecosystem: Host-associated > Plants > Peat moss > Unclassified | place... | reverse complement strand
TCACCCGTATATCCACCATCGCGATCGCCAGCATCAACAGCAGCGCCGTCAGAAACTTGTAGAGCTGGCTGTTGGCATAGGGCGTCGGCGCGCCGCCGGCGGCGGAATAGAGCGCCGTATAGCCGACGCCGGCCAGCAGACAGGTGCACAGCACGAACAGCCAGTTGATGCGCAGGAATTTCCGCACCAGCCCGAAGGAGCGGTCGCGGAACGGCCGGTGCAGGGAGAGCGAGCCGCTCATGGCGTCGCTGGGGCGGCCGGCGTGGTGGTGGCGACCGTGCTGGGGGGGGCTGGCGGCGCCGGCGGCAGCACGAGCGGCGTGTCGCGCCCGGCCGGGTCGTGCGTCAGCGCGTAGGTCATCAGATCGCGCGCGATCGGCGCCGCCGACTGCGCGCCGAACAGCCCGTGCTCGATGATCACCGCCACCGCGTAGCGCGGCGCGTCATAGGGCGCGAAGCCGACGAACAGCGCATTCGGCCGGTCGGCCCAGGCCATCGTGAGGTCATTGAAGTTTTTCTGCTTTTCGGCGGCGGTGTTGTTGTGGACCTGGGCGGTGCCGGTTTTGCCGGCCATCTGCACGTTGGGCAAAGTGAGGCGCGAGGCGTAGGCGGTGCCGGCGGGCGTGTTGACCACCTCGAACAGGCCCTGGCGGACGACCTGCAGATGGGTGTCATCGATGTCGAGCGGGGACCAGTCGGTGGGGTCGGAGCCGGGCTGGAGCGCGCCGGCGATGCGGCGGGTGATGTGCGGGCCGACCGCGAGGCCGGAGGCGACGCGGGCGATCATGGTGGCGAGACCGAGCGGGGTGACCTGGGTGTAGCCCTGGCCGATGCCTTGCACGACGGTATCGCCCTCGGCCCAATGGATGCCGCGCGCGCGGGCCCAGGCGAGCGTGGGCATCAGACCGGGGGAGGCGTTGGGCAGGTCCACGCCGAGATCCGTGCCGATGCCGAAGGTGGCGGCCATGTCCGCGATGCGGTCAATGCCGGTCATCAGCGCGACCTGGTAGAAGAACACGTCGCAACTGACCTGCAGGGCGGTGGTGACGGTGATGGAGCCGTGGGCGACGTGATTGTCGCACCAGAACACGTGGTCGCCGAGGGTCAGGGAGCCGGTGCAGGTCAGCACGGTGTCGGCGGTCAGGGCGCCGGATTTCATGGCGGCGAGGGTGATGACGGGCTTGATGGTGGAACCGGAGGCGAACTGGCCGGCGATCGCCTTGTTTTCCAGCGGATGGGCGGGATCGGTCATCCAGCCTTCCCAGGTGGCGGTGGGGACGCCTTTGTCGAACAGCGAAGGGTCAAAAGACGGGTTGCTGACCATGGCGAGAATCTCGCCGGAATTGGCGTCCAGCATCACGATGCTGCCGGCCTGGTCGCCGAGGCGGGCGACGGCGGCCTGTTGCAGGCCGTTATCGATGGCGAGCGCGACGGTCTGGCCGGTGGTGCCGGAATCATGCGCGACCTCGCGCACCACCTCGCCATGGACGTTGGTTTCGGTCTGGTCGAAGCCGGGTTCGCCGCGGAGCGCGTCATCCTGGGCGGCTTCCGCGCCGGTGCGGCCGACGCGCATGCCGGGGAGTGCCAGCACGGTGTCGGCGCGGGCTTCGGCCTGGTTGGGGCGGGCGACGTAGCCGACCGGATGGGCGAGGCTGGGGCCGAACGGATAGACGCGGGTGGCGCCGACCTCGACGATCACGCCGGGCAGGTCAGGCGTGTTGACCTCGATGGCGGCCATTTCCGGCCATTCCAGGAAGTCCTTGAGCAAGACGGGGATGTAGCGGGGGCGGTCCGCGAGATCAGCGGCGATGCGGGCGCGTTCATCATCCGAGAGCGGGACCAGGCGGGAGAAATTGTCGAGCACGGTCTGCGGGTCGGGCGCCTGGGCTTGCAGGAAGAGGGCCCGCCAGTGCTGCTGGTTGCCGGCGAGGATGACGCCGAAGCGATCCGTGATCAGGCCGCGTTCGGGCGCGACCAGGCGCTCGCTGATCGAGTTTTGCTGCGCGAGCAAGGCGTATTTGCCGTGCTCGGAGACTTGCAATTTGTAGAGCTTGGCGGCGATGGCGCCGAAAATGGCGGTTTGCGCGGCGCCGACGAATAAAGCGCGGCGGGTGAAGGCGGGGCGGCGCTTGTTGTCCCGTTTCATGGTCTTTACGCGAGTTCGGCGGCGGCGGGGCCGCGATGGGCGCGGATGAAAAGGGCAGCGAGTGCCGGGTACAGGCCGGCGGCGGCGAGCATCTGCGCGGCGACGGGTAGCAGCGGGAGGACCGAGAGGTTGAGGATGGATTGCGCCGCCCAGGCGAGCGCTGTGGCGGCCGCGGCGTAGGCCGCGAACACCAGCCAGTTGAGCAGAAAGAATTGCGGGATGAGGCGGCGGCGGGAGGCGAGGGTGGCGCCCTGCAGGATCAGCAGCAGGACCGCCCAGAGGCCGAGCGGGGCCATGTCCAGCAAGTCAAGCAGCAGGCCGCTGAGGGCGACGATGGGGGCGGGCAGCGAGGACGGGCGGTACAGCGACCAGAAGAACACGCAGGCCATGGCGTAAGCGGGGCGCAGCTCGGCCTGGCCGGGCAGGCCGAGCGGCAGGCCGATGACCAGCAGGCCGAACACCAGGAAGGCGGCGGGCCAGGCATAGCGCGAGGCGGCATCGAGCCGGCGCCAGGCGCTGGGGCGACGGCGGACGCGGACGCCGCTCAATGATTCGTCCGCTGGGCAGCGGCGAGCGGACTATGCGCGGCCGGGCCGGGTTTCGCCGCGGGGATGGGGGTGAGGACCGGCTCGTTGGAGGCATAGGCGAACAAACGGAGCAGGCGGAGCGCGTCAAGGTCCGCGAGCGGGAGGACCACCGGGTCATTCTGCGCGTTATAATGCACGATGCCGACCGGCAGGCCGGGCGGAAAGGCGCCGCCGACGGCGCTGGTGAGGACCGCGGCGCCTTCGGCCGGCGGCTGGCCCGGCGCCCAGTACAGCAAAGCGGGGTCGGGGCCGTTGGTGCCAGCCATCAGGGCCGGCGCGCCAGCGGCACCGATGGCGACGGGCACGCGGCTGTTCAGGTCCGTGATCAGCAGCACGCGGGCGGAACGGGACCCGGCTTCGACGACGCGGCCGGCGACGCCGCGGCCGTCCATGGCGATGGCGCCGACGATGGACTGATCGGCAAGGCCGGTGGGCGGCAAGGCGACCAGGACCGAACGCGCGTAGACGCCGCCGAGATCGGCCACCACGTCGCCGGTGAAGAATTTCGGGGTGGGCTGGGGCACGTAGTCAAGGCTGGCTTTCAGCGCGTCATTCTGCGCTTCCAAGGCGAGCGCGACCGCCTGCCATTGCAGGAGTTTGGCGTTCTCCGCCCGCAGCATTTCGTTTTCGCCCTCAAGATCAAACAAATTGCCGATCACGCCGCCGCCATGCTCGACAGTTTGCACCGGGCCGGCGACCAGCTGGTAGGCGGGGGCCAGGAGGTCATCGAGGCCGGAGCGGAGATGGCCGGCGAGGCTCTGGTCGGCGCGGCCGATCAGCACAAGCCCAAGCGAGAACATCAGCATCACCGGCAAAGTGAGACGCGAGAGGGCCTGGCGGAAGGGAACCGATAGTCGGATCATCAGGTATCAGTTTTCAGATGTCTGTCGTCAATCGTCGGTAGGCGGGTGTTGCTTAACGGCTTTCGGACGATGAGCACAGGGGGCGGCGCAAATGAATCGGCGATTCATTTCACTAATTTGTTGGCCGGGAGCCGAAGATTGCGGAGCCGACGCGGATATGGGTGGCACCGCAAGCGATCGCCTGGGCGAAATCGCCGGACATGCCCATGGAGCGAACGGCAAGGCCGTGCTGGTCCGCGATCGCGGCCAGGCGGCGGAAATACGGGGTGGGATCGGCGCCCGCCGGCGGGATGCACATCAGGCCCGTTAGTGAGGGTCCAAAGCGGCGTTTCTGGGCGGTGATGAAGGCGTCCGCTTCGGTTGTCGGGATGCCGGCCTTTTGCGGCTCGTCGCCGATATTGACCTGGACCAGCAGGTTGGGAGTGGTGCCGTGCTGATCCGCGGCGCGGACGATGGCGTCGGCAAGTTTTTCACGGTCGAGGGAATCGATGCTGGCGGCGAGGCGGATGGCCTGGGCCGCCTTGTTGGTCTGCAACGGGCCGATGATGTGCAAGGTGGCGCCCGGCAAGGGAAATTTGGTGGCGGCTTCCTGGACGCGGTTTTCGCCGAAGATGGTCACGCCGGCGGCGAGCGCGGCGGCGACGGCTGGCGGGCCGTGGGTTTTGCTGACGGCGATCAAGGTGATGGCGGCGGGATCACGGCCGGACTCGCGCGCGGCGGCGGCGATGCGGGCGTGCAAAACTGCTAGGTTGGCGGCGATGTGACCGGCGGTGGACATGGATGAACGGTTAGTGGCGTGGGGGCGGGCGGTAAAGCGGCGGCGCGGGAGTCGGTTGCCGGTGCTTTGGCTGTTTACCGATGAGGTTCGGGGCGGCGATCCGGTGGCGGCGATTGAACGATTGCCGAAGCGAGGAACGCGCGGCTTGTTCGGGGTGGTGTTCCGGCATGACCAGGCGACGGGCCGGGCGGCGTTGTTCATGGCGGTGGCGAAGTCGTGCCGGGCGCGGGGCGTGCCGATGGTCGTGGCGGGAGGCGTTGGGCGCGTTGGCGTGCATTTGCGGGCGGGGCGGCGGCGGGGCTGGCAAGCTGGTGGGTTACGCGGCTTCGCCGCTTACCCATCCCAAGGATTCCGGGGGGTGACGGCGTCCGCGCATGATGTCGCGGAGGTTGTGCGGGCGCGAAGGGCCGGCGCGAAGATTATTTTCGTGTCGCCGGCATTCGCGACCGGCAGCCATCCCGGCGCGAAGGGCTTGGGCGCGTTGAGATGGAATAATATTGCCCATTACGCGGCGGACAGCCAAGCCTATGCTTTGGGCGGTATTTCCGGTGAGAAGATTAAACTCTTGGCAAGGTTTTGCGGCGGTGCGGGAGCAATCTCGGCACTGCAATAGTGTTTTCATAAGAATGTCATATACTTGTGGCGCCGCCGCCACACTGGGGCGGAAATGTCTTTTTATGGACGTTCCGTCATTGCTTCCGCCCGACGAAGGGGCTTTTAACAGGCGCGGACCAGGGCGTCCGGGCAGATGCCCGGCGGCGCCAAATCAGGTCGCGGGGTTTGTCACACTGTTACGCCCGAAAAATGGGCATTCTCGGAGGATTTTCATGCGCAAGTTACTGCTGGCCTCGGCGGCCACGATGGGCGCGTTGCTCGCGACGACCAATGGGGCGTTGGCCCAGCCGGTGAAGCCGGTGGCTCCCGGCACGGTGGTGGTGCATCTGAACGGCTATCTGCAATTTGAAATTGCCGGTTTCGGCTCGACCGTGAACACGGTGACCAGCGCGGGCGCCAAGGTGGTGACGCCGGTGGTGGGCGGTCCGACCGTGGACGATACCGTGGGCGCCGGCACCTACAAGCTGAACCCGATCACCACCGACGGCGACGCGCGCATCTATACCGGCTTTGACGCCGAGACGACCGGCGGCATTGCCTATGGCGCGCAGGTCGAGCTGCGGACCCAGGCCTCGGACGCCGGCGTCGGCGCCGGCAAGGTGGCGGGTGCGGGGTCCTCGACCGGGACGGAAGGCATTTATATCAAGCGGGCCTATGGCTATGTCGGCACCGAGGAGGGCGGCTTCGTGCGGCTCGGCCAGGGCGACAGCGCGTTCTCCTTGCTGCAATCCGGTGACGTCGAGGCGTTCGGCGACGGCGCGCAGTTCAACACGGATGGCGGCGTGGCCAGCCTGCTGCCAACCGCGGCGACGCCCGGCAACTTCGTCTATGCCGACGCCTCCGGCCTGTATGCGACCGACAAGATCGTCTATATTTCGCCGGATATAGCGGGCTTCAGCGTAGCTGGCGGTTATGAGCCGAATTCCAACGGCATCAAGGAAGGCTATGGCGATTGCGCCAGCGCCGCGACATTGAACGCCGCGAATAGCAGCACGGTTTGCGCGGATGAGAGCTCCTCGCCACTGTCCGGCGATATCGGCAAGCGCCGCAAGAACACCGTGGACGCGATGGTGCAATACACGATGGAATCCGACGGGCTGAAGCTGAAGGCCTCCGGCGGTATCCTGTATGGCGCGCCGATCGACTATACCGGCGCCACGGTCGGCTTCGGCAAGGGCGCGCTGCATTACGGCTACGACAATCTGGAAGTCTACCAGGCGGGCGTGCAGGCAACGTTTGCCGGGCTGACCGTGGGTGCGAACGTCAAGGGCGGCCAGGTGGAAGACAGCTACGCGTTCAAGCCGAAGGGCGCGCGTGACGGCTTCACCTACATCATCGGCGCCGACTACACGATGGGCCCGGCGGTTCTGGGTGCCAGCTTCTATGACGGCCAGACCTCCGGCGCCTATTTCCCCGGCGACACGTTCACGGTCGGCACCAAGAAGATCGGCGTTGCGCATACGCTGTCCGAATACGGCGCCGCGGTGGGCGGCAACTACGTGATCAGCAAGAACCTCTCGCTGTTCCTGCAGTATCTGTATGGCCACAAGCAGCAGCTCGGCAGCACCGCGTTCGCCAACGACAAGGATGGGCAGGTGCAGGCGATCGGCGCCGGCGGAACGTTTAAGTGGTAAGCTTGCGGATGTGAGACGAAGACCCCCGCTTTCGCGGGAGTGACCAACATGAAGGGGTGGCGGAAACGCCGCCCCTTTTTGTTGGGTGGCGCGGTTTTTGGTTGCGGATTGTGTCGTGCCCTTGGCGGGGCAGGACCGGGCGGTTAAAGAGCGGGGCTGGATGGGCCAATTCTGGTCCGGTGGAGACGTATGTTGCGCCTAAAACTTCAAAATATCGCGTGGCTCGCGGGGTTGGCGGGCGTCCTTGGCTTGAGCGCGTGCGGGGGCAACACGACGCCGCAGCAGACGCAGATTTTCGATCCGCAGACGACCAACCTGCCGGGGGCGCTGGCGCAGCCGAGCAGCGGCGCGCTGTTCACCTTTGGCGGCAAGAGCGGCGGCGGGGGCGGCGAGGCCGGCACGGGCATCCAGGTCAACGCCTTTCTGTGGCGGGCCAGCCTGGATACGTTGTCGTTCATGCCGCTGGTCTCGGCCGATCCATTTGGCGGGGTGATCATCACCGACTGGTACACGCCGCCGGCGACGCCGAACGAGCGGTTCAAGGCGACCGCCTATATATTGAGCCAGCAGATGAGCGCCAACGCGGTGCAGGTCTCCGTGTTCCATCAGGTGCTTCAGAACGGGCAATGGGTGGATGCCGAGGTGGACCCGGCGACGGCGAGCGGGCTCGAGGACCGGATTCTGGCACGTGCCGCGGATTTGAAGGCGGAGGCGCAGAATACACGCTGATCCCAAGGCGATCAGCGTGTAGTGATCGGCCAACAGTGGTCAGTTGTCGGAAGGGACGTGGCAAGTGAGCGAGCCTTCTGAGCTTTCCAATCGGGGGATCATGTTTTTGAACCGCCCGGCGCCGGTGACGGGGCTGGAGCGGGTGCGCGGGCCGCGGACGGTGATCGTGACCGGTCTGGCGCGTTCCGGGACCTCGATGATCGCGCAGGCGGTAAAGGCGGCGGGGATTTTTATCGGCGCCGGCGCGGATGACGTGGTGCATGAGGATGTGGAGATCGGCGCGGCGCTGGAGCGGCATGACGAGCCGGCGCTTGAGGCCATTATTCTGGCGCGCAACATCAGCCATCAGGTCTGGGCGTTCAAGCGGCCGGACCTGCAGCAATACCTGGCGCCGGCGGGATTGCAAAAATTTCGCAATCCGTTGCTGGTGGTGACGTTTCGGGACGTGGCGGCGATGGCGCGGCGGGCGATGATGTCCGAACAGATGGCAGCCTGGCCGATGCTGGAACAGGCGGCGGCGGGGCAGCTGGCGTTGCTGAAATTTCTGGCGGCGGTGACCTGTCCGGTGATGTTGGTGAGCTATGAAAAGGCGCTGGCTTTCCCGGACCATTTTGTCGCCGCGCTGAGCGGGTTTGTCGGCGGGCCGGAGACGGCGAGCGGGGCGGGCGAGATGCGGGACGCGGTGGAGCCGGACCGCGCCGCGTATATCCGCGCGATGCGGAAGAGTTTTGAAGGCGTGATCGACTATGTGGCGGACGGCGTGATGTCCGGCTGGGCGCGGGAGGTGGGCAGCCCGGCGCCGGTGCAGCTGACGCTGCTGCTGGACGACCTGGCGGTGGCGAATTTCACCGCCGACCAGCTGCGGCCGGACCTGGCGGCGCTGGGCTATGGCGGCGGGCGGCATGGATTTGCCGTGAGCGTGCGGCCGTTTCTGCACCGCCCGCATGCGATCGCGCGGGTGCAGGTGAGCGGGCGAACCTTCGAGCTGCAGAAGAGCGGCCGGCCGCTGGCACAGCTGATTACACGGTAAAGTAGGCCTCTTGCGGCGGCGGGGGATTTCGGTCATCAACGGTACCGGATGTCGCGGCGGAAACCGGCCATATGGCTCTGTTTTGCCGCGACAGACCGCCGGATCGCTGATCCGGCTTGCTGTTACGGGCTGGTAAAGCCTGACGAGATAAAGGACCGATGACCGCTCTGCCGGCTGAATTTTTGAATTTTTGCAGTTCTGGCATGGCATGGCTCCGGTCTGACCTTCCCCCTTCACGCCAATTTTTTGCGCGCAACGCGGCGCCGGGAGCGAATTTTCGCGCCCGGTGGCCGGCGGCGGACGCGCGCCGGAGTTTTCTGATTTATGACGAAAAGATTATTAATCGACGCCAGCCACGCGGAAGAGACGCGCGTGGTGGTACTGGACGGCAACCGGCTTGAGGATTTTGACGTTGAGACCGCGACGCGCAAGCAGATCAAGGGCAACATCTATCTAGCGAAAGTCATTCGGGTCGAACCCAGCCTGCAGGCGGCGTTCGTGGAATATGGCGGGAACCGGCACGGGTTCCTGGCCTTTGGCGAAATCCATCCGGATTATTATCAGATTCCCGTGGCGGACCGCCAGCGGCTGCTGAAGCAGCAGGCCGAGGAAGAGGCGGCCGAGGCGAGGGCGGCCGAGGCCGCGGGCGATGAGGACGAGACGGCGGAAGCGCAGCCGCTGGAGATTCGGCCGGTCGAGATACAGGCGGCGCCGCCACCGGAGGATGGGGCCGACGAGGATGCCGGCTTGCGCGGGGATGACGGCGTTGAGACGAGCGCGCGCCTGGTGTTCGAGGACTCGGGGGACACGCCGGCGGGTGATCCGCCGTCGGGCGATCTGAGCGCGGGCGGCACGGATGACAATCCGGCGCCCGAGGGCGAAGAGTCGGATTTGGCGGTTTCGGCACCGGTTGAACCGGCCGGGACTGAAGAAGAATCCCGCTTTCGCGAGGATGACGGCGCTGGGGCGGATGACGGGGTGCCAACGCAAGAGGATGACGCTGCCCTCATCGCCCAGGACGAGGCGGTGGTTGAGCCGGTGGATGGGCCGGACATTCTGGAGCCCGAGCAACCCGAGGCGCCGGCGCCGGAAAGCTTTGGCGGGGATGGCGATGACGCGGCCGAAGCGCGCGAGCGGCGGCAGCGGCAGCGGTTTTTGCGCAATTACAAGATTCAGGAAGTGATCCACCGGCGGCAGATCATGCTGATCCAGGTGGTCAAGGAAGAGCGCGGCAATAAGGGTGCCGCGCTGACCACGTATTTGTCGCTGGCCGGCCGGTTTTCCGTGTTGATGCCGAATTCGCCCTCGGGCGGCGGCGTGTCGCGCAAAATTACCTCGCCGGCGGACCGGCGGCGGCTGAAAGAGGCGATGGCGGAGCTGGACGTGCCGGAGGGCATGGGGCTGATCGTGCGGACCGCGGGGGCAAACCGGCCGAAGCCGGAGATTACCCGCGACTGCGAGTATCTGCTGCGGCTGTGGGACGATATCCGCGAGCGGACGCTGCAATCGACCGCGCCGGCGCTGATCTATGAAGAGGCGAGCCTGATCAAGCGGACCATCCGCGATGTGTACACGCGCGATGTGGATGACGTTTTGGTGGACGGCGAGGAGGGCTGGCGGGCGGCGCGGGATTTCATGCGGATGCTGATGCCGGCGCATGCGCGGAAAGTGCAGTTGTGGACCGAGGGGCAGCCGCTGTTCGCGAAGTTCCAGGTGGAAGCGCAGCTGGATGCGATGCTGAACCCGATCGTGCAGTTGCGGTCGGGCGGGTATATCGTGATCAACCAGACCGAGGCGCTGGTGGCGATCGACGTGAATTCCGGGCGGTCGACGCGCGAGCGGAGCATCGAGGATACCGCGCTGCGCACCAATCTGGAGGCCGCGGAGGAAGTGGCGCGGCAGGTGCGGATGCGCGATCTGGCCGGGCTGATCGTGATCGATTTCATCGACATGGAGAGCCGGAAGAACAACGCCGCCGTCGAGCGGCGGATGAAGGACTCGCTGAAGAATGACCGGGCGCGGATCCAGGTGGGGTCAATTTCCCATTTCGGTCTGATGGAGATGAGCCGGCAGCGGCTACGGCCGTCACTGGCGGAGGCATCCCTGGTGCTGTGCCCGCATTGCGGCGGCATGGGGCATGTGCGCAGCCCGGAGAGTGCGGCGCTGCATATTCTGCGCGCGATCGAGGATGAGGGGGCGAAGTTCAGGGCGGCGGAGATTGCCGTGGTGCTGCCGCCGGAGATCGCGCTGTATTTGTTCAACCATAAGCGGGACCGGCTGAGCGCGATCGAGGCGCGGTATGCGATGCGGGTGATTTTCACCGGCGATGCGACGCTGACGGGGGCGAATTTCCGGATCGAGAAGATCAAGGCGCAGACGCCGGGGGCGCTGCCATTGCCGCCGGCGAGCTATGCCGGGGCGGGGGCGGCGCCGGTGGAGCGGATTGCGGCACTTGCTGGAGAAGCGCCGGCGGGCGAAGCGCCCGTGATGGAAGACGAGACGGAAGAGACGGAAGAGACGGTGCCGGCCGAGGCGGCGTCCGGCGGGCCGCCGGGCGAGACCGCCGAGGAGCGGGACAAGCGCCGCCGGCGACGCCGCCGGCGGCGGCCGGGGCGGCGGGAAAACGGTGAGGCAAGCGCGCCGGAGGCCGGCAGCGAGGGGATGGGCGCGCAGCCTGACGTGGTAGTGTCGGCGGAGCAGGATTCCGAATTCGATGTCGTGATGGCGGCGGAGTTGGGCGAGCCGGACGTGGTCGTGGGTCCGGAGGCAGCGGATGGTGAGCCGACGCGGCGGCGGCGGAGCCGTGGCGGGCGGCGGCGGCGCGGGCCGGTCGAGGGCGGCGCTGAGTCGGTGACGGTTTATCCGGATGTCGCGTCTCTGTTCGAGGCCGCGGAGCAGGCCGAGGCGGCGCTGCGGGTGCGGGCGACGCCGCGGGTCGAGGGACCGGACGTTGCCGCCGAGGATGACGCGGAGCCCGAGATTCCGGCGGCGTTGGAGTCGGTGGCCGCGTTGACGGTGTCAACGGAGGATGAGGCGGATCAGGCGATGGCGGCGGCGCCGGAAGTCTCGGCCATGGGTGGAGCGGAGGTGGCTGAGGAAGATCCCCGCTCTCGCGGAGATGACGAAAGCCTGGCGGCGGCTGAGCTGGCCGCGTCCGAGCCGGCCGTGCCGAAGCCGGTTTGGGCGCCGAAGGTGATCGGCGAGGATGCGCCGGCCGCGGAGAAGAAGCGGGGTTGGTGGCGGAAGTAGAGCGGTCGCGTTCATCGGTGGGTGACGCGCCGCGATGCGGCGCTTGCCCACCCTACCGGGTAGGCCGGCGGTGAATACGCATTATGCTTGAAAAACTGTCTAAAAAAGCGAATTATAGGGGTGTGGTTTGAAACCACTTTCAGGAGCGAAAATTTCCATGGCTTACAATCCGAACAACTCTTATCGCACCGCCCGGGCCGGCTATGGCGCCGTCGCCGGAAGCGCGCTGCTCGATGAGGGGCTGCGCGCCTATATGCTGCGCGTCTATAACTGGATGGCCTCGGGCCTGGTGCTGACCGGGCTGGTCGCCTACGGCATCTCGCATATTCCCGCCGCGATGAATGCGTTTTATCCGGTGGTGCAGACGGCGGGCGGCCAGTGGGTGCGCGAGCCTTCCGTGCTGGCCTATATTTCCATCTTTGCGCCGCTGGCATTCGTGATGGTGTTGAGCTTTGGCATCAACAAGCTCTCGACCACCGCGGTGCAGGCGATCTTCTGGGTGTTCTGCGCGGCGATGGGCGCCAGCCTGACCAACATCTTCCTGGTTTATACGCAGATGTCCATCACCGAGGTGTTTTTCATCACGGCGGGGACGTTCGCGGGGACCAGCCTGTACGGCTACACGACCAAGGCGAACCTGACGGGGATGGGCAGCTTCATGATGATGGGTCTGATCGGGATCATCATCGCGATGGTGGTGAATCTGTTCCTGCACTCGCCGATGATCCAGTTCGTGGTCAGCATCCTGGGCGTGCTGATTTTCGTGGGGCTGACCGCGTATGATACGCAGCGGATCAAGACCAGCTATCTGCAGTTCGGCTCGGCCTACGGGACCGCGACGGCGGGCAAGCGGAGCGTTTATGACGCGCTCGGGCTGTATCTGAACTTCATCAACCTGTTCATGTTTCTGCTGCAGATTTTTGGGCAGCGGAATAGCCGGTAATTCTTCGGTGGGTTACGCGCGCCGCTTCGCGACGCGGTAACCCACCCTACGGTCTGAAAGACGGGGTGTGAACCGCCGGGAAACTTTGTTTCCTGGCGGTTTTGCTTTGGATGCGGTGATGGTAAATGGCCGGCATGGATTTCATTTTCATGCTGACCCAGGCGGACCGGACGGTGGCAAACTGTCTGGCTGTGCTGGATGAGATCGCGCCACGCGGGTTGCGGCATATCGGGTTCAAGGATGTGGGGGTGGCGCCTGCGGTGCTGCGGACCCTGCACGCGCGGATCAAGGCGCTGGGGGCGGTGAGCTATCTGGAGGTGGTAACGACCTCCCGCGAAGACGCGCTGGCTTCGGCGCGGCTGGCGGTGGAGTTGGGGGTGGACCGGCTGCTGGGCGGTACGCTGGTGGCGGAGACGTTGGGCATTTTGGCGGGGTCGGGCGCGGAATATTTCCCGTTCCCGGGGCGGCCGTTTGGGCATCCGACGCGGCTGGGCGGGGATGCGGCGATGATCGAGGCGCATACGGCGGCATTCATGACGATGGGGTGCTCGGGCGTCGATCTGCTGGCGTATCGGGCGACCGAGGCGGAGCCATTGGCGCTGGTGCGGGCGGCCAAGCGGGGCGTGGGCGACGGGCGATTGATTTGCGCGGGCGGGGTGGATGGGCCGGCGCGGATCGCGGCGTTGCGCGAGGCCGGGTGTGACGCGTTTACCGTGGGGTCGGCGGTGTTCGAGGGGGTGTTCGCGCCTGGCGAAGGTATCGCCGCGCAGTTAGACGTGGTGATGGGGTGTTTGTGAATGTGGCGGCCACGATGACGGGCGTATTAAAGCGAGGTTGGTTTCGGCGGTTAAGGTTGTAGTGGCGGCGCGGGTGGCTAGTTCCTCTGGATCGTAAAATCCTGAGGAGGGCGCCTATGTTTTTGCATCGTAAAGAGTTGTTTCGTTCGGTCAGTGTTGGCACGCCTGATCCGCAGTTTGGGCAGTTTTTGCTGGAGCAGTTTGGCGGCGCCACGGGTGAGTTGACCGCGGCGTTGCAGTATTGGGTGCAGTCTTTCCATGTGGAGGATGCCGGCATCCGCGACATGCTTCAGGATATTGCGGTGGAAGAGTTCAATCATCTGGAGATGGTGGGCAAGCTGATCGCGCAGCATACCTCCACGCTGGATCAGACCGGCGTCTATGAGGCGCCGTTGTTCAAGATGAAGGGGATCGGGCCGCATTTCATTGATAGTTGCGGCTCGGCTTGGACCGCTGCGTATATCAATGAAGGCGGCAACGTGGTGCGGGATTTGCGCGCCAATATCGCGGCCGAGGCGGGGGCGCGGCAGACCTATGAGGCGCTGATCAAGCGGACCGAGGATGCGGGCACGCGGGAGGCGCTGGTGCATTTGCTGACGCGCGAGATTACGCACGCGAACATGTTCATGAAGGCGCTGAATGCGATGGGCAAGCTGGACGACCCGTTCTTCGGGAATATCGAGCCGGATGATACCGTGGCGATTACGTTCAATCTGAGCCAGGGCGAGGATGTGCGCGGGCCGTGGAATAGCGGCGAGCTGAAATATGTGGCGGAGCCGGGGCCGCAGGGTGAGTTTCCGCCGGCGCCGATCAATCCGGATGATGAGAAGGGCAAGGTGAAGGGGGAGAAGAAGGTCGCCGCATGATCTGATTGTTGATCCTGCGCGCATCACCGGTGGGTTACGCCCCGCAAGGGCGGGGCTAACCGACCCTACGACCTACGAGGCTGTGGCAGATTGGTGCCAGCGCGGCTTGGGCGGATTTGTAGATCGCAAACAGGTCTGAATAAAAATCTTGCGTTTCGGGGTCCGGTTTGGTGGTGTCCACCAGCCGGACCCTTTTGTTGATGGCCTCGGCCGGCGAGGTGAAGAGGCCGAGGCCGAGCCCGGCGAGGAGGGCGGCACCGTACGAGGCGTCGGTGGCAGCGGTGCGTTCGATGGTCAGGCCGGTGACGTCCGCGATGATCTGGCGCCAGGTTGCGCTTTGGGCGCCGCCGCCGAGCAGGCGGGCGGTGGTAAAATGTTGGCTCGGCGAAGCGGCGATCAGGTCACGGATGGAGAAGGCGATGCCTTCGTAGAGCGCGCGGGCGAAATGGGCCGGGGTGTGGGAGATGGTGAGGCCCAGAAAATCGGCGCGGAGTTGCGGGTCCCAATAGGGAGCGCGCTCGCCTTGCAGATAGGGGTGGAAGATGAGGCCGTCAGCGCCGGGGGGGATGGTGGCGGCGAGGGTGTCCATCTCCGCGAAGCCCCCGGCGCGAAACATGGTGTCGCGCAGCCAGCGATGGGCGGAGGCGCAGGAATTGGTGCCGGTGGCGGTGTAGTAAAGGCCGTCGATGATGTGGGGGTAGCAGGAGATCGGCGGGTTGATTTGCGGGCCGGCGGTGACCTGGGAGAGGACGGCGGCGGTGGCGAGCTTGATGGTGGCGGCGCCGGGGGTGATGGCGCCGGCGGCAAAGAGTTCGACCGTGGTGTCATTGGCGCCGACGATGACGGCAGTGCCCTCGGCGAGGCCGAAGCGGGACGCCGCCTGGGCGGTGACCGTGCCGGCGATGGCGGTGGCGGGTTTGATGGGCGGCAGGGTCGCCATGTTCCAGCTGATCAGGCCGGCGATGTCCGGGGACCAGGTTTTGGTGGCGTTGTCGGCCATCAGGGCGCCGATGGCGTCGGAGAAATCGGTCTCCCAGGTGCCGGTGAGGGCATGGCGGAGGAAATCCTTGGCGAGGTAGAGGCGCGCGGTGCGGGCGATGATGTCGGGCTCGTGCTGCCGGAGCCAGGCGAGCATGGGGAGCGTCCAGGTGGGGTTGGGGCGGTTCAGGGATTTTTGGATGATGAGGGCGCCGGCCTGGGTGTTGAGGGCGGCGGCCTGATCGGCGGCACGCTGGTCGTTCCACAAGATGGCGGGGCGCAGGACCGCGCCGGCAGCGTCTGTGAGGATGGGGATATGCGCGCCGGCGGAGATGCCGATGGCGGTGATCTCGGTGTTGAGAATGTCGGCGGCTGACCGTGCGGCGGGGATGGCGGCGGCCAGGGCGTTCAGCCAGTCCGCGGGGTTTTGCTCGGACCAGCCGGGATGGGAGATGTGCGTGGCGACGGGATGGCTGGCTTCGCCGCGGATCTCGCCGGTTTCGGTGATGATGGTGACCTTCAGGCTGCCGGCGCCGAGGTCGATGCCCATTAAGAATGCCACGATTGCCCTGTGTCAGGTGATGGCGGTAGCATTTGCATTGCCATGGACAACGTACAACTGGACCCTGAGCTGATCGCCGCGCGGGTGGCGGTGGAGACGATCCCGATCATCGATATGGGGCCGTTTTTGCACGGCGACGCGGCGGCAAGGGCGGCGGTGGCGGCGCGGATCGGGGCGGCGTGCCGCGAGATCGGGTTTTTCTACATCGTGAATCACGGCGTGCCGGCGGAGCTGGTGGCGCGGGTGTTTGACGAGGCGGCAAGGTTTTTCGCGCTGCCGGAGGAAAAGAAAGCGGAGATCGCGATCGAGAACTCCGCTTGTCATCGCGGCTGGTTCCGGGTGGGGGGCGAGAATCTCGACCCGGCGAAACAGGCGGTGGGGGATTTGAAGGAGGGGGTGAAGATCGGGCGGGATCTAGCCGCCGATCATCCTCTGGTGGTGGCGGGGGTGCCGCTGCATGGGCCGAACCAGTGGCCCGATCTGGCGGGGTGGCGGGCGGTGATGGAGGACTATTACGGTGCGATGGAGCGGCTGGGGCGCGAAATGCTGCACGCCTTCGCTTTGGCGCTGGGGATTGAAGAAAACTATTTTGACGGGTGGCTGGAGGCACCGATGACGACCTTGGGGCCGCTGCATTATCCGCCGCAGACCGGGCGCATTACCGCGGCGCAGATCGGCGCGGGGGCGCATACGGATTATGGCTGTCTGACCATGCTGGCGCAGGATGCGGCGGGCGGGCTGCAGGTGAGGAATGCCGCGGGGGTGTGGATCGACGCGCCGCCGGTGGCGGGCAGCTTTGTGGTGAATATCGGCGATATGATGGAGCGGTGGACGAATGGGGTTTTTACCTCGACGGCGCATCGGGTGATCAATGTGTCGGGGCGGGAGCGGTATTCGCTGCCGTATTTCTTCGATCCGGATTTTTCGGCGCCGGTGCGATGCATCGAGACCTGTCTGGCGCCGGGGGAGAGCCCGAAATTCGCGGAGACGACGGCGGGGCAGCATTTGCTGGATATGATCAATGCGTCGTTTTCGTATCACAAGGAGAAGCTTGCTTAGGTGGCGGCTTTGTCTTACCAGTGTCTTACTTGCCCGAGGGTATGATGTCAGTGCCGGAAAAGACGACCACCGTTATTTCCACCAAAGGCCAAGTCATCCTGCCGAAAGCCATACGCGATCAAAGGCACTGGGGCGCGGGTACGCGGCTGGTGGTGGAAGATACGGCGGACGGCGTGCTGTTAAGAGCCGCGCCGGCTTTTGCACCGACGCGGCCGGAGGATGTTTTTGGCATGCTGCCTTACGCAAGCGAGCCGAAAACATTGGAGGAAATGGAGCAGGGCATCGCCGCGGAGGTGAGGCGTCGGCATGCTGGCGATCGATACTAGCGTCATTGTTCGCTATCTGACGAAGGATCGACCCGATGAAGCTGAACGGGCGCGGGCATTGATCGACGGCGGCCAGGTTTTTGTTGCCAGCACCGTGCTGTTGGAAACGGAGTGGATCCTGAGATCGGTTTACGGGTTTGAACGAAAGCGCGTCGTGGCGGTGCTGCGGGCGTTCGCTGGGTTGGATCATGTGCGGCTCGAAGAGCCTGACATGGCGGCTCAGGCGTTAGCTTGGGCCGACGCAGGGATGGATTTTGCCGATGGGCTGCATCTGGCGAAGGCGGCCGCATGTGAGGGTTTTGCGACGTTTGACCGCCGGTTTGGGCGGGCGGCGGCGAAATTAACGGGGATTAAAGTCAATGTGCTGTGATGGGACGGCGAAGTGAGTGTTCATCGGCGGGTTGCGCGGCTTTGCCGCTTACCCACCCTACCGGTTAGGGCGGGGGCGGATTGGGATTGGGATTGGCGTGTTTGGCGTGCCAGTTGTCCATGAGTTTGAGGACGGTGGCGGCGGTTTCCTCGATGGAGCGGCGGGTGACGTCAATGATCGGCCAGCCGCGGGCGGTGCAAAGGCGCTTGGCCCATAGGATTTCTTTCTCGACGGCTTCGTAATCGACGTAATCGCCGTTGTCGTTGCGGATGAAGCCGGGCTGGGCGCCGGCGCCGATCAGTTTCAAGCGGTGGCGGCGAATGTCGATCAAGGATTTGGGGTCGATGGTCAGGCCGATGACCGGGCAGCCGGGGTCGGCGAGCAGATCCGGCGGCTCGATGCCGGGGACCAAAGGCACGTTGGCGGCCTTGATACCGCGATTGGCGAGGTAAAAGCAGGTGGGGGTTTTCGACGAGCGGGAGACGCCGACCAGCACGACGTCCGCTTCCTTGAGGCCGCGGGCCGCCTGGCCGTCATCGTGGCTGATCACATAGTGCATGGCGTCAATGCGGCGGAAATAGTCGGCGTCCAGGACGTATTGGCGGCCGGGCTTGTGCTTGGCCGGCAGGTTGAGCTGGCGCTGGAGCAAGTCCATCAGCGGGTCCAGCACGTGCAACAGCGGGATGTTCATGCGGCCGCAGGCCGAGTCGAGTTCACCGCGCAGGGCGTCATCCACCAACGAGCACAGGACCGGGCCGGGCTCGGCCTGGATGCCTTCCAGGACGCGATGGAGCTGGAGGCGGGAGCGGATCAGCGACCAGCGGTGATAGGTGACGTGCGGGTCATCGAACTGGGCGACCGCGGCGCGGGCGAGGGCAGAGAGGGTATCCCCGGTGGCGTCCGAGATCAGGTGGATATCGAGTTTTTCGTTGTCCATGAAATGTCTCATAGCGTGGATTGTTTACCTTTGCGCGCGGTTTTGCCGGCGCAGCGGGGATAACCAGCGACTTCGCCGAACGGGGGATGGCTTTTAGCTGTTGTTGGCGGAGGGTGTGGGTAAACCCATTCGATTTTTCAGAATCAACAGGTTGTGGCTTGATTCTGGGTGTGGATAACCCTGGGGATTGTTGTCCTGGCTGATTAAGCCCCGTTATCCACAGGGATCAAACACTGCTCCAAGTCTTTAATCTTTTATCTTTTAAGGTTAGGCGGGGGGTATGAAAATGCTGCGGGTTCTGGGGGGCGAGGCGGTGTGGCCGCCGCCGGTGTGGTTGATGCGGCAGGCGGGACGGTATCTGCCGGAATATCGGGCGACGCGGGGCGAGGCGGGCGGATTTCTGGACCTTTGTCTGAATCCGCGGCTGGCGGCGGAGGTGACGTTTCAGCCGATCCGACGCTATGGGTTCGATGCGGCGATCCTGTTTTCCGATATTTTGATCCTACCTTGGGCGCTGGGGCAGGGGCTGACCTTTGCCGAGGGGGAAGGCCCGAGGATGCCGCCGTTGACGGATGTGGCGGGGTTGCGGCCTGAGCGGGCCGCCGAGGCCTATGCGCCGGTGCTGGAGACCGTGCGGCTGCTGCGGGCGGGGTTGGATGGGCAGACCACGCTGATCGGCTTCTGCGGGGCGCCGCTGACGGTGGCGTGCTACATGCTGGACGGCAAGGGTGGCGGGTTTCCGCGCACGCAAGCGATGGCGGCGGCGGGTGATCCGCTGCTGGATGAGGTGGTGGAGCTGCTGCTGGCGGCCTCCGTCGACTATCTGGCCGGGCAGGTTGAGGCGGGTGCTGATTGCGTGATGTTGTTCGATACCTGGGCGGCGTTGGCACAAGGCGCGGCGTTTGAGCGGTACGTGATCGCGCCGCATCGGCGGATTGTGGAGGCATTGAAGGCCCGATTTGCGGGGCTGCGGGTGATCGGGTTTCCGAAGGATGCGGGCGCGCGCCTCCCGGATTATGTGCGCGGGTCCGGCGTGGACGCGGTGGGGCTGGGGAGCGACGTTGATCCGGCGGCCGCGATCGCGGCCTGTCCGCCGGGTACGGTGTTTCAGGGTAATCTGGATCCGCGGCTGTTGTTGCAAGGCGGGGAAGCGCTGGCGCGGGAGACGCGGCGGGTGATGGCGGCGTTCCGGGGCGTGCCGCATATATTTAATCTGGGGCATGGGATTACGCCGGATGTGAACCCGGACCATGTCTCGGATATGATGAAGGTTCTGCGGGACCCCGATTTCGCGCCGGAATGAAAACCGCGATTGTGCTGTTCAACCTGGGCGGCCCGGATGGGCCGGACGCGGTCAAGCCGTTCCGGGTGAATCTGTTTTCCGATCGGGCGATCATCCGGGCGCCGATTTTCATCCGGTTCTGGCTGGCGCGGCTGATCGCGGCGCGCAGTGCCGCCGCGGCGGTGGCCAATTATGCGCTGATGGGGGGCAAGTCACCGTTACTTGAGTTGACGGAGAAACAAGCGGCGGCGCTGGAGGGCGCGCTGGGCGATGAGTATAAGTGTTTTATTGCGATGCGGTACTGGTTTCCCTTCGCGGCGGAGGCGGCGAAGGCGGTGAAGGCGTGGGCGCCGGACCGGATTGTTCTGCTGCCGCTTTATCCGCAATTCTCTACCACCACATCTGGCAGTTCTTTCAGCGATTGGTATGAACAAGCCGCCGCGGCGGGGCTGGTCGCACCGACCACGCGGGTTTGTTGCTATTTCGATGACGCGGCGTATGTCGCGTCAATCGCGGCACTGGTTGACGAGGCGATTGGGCAGGCGCGGGCGGCGCTGGCGCCGGGAGCAAAATTGCGGTTGCTGTTTTCCGCGCATGGCTTGCCGGAGAGCATCGTGAAGGCGGGCGATCCGTATCAGGAGGAAGTGGAGCGAACCGTCGCGGCG